>FPHN01000173.1_pt1 | contig 11103 bp, 11 predicted proteins | sample 1057391 | NCBI WGS metagenome assembly FPHN01 (sample SAMEA4473311, study PRJEB15554) | hydrothermal vent metagenome | biome: marine basaltic hydrothermal vent biome; feature: marine hydrothermal vent; material: water | place: Pacific Ocean | collected 2011-06-14/2011-07-23 | depth 1155 m | reverse complement strand
CGATAATTAAATTTTTCATATATTATATACACCAATTTCAAATTTTTTTTTGCATTGTAACAAAAAACCTTTATAAAGAGCAACAATAAATATCTATTAATATAGAAAGTGTTTTCTTTGTAGCTATTTTTTTGCTATAATGCTAGAAAAAAGGGAAACAAAATGATAGTAAGTACAGAAGAAGCAATAGCGATGTTCTTTGCATCTTTACTACTTCTTGGCTTTTTAGCTGCATTTTTATTTATGGTTTTTTTAAAAGTAAGTGCAAAAAAATCAGAAATAGATGTAGCAAGAGCCAAAAAGAAGAAGGCAAAAGATGCACTTAAAGCAAAAAGAAAAAGAAACTATATTGATTATTTTTGGTCAGATAAAGACCGTTTTTTATGGATAAGTATGTTCCTTATATTTTTTATATTTTTAGGATTATCCATTCATACATACATTAGTATTATGTTCAGTATAGCAGTAACTGCTCTTTCTGTAATCTTTCTATTTTTTGCCTATCAAAGTTATAAAAACTTTCCAATAAAAGCTAAAGCAGAATTAGATAAATTTGAAAATAAAATAATGGAACAAGTAGAAAAAGAGGTTAGCTTTGATGGGGATAATATTCAAGTTTTTTCAAATAAAGATGACGAGTTTGATACTAAACCCCAAATTTTTAAATTTCCTACAAATGTAACAAAGATACCTTTTCCTCCATTTCAAATGTTACCTAAGAAACAAGCAATTATTGCTACAAGAAAACATGAATTTTTAGTTCTATCTCGTGAATATTTTAGTATTGGGAAAAATGCTTCTATGTTTGATCTTTTAAATCCTAAACCTCCAAAAGCTGGAGAGTTCGATGAGTACTATTATTCACAAATGCGTAATGTTCAATATGATGCAAAAGCACAAACTATTAACATTATCTATAGAGACCATGAAGATGATGTATCTTTTCCTTGTAAGAAGCTAAATAAAGATTTAAAACCTGCAATGAAAGCTTTAAAAGAAAAACTACGTCTAAATGAACGACAAAGAATGAGAAAAATTGAAGAGCATAAACATTATGAAGATATAAAAGCTAGACGAATGAAAGACAAAGAAAAAAAAGAAGAAAAAGAGAGTGAATAAAATTCACTCTCTTCTTGAAGAAACACTACTCTCTCCTTTTATCAAAACAAATCCAAAGTTAATCAAAATAAAATTAAGAAACTATAAATTTTAAATAATTATTTTATATATAATTTTATATAATATGTAATATATAATAAATAAAATTCTAAATAATTACATACTTCTATAACATAACTTAAGCTTTTATAGTAGTTAATATTAACCATTTAAGTAAAACATAATAAAACATTTTTTAATTTTAAAATGTTTCGTTTGTACACAACAGAAGAATAAAAAAAAATGTTATTATGAATATGATAAAATCAATTAAACTTATCTTTTTCACAAAAACTGCTCAAAAAATAAACATTATTTCTTGATAAGAACCCTATTTCAAAAGAATCTACTCTTTTATATATAAAAATTCTATTTAAATATAATAAAATTTTATGGAAAGTATAATTTAAATCCCTTGACATTTAAAATCATATTATATATAATCATTCCGTTCCGTAAGTATTGTCTAGCTACAGAGCTAACCAGTAGAAGAGATTTTTTCAGAAAAGCTGCGGCTTATTCAGCAAGTGCTGTTGTAGCTACATCTGTTCTTGCCGAGGCAAAAGAACAGAAAAAAGAAAATTCCAAAGATGACATTAACATCATCGAGGAAAAACCTTGGAGTCTTGAGCTAGGAGCTCCTGTTACTAAAAACAAATATGGTCAACCTTCTCCATATGAACATAATGTAACTAGACGAACTACTGCTCTTTTATCATCAGGGAATAATCAAGCTTCTATTGCTGTAACTCCTATTCAAGATTCATGTGGTATTATTACTCCAAATGGACTATTCTTTAATAGATGTCATGGTGGTACACCAACTATTGACCCAAATCAACATAGATTAATGATTCATGGTTTAGTTGAAAAACCAATTGTTTTAACAATGGATGAATTAAAAAAATATCCTAATGTGAGTAGAATTCACTTTATTGAGTGTCCTGCCAATGGTGGACCAGAGTGGAGAGGGCCTCAGTTTAACTCTATTCAATTTGCAAAAGGTTTTATGTCTTGTGCACAGTGGACAGGTGTCTATATTAAAGATATTATTAAAGAGCTTGGACTTAAAAAAGAGGCTAGATGGATGTTGGCTGAGGGTATAGATGACTCTCATATGGGAAGAACTGTTCCTGTAGATAAAGTTCTTGATGATGCTATGATTGTTTGGGGACAAAATGGTGAAGCACTTCGTCCTGAACAAGGTTACCCAATCAGACTGCTTGTCCCAGGTTGGGAAGGTAACTTATGTGTTAAATGGTTAGCTAGACTAGAGTTTGCAAAAGAGCCATTCTATGCAAAAGAAGAGACTGCAAAATATACAGCACTAAAACCAAGTGGAAAAGCAATTCAACACTTCTATGCAAATGAAGTAAACTCTGTTATTACATCTCCATGTCCTGAAAAACCTTGGAAAGATGTGAAAAAAGGTGACATGATAGAGATAGAGGGTCTTGCTTGGTCAGGTATGGGTACTATTACAGGTGTTGATATTTCACTTGATGGTGGTAAAAACTGGCAAGAAGCACCACTTAAAGGTCTAGTTCTTCAAAAATCTTGGACAAGATTCTCATTTATGTATAAATATGAAGGTAAAGATTTACTTCTATCCTCACGTGCAAGAGATGATGCAGGACACATTCAACCAACAGTTAAAAATGAAAGAGCTACTGTAGGTGTTGAGAGTGTATATCATAGAAATGGTATCCATACATGGGCAGTATCAAAAAATGGGGAGGTAACAAATGTTCAAGTCTTATCATAAGAAAATTATTTCTAGTGCAGTTGTTGCATCAGTTGTTCTTTTAGGAACAGCGTGTAACGCATCAAGCCAAAGTGATAAAAAAGCAGAAGCTCCAAAAGCTGAAGCAGTAAAAGTAGAAACTAAAAAAGTAGAAGCTCCAAAAGCTGAAAGTAAATCTGTAACAGCAAACCAAGTAGTGGGAAAAGCTGTAGCAAAAGTTTCAGATAGTGTTAAAAGAACTTATGATTTTAATGGCAAAAAAGTTATTGACGGTGGGGTAACTTACCCAATTGTTAATGGTAAAACAGGTCCTTATGCTGTTAATGAAAAAGCACATACAGCAAAAGTTGCTTATGGTAAACCAGCAACAGCAAATGAGATAAAAGCTTGGGATATTGATGTAATGCCAGATGGTACAGGTCTTCCAGAGGGTTCAGGTTCTGCTGAAGATGGAGATGAACTTTACGAAGAGAAGTGTGTTTCATGTCATGGAGACTTTGGTGCAGGTTCAGGCTCTTACCCTAAACTTACAGCAGGTAATGCTTACGAAATGCAAAAAACTCTAACCAATCAACGTGTTGGTGGAAATGATGAAGGTCCAAAACGTACATTTGGTTCATACTGGCCAGATGCAAGTACTGCTTGGTGGTACATTAAAACGGGTATGCCTCATCCAGCACCAATGTCATTAACTGATGATGAAGTATATTCACTAGTTGCATATCTTCTTATGATTAATGAAATTAAAGTTGATGGTAAAGTAGTTGAAGATGAATTTGTTCTTAACAAAGAGAACTTCATGAAAATTGAGATGCCAAACAAAAATGGTTTTGAACCAAATATTGATGGTCCAACAGGTCCAGATGATGTACGTGCTTACTTTGATAATGTTAAAAACTATGGTAATGGTACAAGATGTATGAAAGATTGTTTTGATGGTAAAGCTAAAGTTCAAAAAATCAAAATGGCAATTTCTGACTTTGAGCCACCATTAAGCAATGAAAAATCATTACCAGCACCTAAAGCAAATGCAGGTACTGTTGACCCAGGAAAAGCCGTTTATGAGAAGACATGTTCAATATGTCATGGAACAGATGCAATGGGTGCACCAGAATTTGGTAATAAAAAAGCATGGGCAAAAGTACTAGAACAAGGTAAAGATAAAGTTTATAATCATGCAATTAATGGTAAAAATGGTATGCCTCCAAAAGGTGGAAATATGTCACTTACAGATGAGCAAGTTAAGCAAGTTGTAGACTATATGATAAAAAGTAGTAAATAAGTTTTATAAAACTTATTTTACACAATTAATACACGAAGAGTATTTATACTTTAGTTGTATTGATTAATATGGTCAATATTAATCAAAAAAATTGATTGTAAAAAATAATTTTTGCAACATTTTTGACACTATTTTTATTTAAAATAGCGTCATAACCAATTCAACCAAAACAGAAAGGATTTCAATTATGGAAAGAAGAAAATTTTTAGGTTTAGGTCTAGCTGCAGCTGCACTAGTACCAGCAAGTTTAAGTGCTCTTGATTTTAGAAAAGAGAAGCCAGATACATGGACTGCTAAAAATGTAGCAGATGCAGTAAAAGCACTTTATGGTGATATTAAACCTGTAGAGGGTGACCTTAGTGTTAAAACACCAAAGATTGCATCTAATGGTGGAGCTGTTCCTGTTACTATAAAAAGTGGTTTAGAGCTTAAAACTGTTGCAGTTTTTGAAGATGTTAACCCTGAAGCAGCTGTAGCTGTATTTACTATTCCAGAAGGAACTAAGAAAATTAATTATATGATTAAAATTAAAATGAAAAAATCTGGTTCAATCACTGTAATTGGTGAAGGTAAAGATGGTAAATTCTATAAAGCATCTCGAAAACTAGATGTTGCTCTTGGTGGTTGTGAAGGTTAATCCCTTTACATCTGATATAAACTAATTAATAAGACTTAAAATATAACAAAAAAAGAAAGGAATTAACATGGGTAACATGAAAATTAAAGCAAAAGTAAAAGGTGATACACTTAAGTGTAAAGTTCAAGTAAAACATGACATGCTTACATATGACCAAGCAAAGAAAAAAGGTAAAGATGCAAACTTTATTACCTATATTACTGCTAAAGCTGGAGATAAAATAGTTTACGAAGCATCAACAAGTCAATTTTTATCTAAAAATCCAATTTTTAAATTTGAAGCAAATGCTGAAGGTCTTAAAAAAGGCGACAAGTTAGAGATGAGTTGGACTGACCTTTCTGGTAAAACAGTAACTGAAGACAAAAAAATTAAAGGTCTTAAATAACCTTTCCATTCCTTCCCCTTTTGGGGGTTGGTTTTCTATCTTGCCTTTTGAGCCATCTTAATATAGATATGCAAAATCTCTAAAGAAGCAGGGGTAACACCTGAAATCTCAGAAGCATTAAATAGTGTTGGAGGTTTAATTTTGTTTAACTTCTCTACTATCTCATTACTCAATCCTGAAACTTTTTCAAATACAAATCCATCTGGAATTTTTACTTTTAACATATCTTTCATCTTATTAACTTGGCTCTGTTGTTTTTCAATATAGCGACTATATTTTGCCTCTATAACCAACTGTTCCATAACCTCATCACTATATTTTTTAAAAGATGGAACAATCATAAGTATCTTCTCTTTTGTCATCGAGGCTCTTCCAAGTAGGTCTATTAGACAACTCTTATCATTTATCTTCTCTTCGTTAATACTCTCTAAAAAGCTTATAAACTCTTTTGTAGGTGTTACAAAATTCTCTTTTAAATATCTAATTGCCTCTTCTATATCTCTATCTTTTTGCTCTACCTTTGCCAAATATTTATCATCAAGTAGACCCAAAGCTTTTCCATACTTATAAAGACGAATATCAGCATTATCCTCACGTAGAAGTAAACGGTACTCTGAACGGCTTGTAAACATTCTATACGGCTCTTTTGTCCCTTTTGTTACCAAATCATCAATAAGCACGGCTATATAAGCTTCATCACGTCCTAAAATAAGTGGCTCTTTTCCTTGAACAGCTAATCCTGCATTAATCCCTGCCATCAGACCTTGGGCTGCAGCCTCTTCATAACCTGTTGTTCCATTAATCTGACCTGCACAGTAAAGACCTTCTACTTTTTTAGTCTCTAGGGTATGTTTTAGCTCTGTTGGTTGAATATAATCATACTCTATAGCATAACCATAACGAACTATTTTTGCATTTTCCAATCCTTTAACAGAACGAATCATATCTAACTGAACATCAGTTGGCAAAGATGTACTCATGCCATTAATATAATACTCATTTGCCTCTAATGTTTGAGGCTCTACAAAAATTTGGTGTCGTGGTCTGTCACGAAAACGATTAATCTTATCTTCTATACTTGGGCAGTAGCGTGGTCCCATTCCCTCAATTTGACCAGAAAACATTGGTGCTCTATAAAAATTACTCTCTATAATATTATGTGTATCTTCATTGGTATAGGTCACATGACAAGGCAACTGAGTAGGATTAAAACTCTTTCTATCGGTTCTAAATGAAAAAGGAATAGGATTTTCATCTCCTCCTTGTTTTTCCATTACTTCTAAATTTATAGATGAACCATCAATTCTGGCACAAGTTCCTGTTTTTAGTCGTCCTATTTCTATATCTAAGCCTCGTAAATATTCTGCTAACTCAATAGAAGCAAACTCTCCTTGTCGTCCTGCTCTCTGTTTTTTATCGCCAATATGAATTAATCCATTTAAAAATGTACCAGAAGCAATAATAACTTTTTTACTCTTATATATATTTCCTAGTTGTGTCTCAACACCCAATACTTTTCCATCTTCTATAATTAATGCTACTACAATCTCTTGTTTTACATCTAAGTTATTGGTATTTAAAACTACATTTTTCATATAAATACGGTATCTATCCATATCTATCTGAGCTCTACTTCCACGAACAGCAGGACCCTTTGAGCCATTTAAGATTCTAAATTGAATACCTGTTGCATCTGTAGCCAAGCCCATTTGACCACCAATAGCATCAATCTCTTTAACCAAATGCCCTTTTGCCAAACCACCAATAGCAGGATTACAAGAAGACGCACCTATTTGCTCTGCTAAAATTGTTACTAAAAGTGTTTTTACACCCATTCTTGCAGGTGCTAACGAGGCTTCTATCCCAGCATGACCACCACCAATTACTATTACATCATAATTCATATTCAAAACTCTTTCTGCTATAATTGTTGAAATTATATCAAACTAAATTGAGGTATTATGTTCACAGGTCTAATAAAAGAAATAGGCACAGTTAAAAACTACTCTAACAACATCTTAACTATTCAGTCAAAACATAAAGCAGGTTTAGGCGATAGTATTGCTATTAATGGTGTCTGTTTAACTGTTATAAAAGTAAATGAAGATGGTTTTGATTTAGAGTTAGCAGATGAAACACGCTCTATTATTGATGAGTCTAAACTATCAGGAAAAGTACATATTGAACCTGCCATGCAGATGAGTGACCGTTTTGAAGGGCATATTGTTCAAGGGCATGTGGATTGTGTGGGTGTAGTTGAGAGTATAACAGAATTAGAAAATGGTACTGATTTTATTATTAAAGTAGAAGAGCAATACATTGTTCACATTATACCTAAAGGCTCAATTACTATTGATGGTATATCCTTGACAGTAAATGATGTATATAAGAACTCTTTTAGACTAACTATTATTCCTCATACACTAAGAGAGACGCTTATGTGTAACTATGTAGTAGGAACAAAACTCAATATAGAAACTGATGTTTTTGCAAGATATATTGACCATATTTTAGAACATAGAAGCAAAAGAAAAAGTATGTCATGGGATGATATAGATAAAATACAAATGGGATATTAATATAGATATGACAAAAAATAAATATTACCCACAAATCTTGGTCTTTCTTCAATTTTCACTTATAGCACTTATTGTCTTTTTTTCTAAAGGATTTTTTTCAAACAGTTTAGCCATTATAATATTTATTATTGGGCTACTTATTGGTATTTGGGCATTAAACTATAACAAATTAGGAAATTTCAATATTCAACCAAAGCTAAAAGAGGGTTCAGCACTAATTACTACAGGAATTTACAAATATATTCGCCATCCTATGTATCTATCTGTTCTTAGTACTATGTTCTCATTTGTACTTAGTACAGCTAGTTTGTTGGAAGTTTTATTTTTTATCTCTCTTCTAGTTGTACTTTTTTTAAAAGCCAAGCTAGAAGAGAGTTTATGGATTAAAGAGAATACAGAGTATATTCTTTATCAAAAAAAGAGTAAACTTTTTTTGCCTTTTATTCTTTAGTTATTACTTTTTAACCACTTTTCTCTTAGCTTTTCATGGAAACTTTTTTCAAGTCCATTAGCTTCACGAAGTTTAAGTAGGGTTACATCTACTTTCTCTTTTAACTTGCTATTTGATGGGAAAATAATTCCATAATTTTGAGGATTAAAAGTAAATGGAGCAACTGTTAATACTTTCTTTTTCTCTTTTTTATTAATTTTATTTGCAAGATAAACAAGTCTTGGACCATCATGAACTAAGGCTTCTGCTTTTCCTTTTCTTACAAGAGCAATTCCCTCTTCTATAGTTTTTACAGGAATAACATTAGCTCCAATTTTTTCGATATAACGTCGTGGTGCATCTGTTGCAACGGCAGCTACATATTTACCTACTAAATCTTTTTCGGAACGAATAGAACCACCAATTGCTTGTGCTGTTAATGCCGAAGTAACAATAGCTGTCAAGATACTTACTGCCAAAATTCCTACAATATGCCACATTAAATCAATCACTCTTGCAAGACCTTTATTGGGTGGAGTCTCCCAAGTAATAAGCATTGTAACTCCCCACCAAAATGAGTCTATAATACCAGTAGAGTATTTTTTAGAAAACAAATTGGATTTTTCATCTCTTTTGTCTACAAACCAACGTAAATGAATTGTTATTAATAAAAAAAGAAGAAAAAGTAATATAGTTTTAAGACTCATCATCTTATTAATCTCTTTAGCCATCAACTCTAAAACTGAAGCTGAAGATTTAGAAGCATCAACCATTACTTGAAGACCTAATTCATACATAGATGATGAAAAATCTATCTCTTTTTCACGATTTGAGGTAATAGTTATAGCAGAAATACCTGCATCAATTTCTCCATTCTTAGCCCCTTGGATAAGTGCAGAAGTTGAATTATAATAGACCCATTGAGTCTTAACATTTAAATTTTCTGCTATTTTATTCCAAAGGTCTATGGAAAAACCAATTGGTTTACGTTTTTCCTTGCTAATATTTTGGTCATACATAACCCATGGTTCAGAGGGTTTAATCCCCACCTTTAAAGTTTCACTCTGTGCATATAGTGAAAAAAGTAGTACAAAAGCTAATAGTCGTTTCATAATCATACCTTATGTTAATTTAGAAAAGGAGTATACTTATATATCATTCAAGATATGGCATAATATAGTAAAAAGGATTAATATGATTAAAAAATCAACCTTAATATTTACTTCTCTACTCATTCTATTTTCTGCTTGTGAAGATAGTAGAATAGAGTCAGAGAAAAAGCCCTTAGGAAAAGAAGAAACACTCATTCCAAAAGAAGCTAAGAAGCCCAAAACTACGGATGATTTATTAAAAAATATGGGCTTTGATTTTAGTGATGAAAAAGTTCTTATAGATATAAATAAAACAAATCATTTTTTTGAAGAACTAGAGATTGAAATGAATGGAAAAAAGAAAGAGATAGAGAAAAAAATCACAAATGCTGAAATTAACTTTACAAAAGATATTGGAATAGAATTAACAAAAGATAAAATAGGTGTTGATTTAAATAAAACTCGTAATATGTTACAAGATATAAACAGTTTAGTCAAAGATATTGTTTTAGATATTAACCATAGCATCCATTAGTAATATTATTGTAAAATCCCATTAGATATAATAAAAAGGATAAAGATGAAAACTGTTGATATGAACTCACAAGAGTTTAAAGATGAATTTGAAAAAACATGGAAATTTGTTCACAAGGTAAATAAAAATTTTGGTTGGGTACAAAACCCAAATGAGGATGTAAACGAAGGCGTTGCTATGGGTCTTGCTAGAAATAAGCTTATGTATGGAAAACGATTTTGTCCATGTTTTATGGTTATTGGCGAAACAAAAGAGGAACAAAAAAAAGCTGATAATCGTATTTGCCCTTGTAAACCTGCTATAGAAAAAGAGATTCCAGAAGATGGTACATGTCACTGTGGTATTTTCTGTACCCCAGAGTTTGCAAAGTCTCAAGAAAAAAAAGAGATAATTGAAGAAGTTGTTCATACACACTCACGAGGTTTATCTGTAGATGAAGCTAAAGAGCTTTTAAAAAAAGAACAATTAGATAGTGATGAATTAGAGGCACTTATTGAAGCTAGAACATTAAAAATGATAGACTTTACACTAATTGATGTACGTGAAATGATGGAGTATAAAATGAGTCATATTGTAGGTACAGATGCAATTGTACCTACATCAAATTTTTATGCCGAAATTGAAAAATTTAATGATAAAAAAGAGGAACCAATAATTGTATATTGTCTTTCAGGTAGTAGAAGTTATCAAGTTCAACATGCCATGAAATCACTTGGATTTAAACATGTTGGTAACCTACAATATGGTACAATGAGTTATTCAGGAGAGACAGAACAAGGCTAGATTAGCCTTTGTTGTAAAAATCTTTGTACCAACGTACAAACTCATTTACACCCTTAGAAAGAGGTGTAAATGGTTTATAGTTAAAGTCGTTTATTAATCCCGAAGTATCTGCATAAGTTGATTCCACATCTCCATCTTGCATCTCCATAAAATTTTTATTTGCAACTTTACCAATAGAAACTTCTATTTCAGAAATAAATTCCATTAGATTTACAGGTGCATTATTACCTATATTATATATTTTATAAGGTGCCAAAGAGCTATTTGTTTTGGGGTTATTTGCATCCCACTCTTTATCTCTCTTTGCAGGGTTATCTATAACTTTTATAATTCCATCTACAATATCATCAATATATGTAAAGTCTCGACTCATATTTCCATGATTAAAAACGTTTATAGCTCTATCATTTAAAATAGCATCACTAAAAAGCATAGGAGCCATATCTGGTCGCCCCCATGGGCCATAAACTGTAAAAAAT
>FPHN01000236.1_pt1 | contig 11254 bp, 11 predicted proteins | sample 1057391 | NCBI WGS metagenome assembly FPHN01 (sample SAMEA4473311, study PRJEB15554) | hydrothermal vent metagenome | biome: marine basaltic hydrothermal vent biome; feature: marine hydrothermal vent; material: water | place: Pacific Ocean | collected 2011-06-14/2011-07-23 | depth 1155 m | reverse complement strand
ACGAAAAAAAAATAAAAGGTTTAATTAAGCGTTTTCGGCTCTCTAGTGAAGATAGTGAACAGTTTGTTAAGTATTTAAAGGAGTTAGATAAGAATGGATAGAGTTAAAATCCAAGAGATTGCAGATGAAGCAGGTGCATCAAATGCAGTACTTATTGAGAAAGCTAAAGAGTTGGGTTACGATGTTAAAGTTGCAAATAGCACAGTAACAGTTGAAGAAGCAGGAATATTGATTAAATATGCAATCAATGGTATAAAGCCAAAATCTAAGAAAAGACCCAAGGTAATTAAAAAAGTTTCTGTTGTTAAAAAATCTGATAAAGCAGAATCTACTACAGAAGTTATTAGCAATAAAGAGAGTACAAAAGTTAAAGAAGTTATAAAAGAAAATACCCCTATAGTAAAGAAAACGAAAAGAAGTTCAAGAAGAATAGGTTCTATTACAGCTACTCCTAAGAATCAAAAGAAAAGACCTATCATTATTGAAGAGGTTAAAGCAAAGATTGTTAAAGAAGAACTGCCTGTTGTTGAAGAGGTAAAGGAAGAAGTTCCTGTATCTAAACCTGAAGAGGTAAAAGAGACACTCCCTCCTGAGCAAAAAGTAGAAGAGTCAACAACTCCCGAAAAGCCAATAGAAGAGAAGAAAGAAGAAGCTCCTATTGTCGAGGAGAAACCAAAAGTAAAACGTAAACGTATTGGTATTACTGTTATTAAAAAAGCAGATAGAAATAAACCAAGAATTCGTATTGTAGAAGAGCGTAAACCTGTTGAAGTTAAACGTAAAAAACCTATGGGAATGCCAACACCTCCTTCTAAGAAAAAAATTAAGAAGGTTGCCACAGCAAAAGAGAGTGGAGAAAAGCTTAACTTTATGTCAAACTCTGGTTTTGGTAGCTATGGACGTGGTCAAGTAACCGAAGTAGAAGAAGAGCCAGAAGTATTAATGTTGGATTTCTCTGATAAAAATATCTATGAAGAGATGATGCGTCAAGAGGCTAAACGTAAAGAAGAAGCTAAAAAAAGAGCGGCCGCTGGTGGACAACAACAAAATCGTGGAGGTCGTGGTGGATTCCGTCGTAGACCATCTGGACTTAGACGTGGTGGAAAACGTAAGAAATATATCAAAGAAGAGAGTATCGGGCAAATTACCTCTATTCAAATTCCTGAGAATGTAAGAGTTTATGAGTTTGCTGAAAAAGTTGGACGAAGTACAGGAGAAGTAATTAAAGTTCTTTTCACTCTTGGAACAATGTTTACTCAAAATGATTTCCTTGATAAAGACTCTATTGAAATTCTTGCAGAAGAGTTTGAAGTAGAAGTACATACAGTAGACCCTTTAGATGCTTTAGATTATGTAAAAGTTTATGATGAAATAGAAGATGAAAATCCAACTGAACGACCACCAGTAATTACAATTATGGGTCACGTTGACCATGGTAAGACCTCACTACTTGACCGAATTCGTTCTACAAAAGTAGCTGCTCGTGAAGCAGGTGGAATCACTCAACATGTTGGTGCTTATCAAGTTACTAAAAATGGTAAGAAAATTTCATTTATAGATACTCCGGGTCACTCAGCCTTTACAGAGATGCGTTCACGTGGAGCTCAAGCAACTGATATTGTTATTATTGTGGTGGCTGCCGATGATGGTGTGAAGCAACAGACAAAAGAAGCTGTTTCTCATGCCAAAGCAGCAGGTGTTCCAATTGTTGTTGCTATTAACAAAATGGACAAAGAGGGTGCAAATCCAGAATTAGCGAAGTCACAACTAGCAGAACTTGAAATTACTCCTGTAGAGTGGGGTGGAGAGCATGAGTTTGTAGAAGTTTCAGCACATACAGGTGCAGGAATTGATGATTTACTTGATACTCTTTTACTTACAGCAGAAGTTATGGAGCTTTCAGCAGATGCTTCAAGAAATGCAAAAGCAGTTGTTGTTGAGTCTTCTTTAGAAAAAGGTTTTGGTGCTACAGCAAATGTTATTGTTCATAATGGTACACTAAAAATTGGAGATTGTTTTGTAGTTGGTACAACATTTGGTAAAGTTAAAACATTGATTTTAGATGATGGAACACGTACCAAGTCTATTGGACCAAGTACTCCTGCTGCTGTTGTTGGGCTTTCAAAAGTTCCTGATGCTGGAGAAGTCCTTGTTGTTATGGATTCTGAAAAAGATGCAAGAGAACTTGCTGATAAAAGAGCAGAGTACTCACGAACTAAAGAGCTTTCTCGTAGTACAAAAGTTACAATTGAAGATTTATCAGCAATTATTGCAGAGGGTAACCTTAAATCGTTACCTGTTATTATTAAAACAGATGTTCAAGGTTCTCTTGAAGCGATTAAAGGAACACTAGCAGAGCTTAAAAATGAAGAGGTTAAAGTTAACGTTATTCATGAAGGTGTGGGTGGAGTTACAGAGAGTGATGTTCAATTAGCTGATGCATCTGAACACTCTATCATTTTAGGATTCAACGTTAGACCTACTGGTGCTGTTAAGAAAAAAGCAAAAGAGCTTGGTGTTGAGATTAAAACTTACTCAATTATCTATGAACTTCTTGATGATGTAAAAGCACTTCTTGGTGGAATGATGAGTCCTACTATCTCTGAAGAGGTTACAGGTCAAGCAGAAGTACGTGAAACGTTTACTGTGGCTAAAGTTGGAACAATTGCAGGTTGTAAAGTTTCTGATGGTGTTATTGTTAGAAATGCAGGTGCTAGACTTATACGTGATGGTGTTGTTATTTATACAACAACAATTTCATCTCTTAAACGATTTAACGATGACGTTAGAGAAGTTAAGAATGGTTTCGAGTGTGGTATTATGCTTAACAACTACAATGACATTAAAGAGGGCGATGTAATCGAGACTTTCAAAATGGTAGAAGAAAAAGTAAAATTAGACTAGTTTAATTGAATGAAGGAATTAATGTTTCAAATTTGTAGGTTCGATTTCATTGAACAGATTCTTTTGGTTACATTTTTTTGTTCGATAAAATCGAACCTACAGGATAATTAGGAAAATAGATGAGAGAAGAAGAGATAAAAAGAAAACGTACCGAGTCACGCTTGGTCGAATTACTTCCAGAGGCTTTCTCTGGAATGAATGATAATCGTATCAATGCTCTAAGTGTAACAGCAGTTGTCTGTTCTCGTGGGCGTTATGATGCAAAAGTTTACCTTGATAAATCATATTTAAATGAAAAAGAGCAACATGAAGCCTTGAAACAGTTAAGAGTAGTTTCGGGTTATTTATCAACCTATGTTCGAGAGAGTGAAGGTTGGTACAAAGCACCTAAGTTTACTTTTGAATTTGACAATCAACTAGAAGAGATTTCAAGAATAGAAGCTCTTTTTAAAGAGATAGGTAAACGACATAACAAAGATAAAGGAGAGTCTAGTGAGTCTTAATAAACAGATAGAAAAGATAGTTAAGGCAAATAATGCAGACTTTTATGGAATAGAGACAGTCCAAGAAGATAGCAATACTATCTTTAGAGTTTATATCACAAAAGATAGTGGTGTAACACTTGATTTGTGTGCCGAGATTTCAAATGAACTCTCTGTATTTTTTGATGTAAACCCTCCAATGCACGGAGCATACTTTTTAGAAGTATCTTCCCCTGGAATAGAGAGAAAACTTGAAAATCCAAATCACTTTATGTCAGCTATTGGCGAGAGAGTAAAGTTTAAAATTAATGGTGGAGACAAAGAAAAAGGTCTAATAACCTCTGCTGATAAAACAGGCTTTACCATTAGTAAAAAAGGCGAAGATGTTCGTTTTGAATACTGTAATATCTCAAAAGCCAAAACTTATTTTGAGTGGAATAAATCTAAATAATCCTGTAGGGTGCGATTGCTGTCGCACCATTTATAAAATCTTCATTATATAAAAATCATAAAATTAATATCATCTATATCCTTTTTATAATTTCTTCATCTTGACAATTCAAAAAATAAAACCTATAATATAGGTAATAAAAACTATATTAAAGGTTTTAAAATGTTAGAAGAGCTATTTGGTTCAAAAAATCGTGAACGGGTTTTACAGTTTATTCTTGCCAATAATCAAGGGTATGCAAAAGAGATAGCAGACTTTTATGAAAGTAGTGTTGACCCCATACAGAAGCAGTTAGAGCGTTTGGAGTTGGGTTCTATTTTAGTAAGTCAAACTGTAGGACGCACACGACTTTTTATGTTTAATCCTCGTTATGCTTTTAAAAATGAGTTAGAAGCCTTATTACTCAAAGCAAGAGAGTTCTATGCTCCTGATGAAATAGAACGCTTAACCAAACAACGAAAACGACCAAGACGAACAGGAAAGCCTTTATGAAAACTGTAAAAGATATGAGTATGGAAGAGTTGGGTGCATATATCTGTTCTAGTTTAGAGAAAGAGGGGATAGATACGGTTCTTTCAGGTGGATGTTGTGTTGAGATATATAGTCATGGGCGTTATACATCGGATGATATTGATTTGATAGACCGTTTTAATGGTGGGCATCGTAAAATCAAAACAGTCATGGAAAAAATTGGTTTCAAAGAGCATAAGATGAAACGCTATTTTGTGCATAAAGAGACATTTATGTTTATAGAATTTCCAAGAGGACCTTTGGGGGTAGGAGATGCACCTGTTAGAGAAATTGCTCAACGAAAAAGTGAAACAGGGATTTTAAAACTTTTAACCCCTACGGATTGTATAAAAGATAGATTGGCAGGATATTATCATTGGGATGATGAACAAAATCTTGAACAAGCTATTTGGGTTGCTATGGACAATGAGTTTGATATGTTGTCTATAAAAAAGTGGTCTATAGCTGAAGGTATGGTTGATAAGTTTGAAATTTTTAGAAATAGGGTTGAGCTTTGCTAGATTGAATTAATGTTTTATTGGATATACTAAATTAATAAAAAGATAAATGGAGATAAAATGCAACTAAGTATAAATATTGAAGATAGTTATCTTCAAGAACAGATTGCTAATTATGTTTCAATAAAACAGATACAAGCCAATGATTTTATGGTGGAACTGTTAAAACATTTCTTCGATAAAAACAGAAGTGTATTACATTATAAAACTCAAAATCCACAAAGTGCATCAACTACCATAGATTTTGGATTAGAGACTCAAGATGGTTATAAACTATTTGAAGATGTAAAAGATGTCAAAAGTTATGCGAAAGAGTTAAGAGATAATGCTTAAAGATACTAATTAAGTGATGGAACTGGTTTATTTGTGGGTTAGTGAGCAGTTAGAAATGGTGTTTTTTGAGAGGTTGAATGGGTAGGATGCAATTACCATTGTACCAGATAACTCATCCCCACTGTAATTTAGGCTCAATACTTTTTGTTGCACAATCAGTCAAATAAGAGTTAATCAAATTTTGATAGGGTATACCAATTTTTTTAGCCAATGTTTTAAAATAATTAATGGTATCTGTTTCTATATTGATAGAAATCTGCTTTTTTACTTTTTGTGCGTATGGGTTCTTTATTGAATTTGTAAAATCGTACTCTTCTCTCATTATAAAAACTCCTTATATTGTTTCTCTTCTGCTTTGGTTGATTTTCTTGCACTTATGAGTCTAATATTTTGTTCATTATCTCTGTAACAGTGAACAACGGTTAGAATCTTAGAGTTACAAGAAAAGCCTAATAAGATGAATCGGTCTTCATCTTCACTATGTTCAGGGTCAAAAATCAAACGGGCATTCTCATCATCAAAAACTGTTTTGGCTTCTTCAAATGAAATTTTATGCTTTATTAGATTTGATTGGGCTTTGTTTGTGTCCCATGAAAATTTTATATTCATAATTAATAATGGTTTTATATTTTTTTATCAAGGTTAGATATTTTTTGTTTCTCCTATGTCACTTTTTTTTCTTTGTTTCGCAACGAAAGAAAGAAAAGTAACCAAAAAAAAGAAAATGCGAAAGGCTATCGCTATAATATGTGTTAATTAGGAAAAAATTTAATTTAGGGAAATAAATGGCAAAAGATACAACAAAATATAACTTTAATGGAAAGACCAATCTTGGAAAAAATAAGTTAGCTAAAGAAATTATTGAAAAATATTTATCTGAAAATACTAATAAAACTTATGAAGATTTACAAAAAATTTTTAATCGAAAAGAATTTAGTTATAAGGTAATTTTAAATGAAAAGGATTATCTAAATGGAAAAAAGAATAGCAAAAGGTTTTTTCCAGCTATACAATATGGAAAGGATAATCTTTATATTACTAATCAATGGGGTTATTGGAATATAGAACCATTTATCGAAATGGCACAAAAAGAATTTGGTTATAAAATTGAAATAGCTAATAATATTACAAATACAAAGAAAAATCAAATAAAAGAAGATGAAGATAATAAAAGAGACAATATATCACTAGGTAAATTAGATTTTTCCCACAAAAACCTCCTACTAAAAGGAGTCCCAGGAACAGGAAAAAGCCGAGCCATTGAAAATATTATTAATAAAAAATTAGAACTACAAAACCACAAAGAAAACATACTAAGAATAAACATTCACTCTGCTTCCTCCAATGCTGACCTTATGCAAGGGATAGGCATTAGTTCTAAAGATGGAAAGATAGAATACAAAGAGAAACAAGGTTTGATTTTAAATCTTATTGAAAGAGCTACTTTTCATCCCAATCAATCTTTTGTACTCATACTTGAAGAGATACAAGAAAATAGCCTAAATGAGCTAATAGGCGATTTGATTTATTTGATAGAAGAGGATAAACGAGCTAAAAATATAGTAGCTGATGATAAGGAGTATGAGTATCAAGAGTTGATAGAAAAGATTATAGAGGATAACCCTAAAACTGCTTATGTAGAGATTCCATATTTGGTTAATGACTCTACAGCATATCGTAAAATGATAATGCCAAATAACCTTTATATCTTTTGTACCTCTAACTATAGAGATGATAAAAAGGTTATAGAGGATAATTTACTTAGACGCTTTGAAGTGTTAGAGATTTACCCTAAAGCTGATGTGGTTCATGAGTATTGTAGAGATTTTTTTAGCCAACTCAATGAAAAAATTTTAGAAGTTATGAAAGATGAGATACACCCTGATAGGTTTTTAATAGGTCATTCAAATTGGTTGAAAGTAGATAATGAAGAGAAGTTTTATAGAGCATTTTTAAAAGTTGTAGTTGAATTTAAAGATATAAAAGAGGTTGAGTTTTCTGAGTTTAAAGAGATAGTTGAAAACTTACCATTGGTTGATGGGTTAGATTTGAGTTCATATAAAGCTTTGATAGAAAATTTACAAACTAAAGCAGGTTATGATTTCCTTGACTAGACCAATTTTTATTAATGAAAACGAGAATATTTTTGAAGCTTGTATAAAACAAGGTTTTAATTTAGATATTGCACATTTAGAATTTATCTCTAAAAAAGCAAATAATAACTACATAGGCTACTATCAGTTTTTAGAAGATGAGGTTTATTATAAAATCTATATTTTGCCTAAGACTACACCAAGAGTGAAGAGTGATGAAGAGAATAAAAGAAACTTTATAACTTTACTCTCAAAATATTATGAACTCAAAAACCAATATAGCTCTATAAAGTTTGAAAAACGAAATAGAAATATTGTTGACTTCTCATTAGAGAATCAAAAAGCAAAAAATAGAAGTGATGAGCTTGATGATTTTATAACCTATAAATACAGTGATGCCTTGCAAACAATAGATAATTTTTTTAAAAAACATAAAAACTCTTTGGTTCAAGAGAAAAAATTTTATGTTCAAAGTATTAGACATCAGTTTGACCTTAAACGCAATATTTTAGAATTAGACAAAAGCAAAATACACCAACGCAAAAAAGAACCCTATCTCTACTCAAAACTTGCTATTATTAGCGTAGAGGTGTTGCACCATTTTATAAAATATAAGGGGAGAAATAGAGAGGCTAAAAAGTTAAAAAATAGAATAGAGGCTAAATATAAGTTAGATAACTATACCTTTAAACCAAAAGAGATAAGCTCTAAAAAGGTTTTAAAACTATTTAAAAATAGCGATGAAAAAGAGTTATATTTGGCTCTTTTGACCCTGCTTGGAGTTGAGAGTTATTTTGAAGACAATAGCTACAAAGAGATGTTGAAGCTTCATAATCAACATTCTCACTTTTTTCGACCAGAAAAGCTTTTTGAATGGAGAGTTTACGACTACTTGTTAAAGAGTTCAGAATTTACAGAGTTGTATTATGAGGGGCTTCATGCAGATAAGACAAAAAAGATTTTAAATTAATATCTACAACACATACAGAAACTTATAGCTCAAATCCTGATTTAATAGGGGTGAAAGATGGAGAAAAATATATTATTGATGCAAAATGGAAAAAGCTAGATAGCCCTAAAGAGAGTGATATTCAAAAATTAGCTAGAGATGCTAAAATACGAGAAGTTACTAAAGGAATTTTAATTTATCCTCAACAGAGTAGCTATTCTAAATTTAAATTAGACCATTCCTATATTTATGGTTATAATAAGAGCTTTTCTTTTGAATTGAAAACATTACGATTGTAAAATATCCTGTTTTACTTTTAAATAAATATAAGGAAAAATTATGCAACTATCTAAATCATTTCAACCCTATCAAGCCTATTCTGCATCAGCAGGAAGTGGTAAAACTTTTGCCCTTTCTGTTCGTTATATTTCGCTTCTTTTTATGGGAGTTGAACCTAGTACTATCCTAGCTGCAACATTTACCAATAAGGCTGCATCTGAAATGAAACAGAGAGTTATCTCTTTGCTTATTCATTTAGAAGAGAAAGAGGCAGAGCTATTAGCTATTTCTGAACAGACAGGTTTGAGCCGAGAGGAACTTTTAGTGAAACAACCAGAGGTACTTGAACTTTTTTTATCTTCTTCACATTTTATAGTTACTCTTGATAGCTTTTTTACCTCTATTTTACGTTCTGCTTCTCTTTATATTGATATTGAACCTGATTTTGTAACCAAAGAGATTGATTTAAAGGTTAAAGAAGAGAACTTTTTAGAAGAGATTCAAGCAAACTCTCTTCTTCATCAGTTGGTTAAATTAGCAATGAATATAGAAGATAGACGTTTTTTAAAAATGTTTGAGTTAATGCAGAACTTTTATAAAATAGAACCTCTTTTACCAAATATTGACTACTCTTTGCAAAACATTGATTTGATTGAGGCAAAGATAGAGAGTAAACGTGAAGCATTGCATTTTTTGCTTATGGAGGTAGGGGCTTCAAAAACAGCAATTAAAAATTTTGAACCAATTGAGATAAAAGCTCTATTTAAAAAGTCTGTATTTGAAAAAGAGAGTCTGTTAGACCATAGAAACTATAAAAAATATGTACGTTTAAGACCTAAAATAGATGAATTCTTTTTAGAGTTAAAATCACTATTAGCAGAGTGGGCTAGAGCAAAAGAGCAGGTTATACTTTATAATCTTTTTCAGGTTTTTGATTTTTATAAAAATGCAACCATTGGAACAGCACGGCAGTTAGGAGTTTTGAGTTTTGATGATTTGACCTATTTTACCTATAGGCTTTTATATGAAAGTATTAACAAAGATTTTTTATATTTTAAAATAGATAGCCGTTTTAGACATATTTTATTGGATGAATTTCAAGATACCGCTACCTTACAGTTTTTACTTTTAAAACCATTAATAGATGAGATTTTTTCGGGTATAGGACAGAGTGAGTTTAAGAGCTTTTTTTATGTAGGCGATACCAAGCAGTCACTATATCGTTTTAGAGGTGGGGTAGAAGAGTTATTTGATGCAGTGGCTCAAAATTATGGAATAACTATATCCGAGATGGATACCAATTATCGAAGTAGTAAAAATGTAGTCGAGCAGGTAAATAGATGGTTTCAGCCTAATATGTTGGGCTTTCCTATTGCTAAATATAAGCAAAATGCAAAAGATGGTTATGTTGAGGTTATAGAGACAGAAGAGTTGATAGAAGAGGCTATAAAACAGATAAAAAGATATTTAGCTAAAGATATTCCTTTAAATAATATAGCCTTGCTTGTCTCGACCAATAAAGATGGTACAAGCTTACAAGAGGCATGTTATGCAGAGGGTATAATTACTTCCTTAAAAACTTCAAGTTCTTTAAAACACACAGCCAAAGTGGCTTCTGTTGTGAGTATGGTATCGTATCTCTTTTATGGTTTAGAACTTGATGCAAAAGCAGTGCTAGAAAGAGTAGATAAAAATCTTGATAGTCTTGATGTCTCTTGGTTTCATCCATTTTTAGAGCCGTTGAGTGTGGTGCATAAGATTATCTCTTTGTTTGGATATTTTGAAAATGATTTAAATCTGCTCAAACTTTTAGAGTTTTCAGCAACATTTTCGGATATTCCTACCTTTTTAGAAGAGTTCGAACTCTCATCTATCGAAGTAGCAAGTTCATCTAAAAGTGGAGCAATGATTATGACAATTCATAGCTCAAAAGGCTTGGAGTTTGAACATGTAATTGTATTGGATAGATTAAAAGGTTCTGCACCTGATAGGTCAACCTTGCTCTATGCTTATGATGAATCATTATATGTAAAACAGATATTTTATAAAATGGGTGGAAGAGAAAATTTTGATACTGTATATAAAGATTTATTAGAAAAACAGAAAGTTCTAAATGCTAAAGATAAAATGAATGTTTTATACGTTGCATTGACTAGAGCCATAGATAGTATGATTGTAATTAAAAAGCCAAAAGCTTCAATGTTTGACCCTTTGGGAATGACTCCTTTTACCATTGGTAAAATTAATTCAAATTCTGTAGGTTCGATTTCATCGAACGAATCTCCAAAAGAAAAAATCATTATAAGCCACTATGGAGTACAAGAGATAAACAAAGAAGATAAGGAAGATGAAAAAAATTATGATGCACTTCTTTTTGGTACTGCTTTGCATTATACTTTAGAAATGATAAGTGATTTTTCTATTATGGGTTTAGCCCAAGCAGTAAATGCTACTAAAAACCGTTATGGTTTAGAGTTAAATGAGCAAAAAATAGAAGAGATTAAAAAACGTGTTTTAGAGTTAATTACTAATAAACAATTTAAAAAACTTTTAGAAGGTGCAAATGTTAGTAGAGAACAATCACTATCTTTTAATGATGAACTAAAACAGATAGATTTACTGCTGACTTATTCTAATCATTGTGTGGTTATTGATTATAAAAGTTCTAAAAAATATCACTTAAAACAGGTTAGTCAAGTAAAATATTATAAAAGAGCCATAGAAAATATTATTAA
>FPHN01000080.1_pt1 | contig 11452 bp, 12 predicted proteins | sample 1057391 | NCBI WGS metagenome assembly FPHN01 (sample SAMEA4473311, study PRJEB15554) | hydrothermal vent metagenome | biome: marine basaltic hydrothermal vent biome; feature: marine hydrothermal vent; material: water | place: Pacific Ocean | collected 2011-06-14/2011-07-23 | depth 1155 m | reverse complement strand
ACTATGCTTGTTATGGCGAAAATATGTACTTAACTACTATTGATGAGCAAGAGTACGGAATTAAACCAATGAACTGTATTGGTCATATTCAAATATTTAAACAGAGTGGAAAAAGCTATCGTGATTTACCATTAAAATATTATGAGTATGGTGTGGTTCATAGACATGAAAAATCTGGTGTACTTCATGGTCTATTAAGAGTAAGAGAGTTTACACAAGATGATGCTCATATCTTCTGTACACCAGAACAGATTGCAGATGAGGTAATTGATATTGTGGAGTTTGTGGACTCTGTAATGAAGCTATTTGGCTTTGAATACACAATGGAGATTGCAACAAAGCCAGAAAAAGCTATTGGAGAAGATGCAGTTTGGGATTTAGCAACCCAAGGGTTAAAAACAGCACTGACTGAAAATAATCTACCATTTACTATTGATGAGGGTGGTGGGGCATTTTATGGACCTAAAATTGATGTAAAAATCACAGATGCTATTGGTAGAAAGTGGCAATGTGGAACAATTCAGGTGGACTTTAACCTTCCAGAGCGATTTGGTGTAGAGTATGTGGCTGAAGACAACACAAGAAAGCAACCTGTTATGATTCATAGAGCTATTCTTGGTTCATTTGAGCGATTTATTGGAATTTTAACAGAACATTATGCAGGAGAATTCCCACTATTCTTAGCACCTACACAAGTTATTTTTGTACCTATTTCAGAGAGCCACGTAGCCTATGCAAAAGAGCTTAAAAAAGAGCTAATGAAGATAGAAATTGATTCTGAAATTTTTAATAAAAATGACTCTTTAAACAAGCGTGTACGAAATGCAGAGAAGCAACGAGTCCCTTATGTTGTAATTGTTGGAGATGAAGAAGTTGAACATAAAACTGTAGCTATTAGAAATAGAAGAAAAAAAGAGCAATATAATCTTTCTTTTGAAGAATTTATGGTAGAATTAAGCCAACAACTAAATGAAGGTAAAATTTGAGTAGACAAAACAACAGAAATAATAGAGGAAGAAAAAAGCCAGACGACACCATAATGAATGATAAAATCAGAGCTTCAGAACTAAGAGTTCTTGGAGATGATGGTGAACAGTTTGGAATTATTTCTCGAGATGAAGCTTTAAAAATTGCTGACGCTAAAGGTCTTGACTTGGTGCTTATGTCGCCAAATGCAAAACCACCTGTAGCCAAAATAATGGACTATGGTAAATATAAGTATGAGCTAGAAAAAAAGAAAAAAGAAGCAAGAAAAAACCAAAAAATCATAGATGTAAAAGAGGTTAAATTCTCTTGTAAAATTGCTGATGGAGATATTGCTTATAAAGTTAAACATGCTAGAGAGTTTCTTGAAGCAGGAAAACATGTTAAGCTAAGAGTATTTTTACGTGGACGTGAAATGGCAAACCCTGAATGGGGTGTTGATGTTCTTAACCGTGTATGGCCAATGCTTGAAGATGTTGGTATACTAGAACAACGTGCAAAACGTGATGGTCGTTACGTTAATATGTACGTTACTCCTATTAAAAAATAATTCTACTTTCTCTTTTTTAACCATTTAATATAACTATTAAATGGTTCTTTTATAGCACAAACAAAATATTTACTCTATTTAAAATAAGGAAATACCGTGAAAAAAATTTCACTTATACTAATTACAACCCTAGCACTTTGGGCAATTTCGACATTTATTATTGGAAATCAAACCCAAGCACAACTTCAAAACTATATTGACAAATCTAATAAACTTTACGCTAATAATGGTATAGAATTAAAACTAACAAATTATAAAAAGTCATTTTTAAACTCAACTGCTCAAGTAGAGATTAATTTTTCAGACCCTAAAATAGTAAAATTACTAGAAAAAGATTATATCGTTCCTTTAAAACTTAACTACTATATTGAACATGGTCCAATATTTTTTCAAAATGGTTTAGGAGTAGGTTTATCAAAGATTGAGAATAAGTTACTTTTAAGTTCTATATTAAAAGGAGATGCTAAAAAAGAGTTTTTAAAACTAGTTAAAGATGACTTACACCTAAATACAGAAATGGTACTCTCTTTTGCTAAAAAATTAAACTATAAAATACAAAGTGATAAACTAAATATAAAAGAAGATAAAAAAACTCTTTCGATTAGTCCACTAAATATAGAAGGTACAAGTAATATTAAGACATTTAAAGGCGATGGAACAGTAAAAATTGCAAAACTTGAACTTAAAGAAGATAATAGTAGTAATGGTATGGAGCTAAATAATTTAATAGCTAAGGTAAAAATTAATGAAATTTTTAATGATGCTATATTTTTTGGAGATTTTAAATTTTCAGTTGATAAGATGATTATAAAAGATGAAAGTAATCCAAAACTTAAAAAAATTGATATTGCTTTTGATGCAGAGATGTCAAATCAAAGAGCTAGTCAAACAACTATGAATAGTCTTTTTAATGGAACTATTAATTTAACTAATACTAAATTACCGAAAGAGTTTAAAGAGCTAGAGAGTATCAATCTTTCTGCAGATATGAAAGAGTTGGGAATAGAAGGAATGTTTGAATTTCAACAAGTAACTCAAAATATTCAAAAAGAACAAAATGAGCTTATTAAAAAACTTCAAACTCAAAAACCTGAAGAGATGCAAACAACAATGAAAGAGCTTAGAAATATAGAAGAAAAATTTCTTACAAAAATTATTCATACTCTAAACAAACTTTTAATAAAAGATAAAACAAGTATCGCCTATAAAGCTAAGATAAATACAAAAGATAAACAGACTAGTAAAGCTCTTTTAGAAGTAGGTTATACTGGGGATATAGATTTTAAGGGAACTATTGAAGAACTAACACAAAAGATAAAAGCTCAAATTTTGTCATTAATAAGAGTTAATGTAAATGTTACTTTAAACAAAAAGCATCTTTCTCTTTTACCTATTCCAATGTTAAAGCAACAGATTCAAATGGGTGTAGCACAAGGTTTTGTAAAAGAGAATAATAGTTCATATGTTTTAGATGGATATTATAAAAACAAAGAACTTATAGTTAATGACAATAACTTAACATCTACAGTTTTGCCACTTTTAATGATGTTAACCACACATTAAGGAACAATAGTGATAGGAGTACCATCGAGTACTCTATCCCAAACCTCTTCCATATCATCATTGCTCATAGCAATACACCCCTCTGTCCAATCAAGTAACATAGGTAGCCAATCTCCAAGAGGAGAAAGAGACCAACTAGTAGGTGTTCCATGAATCATAATCATTCCCCCTGCACTTAGTCCAAATTTTTTAGCATATGCTTTATCTTTTTCATTTGGGTAAGATATATGAATTGATTTATTATAACGTTGACTTAATTGTCGCCAATCTAAACGATATGTTCCCTCTGGAGTTCTCATATCTCCTTCAAAGTTTTTTGCACCTATTGCCTCTTTTCCTAAAGATACATGATACCTAGAAAAAACTTCTCCTCCACTATATAGATAGAGCATTCTTGTTGATTTTTTTAAGATAACCCTATCTGCTAACATAATCGTTTCAGCAAACAGAGAAGATAGCAGAAAAGATAGAAGAAAAAGGGTTTTAATCATGGCTACTCCTTAAAAGTATCTATTAAGATTTGTTTCTTAACTCTAACACACTCCTGCTGAAGATTTTTTAAATCTTTTGAATTATCTATTATGTAAGTAGCTAAAGCTCTCTTTTTTTCTATAGATATTTGAGAATCAATTCTTTGTTGTGCTTCTATGTTACTAGAAGAGTCACGTTTCATTAAACGTTCTAGTTGTATATTTGGTGAAGTATAAACAAGAATAGATTTTTTTATAGGGTAACGTCCTTTACTCTCAAAAAAAAGTGGAATATCAATAAGATAAGATTTTTTTTTCTTATCTTGCTCTATTGATAACTTTTCTATCTCAGAAAAAATTAGAGGGTGCAAAAGCTTCTCTAGGCGTAATTTCTCTTTTGGCTCTGAAAATATTAATCCTCCTAATGCTTTTCTATCAACTCTATTATCAACTATATACTTAGAACCAAATAGATTAGAAATATCATTTTTATGCTTATCTAACATCACATGAGCTATCTTATCTGCATCAATCACATAAAAACCCTCTTCTATAAAAAAGTTAACAACAGTACTTTTTCCTGTTGCAATGCCTCCTGTTAATACAACTGCATACTCAAATGCCATATCAATATCCTCCATTAAGAAACTTTTTTAAAAACAATATCCTTTATATCCTTTATCAAAAGGATTTATTTTTAATATAATTAAAAAAAGAGTATAATTAAAACGGAACAATAAATAAAACTTAATCAAATAAAAAGTTAAAAAAAGGAACTTTATGGCATTTTCTCCTCAAAATCGTGCAGGAACAATGAGTGGTATTCTCTTTGTTGCTATCTTTGCTGCTGCTGCAACATTTATATCTGGATTAGCTCCAGTTAAAGCTTTAGGATTATCTCCTTTAGTTATTGGTATTGTTATGGGTATTTTTTATGCAAATACCCTTCATAATAAATTTCCATCAGAATGGGAAACAGGGATTGTATTCTCAGGTAAAAAAATTCTCCGTTTTGCTATTGTCTTTTATGGTTTTAGAATTACTTTTCAACAAATTGCAGAAGTAGGAGTAGAAGGATTTTTAGTATCACTAATTATGTTATCTACTACCTTTATTTTGGGTACATGGTTAGGTTATAAAGTCTTTGGAATGGAAAAAGATACCTCTATGCTAACAGCATCTGGTGCATCTGTATGTGGTGCAGCAGCTGTTTTGGCAACAGAACCAGTATTAAAAGCTGAAGGGCATAAAACAGCTATTGCTGTATCTATGGTTGTTCTTTTTGGTACAATTTCTATGTTTTTATATCCTGTTCTATACTCAACCATTATAGAACATGCTACAGGTTTCTTACATATGACAGAAAGAGAGTTCGGTATCTATGTAGGTGGAACTATTCATGAGGTAGCACAAGTAGTTGCTGTTCCTGCTTCAATTCCTAATGCTCCTGTTGAGATGGCGAACTCTGCTGTTATTGTAAAAATGACACGTGTTATTATGATTGCTCCAATGCTTATTGTACTTGGACTCTATTTAAGTTATGTTGCAAAAAAAGAGGGTGGAGAAGGTGCAGATGTAAAATTGGTTATCCCTTGGTTCGCAGTATATTTTATTGGTGTAGCAGGATTTAACTCTCTTCATTTAGTCCCTGAAACCATTGTTGCAACTATCAATCACATAGATACATTTTTACTTACTATGGCAATGACTGCTCTTGGTATGGGAACACGTTTTGCTAAATTTAAAGGATTAGGATTATCACCTGTATATACAGCTCTTACAATGTTTATATGGTTGGTTATTGGTGGTTTTATTGTTACAAAACTTATTTGTAGTGTATTTTAACAATATAGATAATATTTCTAAGTTTAGCAAAAGTTCTTTTTTGTTAAACTATTTTTGTAGTTAAGAAATAGAGATATACTAATTTTTTAGTTAATCGAAATGTCCCTTATAATTCTCCCAATAATATAACCCCATATTTCATCTATTTTCTTAACTATTCTACTCAATATATTTTAATGTAAGTGAATATTTAATATTTAAACAAATTAAATATAAAAAATATATATAATATTTGAAAATAGTAAAAAAGTTATTGGATTTATGTGTAATGAATAGTGAAATACCATGTTAGAAACCATAAAAACATTAGACCTAACCCCATTTATACTCTCATTTAAACTAGCAGGAATAACCACACTTATACTCTTTCTTTTTAGTTTACCTCTAGCATGGTATCTATCTCAAAGTAAATCAAAAACAAAACCATTTATAGAAGCTATAACAGCTTTGCCTATTGTTTTACCTCCATCTGTTTTAGGCTTCTATATTTTAATTCTCTTTTCACATATAGATTTAAACTTTACTTTTACTGGTTTAGTAGTTGCTTCATGTTTCTACTCTTTACCTTTTATGGTGCAACCTTTACAAGGTGGCTTTGAATCTCTTAATAAAAATATGATAGAAGCCTCTTATATATCAGGAAAAAGTAAATTGACTACCCTTTTAAAAGTAGCCTTACCAAATATAAAACCTGCTCTTCTTACAGCTATGATTATTACGTTTGCTCATACAGTTGGGGAGTTTGGAGTTGTTTTGATAATTGGTGGAAGTATTGAAAATGAGACAAAAGTTGCTTCTATTGCTATTTACGAGATGATAGAGATAATGGATTATACAACAGCTCATATCTATAGTGCAATTATGATAATTATTAGTTTTTTAGTTCTTCTGTCTGTATATATTTTTAACCATACACAAAAAAAGATTGGTGGGTTTAAATGATGATAAAGATAGATATAAACAAAAGGCTTCATGGTTCAAATGGAGAAATGGATTTAACTGTAAATCTAAATATAAAAAAAGGGGAATTTATCTCTCTTTTTGGTAAAAGTGGTTCAGGGAAAACAACTCTATTAAGAATTTTGGCAGGATTAGAGAGTGCTAAAGGAACAATTATAGTAGATAATAATATTTGGCAAGAGAAAAACTACTCTTTGGCTGTACAAAAACGACAAATAGGCTTTGTTTTTCAAGATTATGCTCTTTTCCCAAATATGAGTGTAGAGGAGAATCTGTTATTTGTAGAAAAAGATAGAGAGTTAGCTAACTATTTACTAGAAGTTACAGAGCTATCAGCTTTAAAAAAAAGATTACCATCTACATTAAGTGGAGGACAAAAACAACGTATTTCGCTTTGTAGAGCATTTATGAAAAAACCAAAGTTGCTTTTAATGGATGAACCACTCTCTGCTCTTGACCCCTTGATGCGAAGTAAATTACAACAAGAAATTTTGACCCTACATAAAGAGTTTAAAACCACAACAATTATGGTTAGTCATGACCCTGCCGAGATATATAGATTGGCTTCTAGGGTTTTGCTTTTAGAACAAGGCAAGATTAAAAATGATGGAAGCCCTAAAGATATTTTATTAAAAACATCAGGTTCTCAAAAGTTTTCATTTAAAGGGGAGCTTTTAGAGATTATAAAAGTTGATGTAATTTATATTGCTATTGTGGCAATTGGTCAGCACTTAGTAGAGGTGGTTATCTCTAAATATGAAGCAGAAAGTTTAGAAATTGGTTCTATTATTACTTTGAGTACAAAGGCTTTTTCTCCAATGATTAATTATAATAGTTGTAAAACTACCGAAAAGTTACACATTTTTAGAAAAAAATAGAGATTTTTCAATTTTTTTCTAATTAAGAGTAAATTTATCCTATTTAATCTATAATCCCTCTATAACTTAAAAAACACAAGGATTTAAATAATGGCAACAGTAACATTTAAAAATGATATAGTATGTAATTTAGCAGGAACAGAAGTAAACGTAGGAGATACAGCTCCAGTAGTAACAGTAGTAAACTGTAACCCAATGCTTCAAAATGAGCAAGTTGGTGGAGAGGGTAAAGTTCAATTAGTAATTGCTGTTCCTTCATTAGATACAGGTGTATGTGATGCAGAAACAAGAAGATTTAACTCTGAAGCAGCGTCTCTTGATGGTGTAGAAGTAATTACAGTATCTATGGACTTACCATTTGCTGCCGCTAGATGGTGTGGAGCTGCTGGAATTGAAAACATTAAAGTATGTTCAGACTTCAGAAACAAAGATTTCGCAAATGCTTATGGTGTTCTTTTAGCTGATGGACCTTTGGCTGGTGTAACTGCAAGAGTTATTTTTGTAGTTGGTAAAGATGGTAAAATTGCTTATAAACAAACTGTACCTGAAATTACTCAAGAGCCTAATTATGAAGAAGCTCTTGACGCTGCAAAAGCTGCTCTATAAGCATCTGACCCTAGAACTCCTTTAAATTAATCCTCTTCTTCTGAAGAGGATTGAACTCTTTTCTCTTTCTTAATTTTCGCTATAATACATTTAATGAGATACACACCTAAACAGATTGAAAAATATCAACGCCAACGCTATATTACTTTTCTTGAAAAAGTTACCAAAAACTTATTTAAGATGTTTCGTGATGAGAAGACTACACAAGAGCAATTTTTGAAGAAATTTAATACTTTGGTAAAAAAAATGGATGAACAAGTTAGCATTGAGTTAAACTCAGAATATCATAATAAGATGAAATCTTATATTGAAGCTCTTAGAGTAGAGCTTCAGAGTGAATTTAAACTTGATGATATTCGTGAAGCCAATATGACTCTGCTAAATCGTCTTCAAAAATTAAAGAATGGCAACTCTTATAAAAAAGATAAACATAAGCATAAGAGTAAAAATCAAGATTGGGGTTAATTCTTTTTCTGTTTTTTTTCTAAAAGTTTCCAATAGATTTTTTCAAAGCCTTTTTCTAATAAACTTTTTGTTTTTTTATTTAGTGCTAGTCCATTAATAGATATAAATTGTTTTGAGTTTTTTTCAAGAAAATTTTCCAGTATTTCAAAATCTTTATTTCTCATCTCATCAGGATGATAACATATAGTCCATATTCCAAAAGGCATTTTTCTAGGTTTCCAAAGTTGTTGAGGAATCCAATGCATACCATATTCATAATATGGAGACCAAGCAATTCCATCAGAAATAATAGTAATATCACTCTCTTGTTTTAGTGCTTTAATTGTATTTTCATCAAAAGAGTGAGCAGGAGCAATCCAAACACGACAAGATATACCATTTTTTTTAAATATTTTTATACCTTCTCTAATTTTATAACATTGCTCTTTTAGTGGAACTCCTGCAAATTCAGAGTAATTATTAATAGGAACAATACTTTTATGTTTTGTTACATATCTATGTTCAAAGCCATGTAGTGCAATTTCCCAATTTTTATTTTGCCATCTTTTTATATTTTTCCAGAAATCTTCATTTCTATCATCAACCATAAGTTTTTTATCTTGATTATTTGGTATAACAGCTACAAGAGGTTTTATTTGATATTTGTTTAATAACATTTCAACTCTTTTCCAATTATTACTATTCATTGTAGGGCATGCATCATCTAATCTAATTATATATTTACTAAACATTTTATTCTCATTTATATGGATTTTATTCTTAATATTAGCAGAAAATAGTTAAAAATTTTTTATAAATTGTATTTATATATATTTTTTTTAGTTTTATCTTGTTTAGTTTGATTTTTAATTTTTTTTTTTTACTAAAAATTAATAGAATAATAACAAAATATTTCTAATGTTTTTTTATGTTTAATTTCGATTTAATGATTTTTCTGATATTATTAGTAGCAATTAAATGAATAAATAACAATTAAAATCTGCTTTGAAGCAGAGAAATTATGGAGTAAAGAATGACTTTCCCTATGACTAAAAAAAATAGACATTTTATAACAAATTATTATAAAAAAGAAAAATTAGAGATAAAAAAATGTAAAGAGTATACAAAAATTCAATTTTTTCAAAAGAGACTAATAGATTTTATAGTGGGGGGTTCTTTACTATTGGTTTCTATACCTATAGTTTTATATACTATTTTTAGAATAAAAAAAGAATCTCCAGGTTCAATACTTTTTAAACAATCTCGTATAGGCTTAAATGGTAAGCCCTTTATGTGTTACAAATTTAGAAGTATGCACGTTAACAGCAAGTTTAATCCATATACTCAAGAAAATGATACTAGGATTTTTCCTTTTGGAAATACCATGCGTAAAATGCGTATTGATGAGCTTCCTCAACTTATTAATATAATAAAAGGAGAGATGCATCTAATTGGACCTCGAGCAGAGTGGGATATTTTAGTAAAAGATTATGAAAAGATAATTCCAAATTATCATGAACGACATCTTGTAGCTCCAGGTATTACTGGTTTAGCTCAAGTCTGTTACCCTTATGGACGTAATGTAGATGATGCTAAAAAGAAATTAGAGTTTGATATAGAATATATTACTAATTGGTCTTTAAGAAAAGAGTTAATGGTTATTTTTAAAACAATTAAAGTTGTTCTTGGAAAAGAGGGAATATGAATTACTATAAAATTCTAATTAAAGGAAATATGTGAAGATACTTGTAACAGGCTCAGCAGGGTTTATTGGCTTTCATTTAAGTCAAAAATTACTTGAACGAGGAGATAGTGTTGTTGGATTGGATAATATAAACAGTTATTATGATGTAAATTTAAAATATGCAAGATTAAATGAACTAGGAGTAGAACAAGATAAGATTATTGATAATGAACTTATAAACTCTTCTAAGAGGAATTTTTCTTTTATTAAAATGGATTTAGCAGATAGAGATATGATGAATAAGCTATTTGAAACAGAAAAATTTGATGCAGTCTGCAACTTGGCTGCACAAGCAGGTGTTCGTTATTCTATAGAAAATCCTAATGCTTATATTGACTCTAATGTTGTTGGATTTATGAATATATTAGAAGGTTGTAGGCATCATGGTGTTAAAAATCTCTCTTATGCTAGTAGTTCAAGTGTATATGGTCTTAATAAATCACAACCCTTTAAAACTACAGACCATACTGACCATCCTATAAGCCTTTATGCTGCTACTAAAAAATCAAATGAAATGATGGCTCATACCTATAGCCATCTTTATAATATCTCAACTACAGGACTTCGATTTTTTACAGTTTATGGCCCATGGGGGCGACCAGATATGGCTCCTATGCTTTTTAGTGATGCTATTTTAAATGATAGAGCTATAAATGTTTTTAATCATGGAAATATGAGTCGAGATTTTACCTATATTGATGATATTGTAGATGGGATTATAAAAGTTATAGATAACCCTGCAAAGAGAGATAAAGAATGGGATGCAAATAAGCCAAAAACAAATAGCTCTTCTGCCCCTTATAAAATATATAACATAGGTAATAATGCACCTGTAAATCTAATGGAGTTTATTTCTGAAATAGAGGTCTCTATTGGTAAAGTTGCAAAGAAAAATTTCATGGAGATGCAAGATGGAGATGTAGAATCAACTTATGCAGATACTTCGGGATTAATAAACGACTTTAATTATAAACCATTTACACCTCTTTCTAAAGGTGTAAATGAGTTTGTACTTTGGTACAAAGATTTTTATAACAAAGGCTAACCTAGCCTTGTTCTGTCTTTCCTGAAAAACTCATTGTACCATATTGTAGGTTACCAACTTGTTTAAATCCAAGTGATTTCATAGCATGTTGAACTTGATAGCTTCGACTACCAGAAAGACAATATACAATTATTGGCTCCTCTTTTTTATCATTAAATTTTTCAATTTCAGCATAAAAGTTAGAGGTAGGTACAATTGCATCTGTACCTACAATATGACTCATTTTATACTCCATCATTTCACGTACATCAATTAGTATAAAATCTAACATTTTTAATGTTCTAGCTTCAATAAGTGCCTCTAATTCATCACTATCTAACTGTTCTTTTTTTAAAAGCTCTTTAGCTTCATCTACAGATAAAC
>FPHN01000109.1_pt1 | contig 11574 bp, 11 predicted proteins | sample 1057391 | NCBI WGS metagenome assembly FPHN01 (sample SAMEA4473311, study PRJEB15554) | hydrothermal vent metagenome | biome: marine basaltic hydrothermal vent biome; feature: marine hydrothermal vent; material: water | place: Pacific Ocean | collected 2011-06-14/2011-07-23 | depth 1155 m | reverse complement strand
TTTTTAGTAGCTCTTTTTGGTAAAAGCTAGAATTAAAATCCATAGATATTAAAAGTGCATCTCTTGACATCCATTGAGTTCTCATTCTCTGCTTAAATGCATAGTTTAAAACTTTTTTATCTTCAACTTTTTTATCTTCGACTTTATTAACAATATCTGTTAATCCACTCATTAAATCATTTTTTGCATAAAGAGAGGATAAACCCAAAAATAAGAGCAGGGTGGTTGTTTTTTTAATTAACATTACTTTTTCCTTTTCACTTAACTGTTAATCCAAGAATATTCCAACTCTGCATACCACCACGATAGTATAAGATTTTATCTTCAGGACAACCTAGCTCCACAAGACTTTTAATTGCTTTTGTTGCCTGTGCATCCCAAAGACCATTACTAAAAATTATCATAGTTGGTACTTTATCAAAATTCCATTTTCCATTCTCTTTTTTAGCACCTAGAAGATTAAGAATCTTATTAAGATGTTTACTATCCTTTTGAAGCATTGTAAATGGTAAATTAACAGAACTTGGAATAGTTCCTTGACGTGACCAATCTCTAGTTCTTGCATCAATTAATAACATATCAGAATCATCTTTTTGCATCTTTTTAATATCTTTTAAAAGCTCAAGCTCTCCAATAGTTTTTACATTTCCTATATTCATAGGTTGGACGCAAAAAGGTGGACACTCTCTTGAAGTTTTACTAAAATTAGATGTTAATCTATGTTTTTCATCTTGAATTCTCTCTATTTTGACCTCTTTACCATCTTCTTGAATAACAATAGAGTCCAAATCTTCTGTAATTTTTACATCTCCTGCAACTAAAATATTTCCTAATAATATTAGACCTAATATAACGTTATTTCTCATTATTTACTCCTTTTTTAAATTTTTGGTATTAAAAGTTTTGTACCTGGATAAATTTCATATTTTGAATTTATTTTATCTTTATTAGCGTTATAAATAAGTTTATACTTGTTCTTGTTATTATAGTATCTTTCTGCTAACAAAGAGAGATTATCTCCCTGTTGAACTTTGATGGTATAATATTGTTCATTCTCTTTTATAATACTAATTTTTTTGCTAGATACATCCTCTATAATGGCACTAGCAAATTTTTTAACAGAAGAAGAAGCCTTTTTCTCTCCTACCTCTTTAATCAAATTTTTAAGACTCTTTTTTGTCTGTTCTAAACTCTTTTTAGATTCAGTTACATTAGCAATAAGTGTCTCTAATCTCTTTTTTACAACCTTTGGTTTTACCTTTGTATCTTCTATTTCAATTAAGTTTTTCAATTCTCTCTTAATATTAGAAACAGTATCTTTAGAAGTAGAATCCGTTCTGTTCTCCTTTACATTTTTAAATTCATAATTATCAATTTGATTAACAAAGTTTTCTAAATCTTTTTTCTTGTTTCCATTAAGTTTATTAACCAAAGCTTCTAAATTATCTTTTAATCTATTTTTTTTATTTGTCTCCTTCTCTATCTCTTTTAATGAAACAGTAAGATTCTCTTTTATTAAATTAATATTACTATTTTCAGAAGTTTTAATATCTTTTTTTAGTGTATTAAGTATAAATTTAGCAGAATCCATCTCCTCTTCTGTACACTCTTGTGATGAACTATGATTACTTTCACAGCCCAAACTTGTCTCTTTATTAGTAATGTTTTGCTCTATTTTATTAATTGCAATAGAGCTATTCTTATTCTCTTCTTGGCTTTTTTGGCAACCTATAAAGAGTATAGTTATTAAGGTCAATGGTATTACTAGATTGGATTTCATTTTTTATTTTCTCCTTTCTTCTTAGTTACTGCCTCTTTTGTTAACATTTGAAGAGTTGTTTTAAGAAGACTTGTTAGACTATATGATTTATATCCAACTTCAAATGCCAAAATTTTACCATCTCCTCCAATAACTATTGTTGTGGGTATGACTCCATCCCACTTATACTCTTGTTTTAAATAATCAAGAAATCTCTTTTGTTTCTCTCCATCTATAATATTGTAATTGATATGATTCTTTTCTATAAAATCAAGATTTTCTTGATTTGAATGTTTTTCAGATTCAATGGCAATTGTATCAAAAGCTGTTCTGAATTTATTTTTTAATTGAATTAGCTCAGGTATCTCTTTTTTACAATATGGACAATTCCAACTAAAAACCTTTAAAAAGATAATTTTCCCTTTTAGCTCTTTTACTTGAATATGATTTTTATAAGTGACTATATTGAATTTCTTATTTTTGATACTAGTAAATATAAAGTTTTGATTGGAGTTTAAAGAAGCTTTTTTTTGTTTAGATAGATAGAAATAGATTGAACTAAGAATTAAAATTAGAACTGCTATTATTATCATTTTATGGTTATGTTTTTTCATCATCTCCCCTTAAATAAAATAATGTAATATATAACATTACAACATAATAACATGTTAATATTAATATAAATATTAAATATAATATTTTTTTTATAAATATTTGTTGTTTAAAGTTGAAATATATGAAAAAATTAGATTTGTATTGGAACATAGGGAATTTTGTAGATGCTGATTTAGATTAGATTTAGAAGGGGAGCAAAGCTAAAGCTTTGCTCCTTAAGATTAACAAGAGTAAGTAGAGATATACTCAAATGCAGTTGGTCTTCCCTCAACAGGAATAACATGTCTATCAAACATGTAATCAACATACTCTTGAATATATTCTGGACTCATAATTGGTGCTAAGAAATCATGGTCTTTTTCAAGTCCTTCTAGTGCATCTCTAAATGAGTTTGGAAGTTCAGGAATTTTTCTTTCAGCAATCTCTTCACGAGTAAGCTCAAATAAATCTTCATTAAATGGACCAGCCAAAGGATAACCACCTTGTTTGATTCCATCAAGACCAGCAATCATAAGAACAGCAAATGCAAGGTAAGGACAAGCTACTGAATCTGGGAAACGAGTTTCAATTCTTGTTGCTTTTTCACCAGCACCATAAGGAATTCTACAAGCTGCACTTCGGTTTTGGCTAGAGAAAGTAAGAATTCTTGGAGCTTCAAAACCTGGTAACAATCTCTTAAATGAGTTTGTACTTGGGTTTGTAAATGATGCAACAGCCTCTTTGTGTTGGAAAATACCTGAAAGGTAATCAAGTGCTGTTTTAGAAAGGTTTGCGTATTCTCCCTCTTTATAGAACAAGTTTTTACCATCTTTCCATAATGATTGGTGTACATGCATACCATTACCATTATCATTATATATTGGTTTTGGCATAAATGTAGCTGTTTTACCATTAAGGTGTGCTACCATTTTTACAACATATTTATACTTTTGAACATTATCAGCAGCTGTAATAATATCAGAGAATACAATACCAATTTCATGTTGACCTTGTGCCACTTCATGGTGACCAAGCATTACTTCAAGACCTACATCTTCAAGAACTTGCATCATCTCTGCTCTTAAATCAACAGCAGGGTCAGTTGGTTGAACTGGGAAGTATCCACCTTTAATTCTTGGTCTGTGACCCATATTTCCAACCTCACCATAGTCAGCATTATCTGCCCAGTGACCTTCGTCTGTCTCTACTTTGAATGATTGATGGTTGTCATTGTCAACAATTTTTACATCATCAAAGATAAAAAATTCATTCTCTGGCCCAAAGTATGCAGCATCAGCAATACCTGCATCATCAAGAGCTTTAAGTGCTTTTTTAGCAATACTTCTTGGACATTTAGCATAAAGCTCATTTTTATAAATATCATAAACATCACAGATAACACAAACTGTACTATCAGCTGTAAAAGGGTCAAGGAATGCACTTCCTACATCAGGTTTAAGAAGCATATCTGATTCATTAATTGGTTGCCATGCTTCAATTGAAGAACCATCAAATGGAAGACCACCTTCAAGTTGTCCAGCTGTTACAGCACTCATTCTATATGAAATATGATGCCATGCACCTTTAATGTCTGTAAATCTAAAGTCTACAAATTCAACTTCATTGTCTGTACAGAATTGAAAGAATCCATCTACATCGTTATCTTCTACAAATTTACCCATATTGGTATCTCCTAAAAATTTAAGTTGCAACGATTGTATCAAAAATTTTTATAAAAGTGTTACCTTTCTTGTTTAAAAAGTAATCAATTGGGCTTGGCGTTGTTCAAAAGTAACAGCTTTTGTATAACCTATCTTTTTAGCTAGTTTTACGGTTTCATCATATTTAAAACCTACTTGTCCAATAGCATGAGCATCAGAAGAGAAGGTAATAGGGATGTCTAGTTCATATGCTATCTCTAATAATAGAGGAGAAGGATAAATCTCTTTACATGGTTTTCGTAGACCAGCACTATTAAGCTCTATGACCATATTTGCTTTTTTAACTGCTTTAAGTGCATTTTGTGCAATAAGACGAATATCTTTCTTGGGTATAAAATTAAATACTTTAATTAAGTCTAAATGCCCCACTATATCAAAATAACCTGTCTTAGCCATTGCTTCTATAGCATCAAAGTACTCTTGCCAAATTTGGTCTATATCTCTATTTTTATACTCATCTTTAAATTCAGGATTGTCAAATCCCCACTCTTTCAAGAAGTGAACAGAGCCTATTAAGTAATCTACTTCTGATTTTAGAACACGTTTATCTATATGTCCTTTTAGGTAATCTACCTCATATCCTAGAAGAATTTTGATTTGATTTTTATATTTTTCTTTTAAATTTAAAACATCAGCAACATAAGCATCCATCTCTTCAAATTTTAAGCGATAGTAACTATCAAAATTCATTGGTGCATGTTCTGAAAATCCATAAATATCTATGCCCAATGAAATAGCTTTTTTTATATAGCTTTCCATTGAGCCTTTAGCGTGGTTGCATCGTGTTGTGTGGTTGTGTAAATCTATTCTCATAGATAGAATTTTATCATAAAAGATAATTTTTACAAATATCGTTTATCAATTCTAAACTTATCAAATTTTCTAAGTTTATTATGTACAATAAAGTTTCTTAACTTTTTTGTGTATTTTTCTCTTAGTTCACAATAGTTGATTAGGTATTGAACTAAAATAAGTGGGTTATCCGTAATATTTCTCTTTTTTCTAAAGCTTTTATACGCTCCTCGTCCAATAAGAACAAAATAGTCATCAATAGAATCACTTAAACTTGCATACTTTTTCAAATAGATTGCTTTACCTTTTCTTGTTTCTCGTGCTTTGATTCGTGGCTCATTTTTATTTACAGACCACATTCCAAAGATATTATTAGCTTTTTTAAAGAATCTTGATTCCCCCCATCCCGATTCAATAGCTGCTTGAGCTAAGATAATACTTACGGGGTGTGTTTTTAAACGATTTGCTAATTTATTAATATCATCCGTTCTATATTTCTTGTATAACTCTTCTAAAAATTTTCTATCATCTTGGCTTAATTCATCTTTTGGTATAGAACGCAAAGAGAGAACTCGTTCTCTTTTTCTTTTTAATTTCTCTTTTGAAATTAAAATTGCAGGAAGAATCATATGAAAGAATTTTTGCTTTTTCTCTGAAACTTCTAATTTATTTAGCGAAATAGTATTCGTGTAATTAATAGGCTTGATATTTTTATCAGTAAAGATTTCAATATCACTTGGACTTTTAATCTTTTTATTCACAACAGCAACTTTAGTCGTTGTATGTTTTATTTGTTCCTTTTGTACAGGTGTTGTATATGCTACAGGTTCAACATCATACTTTTTAATACTTGCCTCTACCGATTCTAAATATGCATCATCAAATGCAAAAACAGTTAAAGTAAGAACTAAAAATGTTATAAAATGTTTTTTCATGTTTTATATATCCTTTTGGAAAAATTTCGGAATTATATCTTTAAAAATTTAAAATAAACTTAAAATTGTATTTTTTTTTGAAAAATATTTTCTTGAAAGGCTTATATTGTGGTTATTTAGAGAGATTTTATTTTTTTTAGAAATTTTATAATAAAAAATGAAAAAATATATTGAAATTAATTTTTCATAAAATATTAAGGAAATTTTAATATTTTTTAAAGCTTAATTTCAGTTTATTTGTACTTACATTATATATATAGAGAAGTTTTACACAATTAATTTAAATATTTTCAAAATAAAACATTTTTTGTTAATTTAGAAGATTTTGTATGAAAATAGTGTTTATATAGCAGATTTTTTTAGAATAAAAAGCTGAAAAAAGAGCTAGAAAGAAGTACATTTATTTTTTTTTGCTATACTTACGAGCATAAAATTAAACAATTAGGAGAGTGTCATGGCACTATTTGATGATGTAAAAGAAGTTGTTGTTGAACAACTAAACGTAAATCCAGATGAAGTAAAAGAAGAATCGAAGTTTGTAGAAGATTTAGGCGCAGATAGTCTTGATGTAGTTGAGCTTGTAATGGCACTTGAAGAGAAATTTGATATTGAAATTCCAGATGAAGATGCTGAAAAGATTGCAACTGTTTCAGATGCAATTAAATTTATTGAGAAGATTCAAGCATAATTAATCGGGGGAGAAGACCTTTTGGTTTCTCCTTAATAGTTAAACTATATATGAAATCATTATAAATGATTTGATGTATATCTTAAAAAGAGCATAGGAGATAGAATTGAAAAGAGTAGTAGTTACTGGCTTAGGAATGATTAACAGTGTAGGGCAAGATAAAGAGAGTTCTTTCTCAGCTATTTTAAATGGAGAGTGTGGAATTAAAAAAATTGAGCTATTTGATGCTGAAAAATTCTCTGTAAAAATTGCAGGAGAGATTGTTGGTTTTGATGCAAGTACAGTAATGGATGCAAAAGAGGTTAAAAAAGCAGATAGATTTATTCATCTTGGAATTAAAGCAACCAAAGAGGCTATGGAAGATGCTAATTTTGGAGATGATATAGATATGGAGCGTTTTGGTATCTCATCTGCATCTGGAATTGGTGGATTGCCAAATATTGAGAAGAACTCTGTAATTTGTGAAAAAAGAGGTCCAAGAAGAATTTCTCCTTTCTTTATCCCATCTTCTTTGGTTAATATGTTGGGTGGATTTATTTCGATTGAACATGGAATAAAAGGTCCAAATCTCTCTTGTGTAACAGCTTGTGCAGCAGGAACACATGCCATTGCCGAAGCAACAAAAACAATTATGCTCGATGGTGCTGATAGAATGTTAGTAGTTGGAGCAGAGTCAGCAATTTGTGGTGCAGGTATTGGTGGGTTCGCAGCAATGAAAGCTCTTAGTACCAATAACGATAATCCAAAAGAATCATCACGACCATTTGATGCCAATAGAAATGGTTTTGTAATGGGCGAGGGTGCAGCAGCTCTTATTTTAGAGGATTATGATTTAGCTGTTGCTCGTGGAGCAAAAATTTATGGAGAAGTGATAGGTTTTGGAGAGAGTGGAGATGCTAATCATATTACAACACCTGTTGTAGATGGTCCTCTTCGTGCCATGAAAGCAGCAATGAGAATGGCAGGAAATCCTAAAATAGATTATATAAATGCACATGGTACATCAACTCCTGCTAATGATAAAAATGAGACAGAAGCAGTCAAAGAGCTTTTTGGTGGATTAGAAAATTGTCCTCCTGTAAGTTCTATAAAAGGTCAAATTGGTCATTGTTTAGGAGCTGCAGGAGCTATTGAAGCTGTTGTTTCTTTGATGGCTATGCGTGATGGGAAATTGCCTCCAACAATTAACTATACCACTCCTGATGAAAATTGTGATTTAGATTATGTAACCGATGGTGTACGAGATGCCAAACTAGATGTAGTAATGAGTAATTCATTTGGTTTTGGTGGGACAAATGGAGTTGTAATCTTCAAAAAAATATAAGGATTCCCTATGGCAACCTATTTAGAATTTGAAAAAAAAATAGAACAGATACAACAAGACATAGACAGAGCTCGTGCAAAAAATGATGAATATGCTTTAGAGGCTTTTGAAAAAGATTTAGATAAAGAGGTTTCAAAAACAATGAAATCTCTTAGTGATTATCAAAAATTACAATTAGCACGTCATCCTGATAGACCTTATGCTTTGGATTATATTCGTTTTATGATGGATGATGCTTATGAGATTCATGGAGATAGAGCCTTTCGTGATGACCCTGCAATTTTATGTTATTTGGGTTATATTGATGGTCAAAAAACAATGGTCATTGGTGAACAAAAAGGACGAGGTACAAAACATAAGTTAAAAAGAAACTTTGGTATGCCAAACCCTGAAGGTTATAGAAAAGCATTAAGAGCAGTTAAATTGGCTGAAAAATTTAATATTCCTGTATTAATGCTTATTGACACCCCAGGTGCTTACCCAGGTCTTGGTGCAGAAGAGCGTGGACAAAGTGAAGCAATTGCTAAAAACCTTTTTGAATTTACCTCTATAAAAGTACCAATGATTTCTGTTGTTATTGGAGAAGGTGGTTCAGGTGGAGCATTGGCAATTGGTGTTTCTGATAAATTAGCAATGATGCGTTATTCGGTATTTGCTGTTATCTCTCCAGAGGGTTGTGCTGCTATTCTTTGGAATGACCCTAAAAAAGTAGAACAAGCTGCAAAAGCATTAAAAATTACTCCAAGTGATTTACTTGAGCATGGTTTAGTTGATGATGTTTTAGATGAACCTTTAATTGGGGCGCATAGAGATAAAAAAATAGCAGCCGAAGTAGTTAAAAAATATTTCTTGGAAAATGTTGCTGAACTTAAAAAGTTAACGGTTGAAGAGATGTTAGATAAGCGTTATAAGCATTTAACAGCAGTTGGTGCTTTTAGCGAAGAGGAATAATAAAGGGTTTACCCCTTTATTAATTTAACCACCAAACTCTTAATTTCTTTCCTTTTATCTTTCCATTTTTTAATCCATTAAATGCCTTTTTTATAACAGATTTATCAATAGCCACATAAGAGTGTGTTGCATATACGTTTATTTTGCCTATTAGTCTGTTTTCTATACCTATATCTTTACATAGTGTACCCAAAATATCTCCTGCACGAATTTTTTTCTTTTTTCCTCCATCTATACAGAGTGTTTGAACAGAACCTTGAAGATAAAAGTTTTTATTAGGGCGTAAGTCATTAATAGAGCTACTTTTTAGTTCAGGTTTTATTTCAGAGAGTTTTTGTAGACCATATTCATCACATAAAGAGACTGCTAAGCCACTTTTATTGGCTCTTCCTGTTCTTCCTATACGGTGGGTATAATCTTCGCTTTTCATAGGAATATCGTAGTTAATTACTATATCTACATCTTTAATATCCAAGCCTCGTGATGCTAAATCAGTAGCTACTAGAATAGGAAGTGATGTATTGGCAAATTGAAGCAACATCTCTTGACGCTCATATTGTTCTAAATCTCCATTAAGAGTGGCAACATCAAAACCTTTTTCATGAAGCATTGTAGATACTTCAACTGTTTTGACCTTTGTATTACAAAAAACAATGGCTAGGGATGGCTGAAAGTGTTGAAGTGTTGTAATCAGTGCTTTATCTTTATCATTAACAGAGTAAACATACTCTTTTATGTCAATCTTCTCTTTTTCACTTTCAATTTTAATCTCTATAGGGTTTTTTAAAATTACTTTGGTCAATTTATCAATATTTTCAGGATAGGTTGCCGAAAATAGCAGAGTTTGACGCTGTTTTGGAAGATTAGAGACAAGTTTTAAAATATCATCAGCAAAACCCATATCAAGCATTCTATCTGCTTCATCCAAAATTAGGGTTTTAATTTGCCCCAAATGAATAGTCTCTCTTGAAAAGTGGTCAAGTAGTCTACCTGGTGTTCCAATAATAATATCTGCACCCTTTTCTAAAGAAGAAACCTGTTTTGTTAAAGATGTACCCCCATAGAGTGTAATGATTTTAACATCTTTTTTATACTGTGCTAATCTTCTGCACTCCATAGCAATCTGTTCAGAGAGTTCACGAGTAGGGGCAATAATAAGTGCTTGTGGAAAATGTTCATCTTCATCAAGTTTTAAAATAAGGGGTAGGGCAAAGCCCAAAGTTTTTCCTGAGCCTGTTTTTGCTTTTGCAATAATGTCTTTACCCTTGATAATAAGGGGGATAGCTTTTTTTTGAATGGGGGTAGGGTTTGTATAGCCTAAGTTGCTTAAATTGCTTAATACCTCAGAGGGTAAAGATAACTCTTTAAATGAAATCACGGGAACTCTTTAATGTAGAAGATTTTCCGTAATTATAGCAAATTTTAAAAAAAGTTTTCTATTTTACGCTCTTGATAGAGTATTGGAAGTGTCAATGTATTTATGGCAATTATATAGGTTGTTCCAATAGCAATGATTTTCTCAATAGTTGCATTTAGGATTGCTTCATAAATATAAGAGTGTGGAAGAGTAAAAGCAATAGCTGTTATATTAATCCAAATAGATAAAATAGTCAAAAGAGAGCTTAATAAAAATGTTGCTGTTTTTGTTAGCATATAAGGGTAGACATAATTTACAAAAGGGTACACAAGAATCAATGTACATGTAAAAGATATAATATTTGCAAAAAGAACCCAGTTAATGTTTGCATTGGATATAACCCAAAATAGAGGGGTCATAAGTAGGGTTAAAACGATACTTATTACCACTGTTTTATAGTAAGAAATAGTCAGAACTTCATTTAAACTTATTTTCAAAATTATATCCTATATTTAATTATTTTTTAATAATTAAAGTATAGTATAAAAAAGGTTTCAAAAAGTTAAAATAATATTTTTTTCTTAATATAAATTAAATTTTAAAGAAATATTAAGTTCTATACTCTGCGTTAATTTTTACATACTCATACGATAGGTCACAACCATAAGAGGTATAAGCTCCATCTCCTAAACCAAGGTCACAGCTCACTTTAAAGCTAGAGTTTTTCATAATCTTATACGCTTTATCTTCTCTCTCTTTATCAAGTTCTCGTTGCTCATTAGAGTAGATAAGTAGATTATCATAATGAATAGTTAAAGTTCTATCATCACATTCAACCCCACTTGCACCGATAGTTGACGCAATTCGCCCCCAATTTGGGTCTTCTCCAAATAGAGCTGTTTTAACTAATAATGAGTTAGATAAGGCAATAGAAGCTTTTCGTGCCTCTTCGTTGTTTTTTGCCCCTTTAACCTCAAATGCTACTAGTTTATTTGAACCTTCTCCATCTTTTAAAATCATCATTGCAAGTTCAAAGGTTATTTTATTTAGTGCCTCTCTAAAAGCCTCTTTATTATATGCACCTGATACTCTGATAGCAGGGTTAATCATTCCTGCACCTTTACATATTGCTCCTATTGTAAATGAGCCTCCATCATCAAGTTCAATTTTAAAACATAACTCTTTTTTAAAAGAGTCTGTTGTCATAATAGAACGGGCAGTTTTATCTGAATTTTTAGCATTATAATCAAATTTTTCAAAAGCAGATGTGATTTTTTCTTGATTTAGACGATAGCCAATTACCCCTGTAGATGACATAATAGGGTTTTCTAAAACATGAAACTTATCTAGTTTTTCAAAAATAGCTTCAATATCTTTAACTCCTTGTTCTCCTGTCATAGCATTTGCATTTTTAGAATTCATCAAAATAAAATTGGTTTTAAAATCTTTTGGG
>FPHN01000074.1_pt1 | contig 11768 bp, 11 predicted proteins | sample 1057391 | NCBI WGS metagenome assembly FPHN01 (sample SAMEA4473311, study PRJEB15554) | hydrothermal vent metagenome | biome: marine basaltic hydrothermal vent biome; feature: marine hydrothermal vent; material: water | place: Pacific Ocean | collected 2011-06-14/2011-07-23 | depth 1155 m | reverse complement strand
ATCTGTTTTATAAAATAAAGCTAAATCTCTAAATTTTAAATATATTAAAGGTTTAAAATGATTGGTAATGTACTTCTTTTTAATAAAGAAACCAATGAGGGAGAGATATTGGGAGTAGATAAAAAAACATACGATTTTCATATTGGAGAGTGGTTAAGCAGTGGTTCTATTACTATTGGTCAAAAAGTTTATTATGAAATAGTAGATGATGAAGCTAGAAATATCATTATAGATGAACATCAAAAAGTAGAGTACATTATCCATCTTAAAATAGATGTATGTTCGAGGCTAGAAGAGTTTAACTAAAAATTTTTCTTTAAAAAATTACTGCGATAGAAGTATCTCCTTATTCTTTTATCGTATTTAAATCTTATATTTGTGCTAACAACTTAAAAAAAGTTATTAACACAGCTATATTTTATAGTTAGTTCATATTTTAGGAGTAGGATAATGAAAAAAGTATCATCAATGATTAAGTTAGGGGTAATTAGTGCTGTTGTGGCTATGGGGATGAGTGGGTGTGCCGTAAAGACTGGAAACAAAGCTATTTTAAAAATGTCTAAAGAAGATATGGATAAAACAATTGTTAAGGGAAAAACAACAAAAACTGAAATTTCAAAAGTATTAGGACAAGCACAGTCAGTTGACTTTACTGCAACAGGAGATGAAAAATGGATATATAAGAGTGTTCGTTCTCAAGCGAAAATAACTAATTTTATCCCAATTGTTGGTGCATTATCAAGTGGTTCAGATGAAAAAACAAGAACTTTAGTAATTATATTTGATAAGCAGGGTGTCGTTAAAAATTATTCTTATTCGATTGCAGAAGGGGAAACTGTAGGTGGACTTATTGGTGGTTAAGCAGTCGTTCTATTACTATGGTTCAAAAAGTTTATTATGAAATAGTAGATGATGAAGCTAGAAATATTAGTATAGTTAACATCAACAAATAGAAGAGTACATTATCCATCTTAAAATAGATGTATGTCAGAGGCTAGAAGAGTTAAATTAAAAACTTTTCTTTAAAATATTATTAAAAAAAGGAAAAACAATGAAAATTCCAAAAATAGTAAAATTAGGATTGAGTATAGCTGTAGTGGCTATGTTTATAGGGTGTGGGGGAAGCGATAGTAATAAAGATAATACTTCCAGTTCATTAACTGATGGTGGAGGAACAAGCGACGTAGTAACAAATAAAAAACCTAAAGCCAATGCAGGAAAAGATAAAGTAATTATTGTTAATCAAACGGTTACTTTAATAGGTAAAGGAACTGATAGTGATGGAACAATTAGCTCTTATGAATGGAAAGAGGGGAATAAAGTATTAGCGAAAAAAGCACAACTAACTTATACTCCTACAACTATTGGAAAACATACACTTGTACTAAAAGTTACTGATAATGATGGTGATTCAGCTTCTGATACAATTATTGTTACAGCTAAAAAAGCTGTAGAAGGTAATCAACCTCCAAAAGCAAATGCAGGAGCAGACAAATCTATAACAGTTAATGAAACTATCACACTTATTGGAAAAGGAACAGATAGTGATGGAACGATTATCGATTATGAGTGGAAAAAAGGTTCTGATGTTTTAGCAACTACTGCTTCATTTGATTACACTCCAAGTGTAGTAGGTAAAGATACACTAACCTTAACTGTAACCGATAATGATGGAGATTTTGCTTCTGATACAGTTGTTATTACTGTAAATAAAGTAATAGAAGGAAATCAACCTCCAAAAGCTAATGCAGGAAAAGACCAATCTGTAACCGTTAACAGTTCTATTAAGCTTACAGGAATTGGAACAGATAGTGATGGAACGATTGTTGCCTATGAGTGGAAAAAAGGTTCAAAAGTATTATCAACTGATGCTTCGTTTACTTATACTCCAAATAAAGTGGGTAAAGATACTTTAACCTTTACAGTTACAGATAACGATGGAAGTAAAACGAGTGATAGTGTAGTTATTACTGTTAATAAAGGTACAAGTAGTAATAAACCGTTGATTTTGACAATAAAGGTAAATGATAGGTTTGACAAATTTATCTTAGCTGTTAAAGATGATTTAGGATATAACTACAACTATAATATTGACTGGGGAGATGGAGAATCAACTCAAGGAGTTACTGAAGATGCGAGACACTATTATGATAAAGAAGGGGTTCATACTATTAAAATTACTGGTGATTTTCCTGCTTTTGATTTTACTCAAGTAGTCTCTTTAGAACAATGGGGTTCAATCAAATGGAAAAGTATGAAAGGAGCATTTAAGAAATGTGCTTCTTTAAAAATAAATGCTACAGATGTACCTGACTTTTCTGATGTAAATGATACTTCTTATATGTTTTCTGGAGCAAGTTCTCAATGTTTGCCAAAAACTATGTCACAGTGGAATATGTCTAGTGTAAAAAACATGGAATCTATGTTTGATTGGACTAAACTTAATCAAGATATTAGTTCATGGGATGTCTCTTCTGTAACAAATATGAAAAATATGTTTTATGGCTCATATTATAATGGAGATTTTAGTAAGTGGAATGTTGCAAAAGTAACAAACATGGAAAAAATATTTGAAGATGCAAAATTATCAACAACAAACTATGATAAGCTTTTAAATGCTTGGTCAAAATTAAATTTACAAAAAAATGTTACTTTTGGATTGACAGAAGGTAGTAATTACTATAATAATGTAGTAGTAGGCACGCAATATACAAAAGCAGGAAAGGAAGCTAGAAAACTCATACAAAGCAAATTTCATTGGACAATTAAAGATAGTGGTATAGATATTTATAATATGGGAGATTTTAAGCCATTTATTGGAGTTTGGAAAACAACAAGCTATGACAATACCATAACAATGTCAGTATATAATGAATTTTTTCAATATAATATTGATTGGGGAGATGGAACAAGTGATAATAATGTGACAGAAACAAAAAAGCATACCTATATGAGTGAAGGTAACTATACTATTACTATTTCAGGTAATTATCCTTACTCTCATTATAGTAATAAACATTACTTAGTTGATGTTAAACAGTGGGGAGATAATGAATGGAAAGATATATCATTTCAAGAATCTCCAGAGATAATCATATCTGCTAGTGATGCACCTAATCTCTTAGCAGTTAGAAGTATGCGATGGATGTTTGCAGAAACTACTTTTAATAGTCCTATAAATCATTGGAATGTTTCAAATGTTAAGAATATGGGTAACTTATTTTATGATAATAAAGAGTTTAATCAAGACCTAAGTTCTTGGGATATCTCAAATGTTACCAATATGGATTGGATGTTTTATGGTGCAACAAAGTTTAACCAAGATATTAGTTCTTGGGATGTCTCAAATATTAAAAATATGGATAGAATGTTTTATGATGCAACAAAGTTTAATCAAGATATTAGTTCTTGGGATGTCTCAAATGTTAAAAATATGGATAACATGTTTAGCTATGCAAACTCCTTTAATCAAGATTTATCTAATTGGAATATTCAAAATATAGAAGGACTAAGTGCTTTTGATAAGGCAAGAGGTTTTAATCAAGATTTAAGTGCGTGGGACTTTACTAAGGTAAACTATATTGGAATTGAAGATTCTAATATATCAACCGAGAACTATAGTAAATTATTAATATCTTTAAATCAGCAAGATATTAAAGATAATGTTTCAGTTCATGCAGGAAGTATTAAATATAATAAAAATGCTCAATCTGCTAGATTTGAACTTATCAATAAACATGGTTGGCATTTTTCTGATGGTGGTTTAGCTGAGTAATTTCAGCTAAACTTGACTCACTCCCATAGCGTCAATCCTATAAAAAATTAAATTAAAGGAAAAAAAATGAAAAATAAATTACTTTGGCTAAGTGTAGCCTTAACTTTAGGTTTAAATGCTTCTGAATTTACAGAAGCAAAAAGAGACTGTGATAACAATATTGCCCAAGGGTGTCATACCCTTGGTTATATCTATTTTGCTGAAAAAAATAATAAAACCCTAGGGCTAAAATTCTACAACAAAGCATCTTCACTTGGATATGTAAAATCTTATGTAGCAATGGCTTATATATACGATGAACAAGGAGATGATGAAAAGGCAAAACAATATCTTAAAAAAGCTTGTAATCTAGGCTCAGATTTAGGGTGTGGAATCCTTGGACAAAAATATTTTGAACAAAATCAATATAAAAAAGCATCTCCTTTTTTGAAAAAAGCATGTGATTCAAGAAACTTAGGTAAACTAATAAAACAAGATGCATGTCAATATTTAGAAGATATTTCAAAGACTGTGATTGGTACAAATACTGATGCCTATCGTAATTGTCTTATGTCAAATAAAATGTATTCAAATGTTGGAAAGATATGTCTTAAGGCATTACCAAAAAAATCAGATTATTCACTATTATCTGAAAAAAACAAGAGAGCTTTCAAAAAATGCCTAAACAAAGAAGATATACCTGTAGCTATGACTATGGTTCTTTCAGGCAGTTCAGAAGAAGCTTGTGCTATAAAATTAGGACTTAAATTTATTTCAACTAATCAGCAACCTTAGTAATTTATTACTCATATCACTCCTAAATAGAAGTGTATATGAGAGCTTATGAGTCTATTTAGTGGTCTCTCTAATATGCGTTACCACCTAGAACGGTAATGCCAATGAAATAAGGAATTTAAGTTTTTACGTGTAGGGTGTGATTGCTATCACACCATTTTTATGATTATAATTAAGTAGAAATTTTGATTTATAACATATTGGTGCGATAGCAATCGCACCCTACAATTTTTTGACATAAAAAGCTTAATTCATTGGTATTGCCTAGGATGGATGGTAATGAGGTAATCATCTCTACCTTTTTCGTTGCAACATCTGAATAATAGGCTTTGCCAACTCCAAAGCCTTAGCTCTATGAGAGATACTCTTTTTAACCTCATCCTCTAATTCTCCTAAGGTTTTACTATATCCACTTGGAACAAACATTGGGTCATAGCCAAAGCCTTTTTCTCCTCGTGTAGTGTTTAAAACATCTCCGTGCATCCAACCATGAACGCTGTACTCTCCATATTTACTTACTATGGCAATAGAAGCTGTATAGTAAGCAGGTGTTTTATCTACACCCTGCTCTTTTATAGCATTCACTAGTTTATAAAGGTTATCTTTATCACTAGCACCCTCCCCTGCATAACGTGCAGAATAAACGCCAGGAATACCACCAAGCAGAGGAACAGAAATTCCAGAATCATCAGAGATAACTATATAATCTTCACTATCTAATTTTTCATAAATAGTACGTGCTTTAATAAATGCATTTCCTTTAAATGTATCTGCATCTTCCACAATTTCCATATTGCCTAAAATATCTGAAAATGCAATAACCTCTACATCACACATATTTCGAAACTCTCTAAGTTTACCCTTGTTCGCTGTTGCTAATACAATTTTCATTAACTCTTAACCTTTTATGCATATAATAGGAGAAATTTTATCTTATTGGAGATGTTAATATGTTTAAACAGATTATGCCCCTTAGTTTAATCGTAGCTTTACGATTTTTTGGACTCTTTATTGTCCTTCCTGTACTCTCTATTTATGCCCTTGATATGCCTGATGCAACACCATTTTTGGCAGGGTTGGTTGTAGGTGGATATGCACTAACCCAAGCTCTTTTTCAAGTTCCTTTTGGACTTATGAGTGATAAATTTGGACGAAAAAAAGTTCTGTTTTTTGGTCTTGTTATTTTTATTATTGGTTCTGTTATTGCAGCACTTTCAGATAATATCTATATGCTCTTAATTGGTAGATTTTTACAAGGAGCAGGAGCAATAGGTTCTGTAGTCTCTGCAATGATAGCCGATTTAGTAAAAGAGGAAGAGAGAGCTCATGCAATGGCAATTATGGGTGGAACAATTGCTATGAGTTTTGCTGTAGCAATGATTGTTGCACCAATTGTAGGTGGTAACTGGGGAATAGACAAACTATTTTGGTTAACAGCTATACTTTCAATTATGGCAATAGGTGTTCTTTTTACTGCTGTACCTCAGCCACCTAAGATTGTTCACTCTTATTCCGAAGAGGAGTCAAAGTTTTTTGATGTATTTAATGATAAAGCTTTAATAAGAATGTATATAACCTTTCTGTTTCACTCTTCTATTATGACTATGGCATTTTTTATTATTCCTATTGTTATGACACATAGTGTAATTGATGGTGGATTTGGATGGGCAAAAGCTGAACTTTGGAAAGTCTATCTACCTGCTATGATTTTTGGTCTTGTTGCCATGGGTCCAGCAGCTGTTTTTGGCGAAAAGTATGGAAAAGGTAGAGAGATATTTATGATTTCTGTAGCCACTATATTTTTTGGATTTATTGCTATGGGATTTGCCACTACACCTTGGGTATTTATAGTTGGTGTTGTACTATTTTTTATTGGCTTTAATATGTTTGAACCACTACTTCAAAGCTTTGTTGCCAAATTTGCAAAAGTACACCAAAAAGGAGCAGCCCTTGGTGTGGCAAATACCTTTGCTTATACAGGAATTTTTCTTGGTGGATTACTTGCAGGTTGGCTTATGCAACACTATGACCGAGCAACTTTGGCAATGGTAGTAGGTGGAATCTCTATTTTATGGTTTATTTGGGTAGCGACTATGCCAAACCCTAACAACCGTGGAAATGTCTATTTACCTCTTGACCTATTTGACCGTGAAAAAGTAGCATCGCTTACAGAGCATGAAGCTATTGTTGAAAGTTATGTAAATGAAACTGAACAGATTGCTGTGGTTAAATTTAATAAAGATATGATTGATGAAGATGAAGTTAGAGGGATGTTGAGTTAAAATATGTGGGCTAAAAGCCCACATAATACTATTTAAGTTCTATTTTTGCTTTACTTCTAAGCTCTTTTGTTAAATCTTGAACTTTTTTTCCAAACTCTTCATTTCCAAGCTCTTCTCTGATTGTATCTTCAACCTCTTCAAATTTCTTTATTCCAGCCTCTTTTCTGTCATCTAACATAATAACATGATAACCAAATTGTGTCTTAACAGGGGTAGTTGTAAACTCTCCTTTTTTAAGCTTATCTGCTGCAGCAGAAAACTCTGGAACCATTCTATCTAAAGGAAACCAACCTAAATCTCCACCATTAGCACCAGAAGGTCCTGTTGATTTTGATTTAGCAAGTTCAATAAATTTTGCTTTTTTATCTTTTGCTTCGTTTAACTCTTTTATTAAAGCTTTTGCTTCATCTTCTGTTTTAACAAGAATATGACGAGCTTTTAACTGTTTTGGAGTATTATATTTGCTTTTATTCTTTTCATAGTATGCTTTAAGAGTCTCGGTAGATAAATCTTTTTTAATTTTTGACATCATCTGTTTCATCCAAATATCCAAAAGAAGACCACTTTTAAGCTCTTCTAGCTGTTTTTTATACTCTTCAGATTGTGCAATATCAGTTTTCTTAGCAGCTTGAGCTAGTAATATACGGTCAACAACCATATCTAAAACTCTTTTTTTTGTGTTAGCATCTAGTACATCAAATGATATTCCAGAAGGTCCCATAGTCATCTGAACATCTGTTTTTGTAATTTCAACACCATTTACTGTACCATATTCACTTTTAGCCTGTGCAGTTGTTAGCATTAAAAAAGAAGCTAAAGCAATAGCAATATTTTTTTTAATCATTTTATACCTTTGTGTTTTTATGTTCAAATTATATTTAGATTTTCTTAACAATCTGTTAACCAATAATTAATAACTTAACATTTTCCTAAATTTACTTCTCTATACTCTACATCCATTAAAGCACAAGCTCTTTTCATTACATTTTCAATAGTAAATCCAAATTTTTCAAACAGTAATTCAGCAGGAGCAGAAGCACCAAAACTTTCCATTCCAAGAACATCATCTGCATATCTGTAATACTCTGTTGCTGTTCCTGCTTCAATTGCTAATACTTTTGTATTTTTATCTACAACTTTTGCTCTATAATTAGCATCTTGTTCATTAAATAGGTCAAGACAAGGAACAGAGACAACATTTGCTTTAATTCCAAGAACCTCAAGATGACAAGCTGATTGAAGAGCTAACATAAGTTCACTTCCACTTGCCATTAGTGTAAAGTTTGCATTTTTTCTAGCTTTTACAATATATGCACCGTTTGACACCTCTCCAAAATCTCTTTTTGGTTTAAGAGTTTGTAGTTTTTGGCGACTTAAAACAAAACCATGTGGTGCTTTAATTGTAAGTGCTGTTTTCCATGCTTCTACATTCTCTGTTGCATCGGCAGGTCTCCATAGATAAAAATTTGGCAAAGCTCTAAATTGAGAAATATGCTCGATTGGCTCATGAGTTGGTCCATCTTCGCCAACACCAATACTATCGTGTGTCCATACAAAAAAGTTTTGAATATTTGTCAACGCAGCAATTCTAGCACTTGGTTTTAAGTAATCAGAGAATACAAAGAAAGTTGCATTAAATGGAATAATAGTTCCATATAAAGCCATTGCATTTGTAATAGCAGCCATAGAGTGTTCACGAATACCAAAGTGCATATTACGCCCTTTTGGAAAGTCACCCATATTTTTTAACTCTGTTTTATTTGATGGAGCTAAATCAGCAGACCCACCAATAAAGCTTGGAAGTGCTTTGGCAATAGCATTTAAAATTTTACCATTAGAGTCACGAGTTGCCATGGAACCACTATTAGTAAAATCAGGAAATTCAATCTCTGAAAAATCAGGATTTGTTAATTTTTCCATTGCTACATTTTGCTCTAATAATGGAGCTTGTTTATGAAGGTGTAACCACTGCTTTTCTAACATATCTCCATTCTCAATAGCACATCTAAAACGGACTAATACATCTTCTGGAATATAAAAACTCTCGGCAGGGAATCCATCTTTTGCTTTTGACTCTGCAATAATTCTATCTCCAAGAGGTGCACCATGAGTAGATGCAGTTCCCTCTAACTCCATTGCACCTTTACCAATAATAGTATTAGCAATAATAATTGTAGGTTTTTTGGCTGTTTTTACTTCATTAAGAGCTGTATCAATATCATCATAGCAGTGACCATTAATATTTTTAACATCCCAGCCTTGGGCTATAAAACGTCCCTCAATATCTTCACTCCATGCAATGCTTGTATCTCCCTCAATAGTAATAGCATTAGAGTCATAAATCAATATTAAATTATCAAGCTTTTGGTGTCCTGCTAAGGAACATGCTTCATAAGATATTCCCTCTTGTAAATCTCCATCTCCACAGAGACAGTAAACTTTATGGTCTATCAATTCACAAGTTTCAGAGTTTACTTGATTTGCTGTATATTTTGAAGCCATTGCAAAACCAACAGCATTTGCAATCCCCTGCCCTAAAGGTCCTGTAGTAATCTCAACACCATCAGTATGACCATACTCTGGATGCCCAGGAGTTTTAGAATCAAGCTGTCTAAACTGTTTTAAATCTTCTAAACTTACATCATATCCCCAAAGATGTAAAAGTGAATAGATAAGAGAAGAACCATGTCCTCCAGAGAAAACTAAACGGTCACGATTTAACCACTTTGGATTTTTAGGATTATGCTTTAAATGTTCGCTTAATACCACTGCAATATCAGCCAAGCCCATTGGTGCACCTGGATGTCCTGAGTTTGCTTGTTGTACCATATCTGCGGCTAAAAATCGAATAGTATTCGCCATTTTCCTACGCATTTTATTCTGTTCTGTCATTATCATAAATGAAATTCCTTAAAATAGATTTAGAAATATAAAACTAATTTTATATTACGAAAGCTATTGTTTATAGTTGGCTTTTAACCAACTATAAATTAACGATGTCTATAAAGATACCTTTGAACAATATCTCTAAGTCCAATCTGTAGAGCTTCATCAAAATGGTTAAAACGGTTATCTAAATCTTTTGCTAAAAGCTCTGCTTCTTCAATAGTTTTCTCTAAGCCAATTAAATTTACAAAAGAGTTTTTGTCGCCATCATTACCTGTTGTTTTTCCTGCTTCTTCTTCTGAATGTGTTTCATCTATAATATCATCTTGAATTTGGAATAGTAAGCCTAAATCAATACCAAAATTATAAAGTTCATCTTGTTTCTTTTTCTCTAAGTCAACAATAACTGCACCCATTAATAGAGAAGTTGCAATTAGCTTTGCTGTTTTATTACGATGTAAAGTTTTTACTTGTTCTAAATTTAAAGGTTCATTTTCAAAATGTAAATCAATAGATTGACCAAGAACCATACCATATGTACCACCATTACGTGCCAATATTTCAACAAGCTTTATTTTAATATCATCTCTAAGTGGTGCTTTTGCAATGCGATAAAAAGCTTCTGTATTAAGTGCATCTCCTGCTAAAATAGCTGTAGCCTCATCATAAGTAATATGTAGTGTTTCAAATCCACGACGAAGAGGAGCATTATCCATAGCAGGTAAATCATCATGAATAAGTGAATAGGTATGAAGAAACTCTAGTGCTAAAGCAGGAGCTAATGCTCCTTCAAAAAGTAAAGGCTCATAAGCTTCAACAACTGATAATAGAAGCATAGGGCGAAAACGTTTACCACCTGCAAGTAACATTGAAGATAACGATTTATTATAGTGTGGATGGAAAGTATCCACTTTAGGTAAATTATTGTGGAGATAAGTTTCAAATCTTTGCATAAAATATTCTTATTTTTTTGCAATATTATAGCCAAACATTGTTATATTTAATGATATTTTTAGGAAATAAAGAGATTTTTTGAAGTTTTAAATAACTACTAAAAGGTAGAAGAACTACCTTTTAGTAAGTATAATAATTATACTGCGGTTACATTTTCAGCTTGTGGACCTTTTTGACCTTCACCAATTTCAAATGTTACAGCTTGACCATCTGCAAGAGAAACTCTACCACCACTTGGGTTGTTTACTTGTCTGAAGTGAACAAATACATCTGCTCCTCCACTTGCTTGTTCAATAAATCCATAACCTTTTTCATCGTTGAACCATTTTACAGTTCCATTAACTAATTCTGCCATTGTCGTACCTTTGTAAATATATAACTCCTCCATAGAAATCAATCTATGGATAAAGTCGAATCCAAATAGAGAAGAAATATATTTCTCACACTCATCTTTCATCTAAGAGACATTATAGCTAGTTTTAATAAAACTATACCTTATTCTTAAAAAGAAATAAAAATATGAAAAAAAATAATCACTTTTAGAGCTTATTTCACTATTTTTTAGAGACTTCCTCTTTTTTAGAATCAGTTTTTTTAGCCTTAGACTTATCTTCAGTTTTCTTTTTTTCAGATTTTTTGACAGAAGAACTCTCTTTTGTAGAAGTTGTTTTCTTTTTAGTATCTTTTTTTATTACTTTTTTAGATTTACTTTTTTTAGCACTTTTTTGACCACCACAAGCAACAGTTTTTTTATTAGCTTTTATATTAGCAATAATCCCTTTTCCAAAACCTTTAATATTAATAAGGTCATCTGCAGATTTTACTTTATTTGATTTTCTATACTTTAAAATAGCATCTGCTTTTTTATCTCCAATACCCTTAATACACATTAATTCATCTTTCGATGCTGTCTGAATATTTATAGCCGAGAATAGAAATGAAACACTAAGAGCCATAAAAAATAAAATTTTTTTCATGTAATTCCTTAAAATTATAATTTTATTGGATTTGAAATCCAAGCTATTACTTTAACAAAAATAAGTGTGATAATAGTGTAATAAAAAAGAAGTAAATATATAAAAAATTTTAAAAGAAAA
>FPHN01000022.1_pt1 | contig 12026 bp, 11 predicted proteins | sample 1057391 | NCBI WGS metagenome assembly FPHN01 (sample SAMEA4473311, study PRJEB15554) | hydrothermal vent metagenome | biome: marine basaltic hydrothermal vent biome; feature: marine hydrothermal vent; material: water | place: Pacific Ocean | collected 2011-06-14/2011-07-23 | depth 1155 m | reverse complement strand
TTTTTGAATCTTAGCAAAATTTTCTGCTCCAAAAAGTAATTCACAACGTTGAAATCTTAAATCCATTCTTCTAATTCCTCTATATCTTTATGAGAAGTCATATCTAAATGAATAGGTGTTATAGAAATATATCCTGATTTTACAGCTTCTACATCTGTCATTTGACCTTTGCCTTTTCTCCATTCATGGTTAACTAAACCTATCCAAAAATACTCTTGCCCTCTTGGATTTATATGTGAATCTGCATCATTCCCATAAATACGACTTCCCGTTTTTGTGATTTTAAGACCTTTGGACTCATTTGTTAAAACAGCAGGAATATTAATATTTAAAAATTTTCTAGGGCTAAGAGGAAAAGAGCCATCAAATATTTTTTTTACTAATTTAACAATAGTCTCTTGTGCTAGTTCATACTTCCATCCATTTTTTTCTCTCATATTGTCTGAAAAATCTTGTGAAATAGAAATAGCAGGAACTCCTTGAAGTACAGCTTCCATCGCCCCAGATGCTGTTCCAGAATAGGTAATGTCCTCTCCCATATTTGCACCTATATTAATGCCTGAAATTACTAAATCTGGCATATTGTCTTTATATATTTTATGTAGAGCCAAAAAGACACAATCTGTTGGTGTTCCATCATCAAGTTTATAAAAGTTAGGTTCTAGTTCAACAAATCTAAGAGGTTTTGTAAGGGTCAAAGAGTGTCCACAAGCAGATTTTTCTAGGGTAGGGGCAACAGTTATAATTTCTGCCAAAGGTTTAAGAGCTTCAATCAAAGCCAAAAGAGCAGGAGAATCAAAACCATCATCATTAGTTATTAATATTTTTTTCATGATGTATGGTATAATAACCCCAATTAAAACAGAATAAATTTAAGGGTAAAATTGTGCAAAAAGAACCAATGTTAAAAGTAACATTTGATAGATTATCAAAAGAGTTAGAGCAGTTAAAAACAGTTGAACGTGCAAAAATAGCACATGTTATTGATGTGGCTAGAGAGCTTGGAGATTTAAAAGAGAATGCTGAATATCATTCGGCAAAAGATAAACAAGGCTTAATGGAAGCTCGTATTTTAGATTTGACTGATTTGGTTGGAAGAGCTCAAGTTATAGACCCTTCTACTTTGCCTCATGCTCGTGTTAGTTTTGGCTCAACTGTTGAGCTTATTGACCAAGAAGATGATAGTGAAGTAACTTATACTTTAGTTGGTTCACAAGAGTCTAATCCTGATAAAGGTTTAATTTCTATTGGTTCGCCTATGGCTCGTGCTTTGCTTGGAAAAGAGGAGGGCGATGAGGTTGAGATTGCTTTACCTGCTGGTAAAAAAACATTTGATATTGAGTCTGTTTCTTATAAGGAGATAGTACTGTAATGGTAAATGTAGGTATTGTAGGGGCGAGTGGGTATACTGGTTTAGAGTTGGTAAAGATGTTGTTAACCCATCCAGAGTTTGTGTTAAAGTATTTAGCAACAACCTCAGGAGATACGGTAATAGAAGCAATTCATCCCTCTTTAGTTGACGTGATTACGTATCCTGTAGAAAAAGCTTCTGTTGAAGCTGTAGCTGAACATTGTGAATTGGTATTTTTGGCATTGCCTCATAAAGCTTCTATGGGATTTGCTAAAGAGCTTGTTAATCAAGGGGTAAAAGTAGTTGATTTATCTGCTGATTATAGACTTGATTTAGAGACTTATGAAGAACATTATTGCGAACATGAAGATAAAGAACATTTAGATGAAGCTGTTTATGCACTTATTGAATATTATAGAGAAGATTTAAAAAAGGCAAAATTAGTAGCAGGACCAGGTTGTTACCCCACTGCCACACTGCTTGGAATATTGCCTTTTATTCCATATTTAGAACACTCTGCACCTCTTTTTGTAGATGCAAAATCAGGAGTTAGTGGTGCAGGGAAAAAACTTAGTGAAACTACTCACTTTGTTAATGTAAATGATAATATATTTGCTTATAATCCTTTAAAACATCGTCATGCTCCAGAGATTGCAGAGAAGATAGAAAAGATACATGGTGTAAAGATGAATGTCAATTTTGTACCTCATCTGATTCCTGCAACACGTGGAGAGTTAATATCAGTCTATGCAACATTAAAAGAAGATATTGAACCTTTGGAAGTTTTAAAAGAGTTTTATAAAGATGATATGTTTATTCGTATTCGTGAAAAACCTGTAGATATTAAAAGTACAGCAGGAACACACTTTTGTGATATTTTTGCCATGAAAAATGGAAATGCTTTGTTTGTAAATTCAGCAATTGATAATTTACTTCGTGGAGCATCTTCACAGGCTTTAGTTTCTGCAAACTTGATGTGTGGTTTTTCTGAAGGCTTGGGTATTCCTACTATTGCGTATGTTCCTTAAGTAGGGTGTTTTTATCTCGTTCCCATCGTCCTCGATGGGAATGCATATGAGAGTACAAATTGCAAACAAGCGTTATTTAACATATAACATTTTATATGCATTCCCACGCAGAGCATGGGAACGAGAGAGAATTATTTAGAAGGTAATGCACCTTTATCTGGAAGTCGAATGATAAAGGTGGTTTTCTTATTTAAAATACTCAATGCCTCTATACTTCCTTGAACTCTTTCAATCATATTTTTACTCATATAAAGTCCTAGTCCAGTACCTTTTGTTTTATGTTTTGTTGTAAAGTATGGTTCAAAAATATTTTTTAGAATAGGTTTTGGAATTCCACCTGCATTATCTCTTACGGCAATAATAAGTTCATCTTTTTCATGATAAACACGAATATAAATTAGTCCGTTTTTGATTTTCTTCTCTTCAAAAGCATCACGAGCATTATTGATAAGGTTCATAATAACATGCTTTAAATCATTTTCAAAACCTTTATATTTAATATTATTCGCACAGTCAAGTTCAATTTGAATATTAGATTTAACCAATGTCTCTTTTATTAAAAGAATGGTTGAATTGATAACTTTCTTAATATTAAAGGTTTGTGCTAAATCTGAGTGGTCAACAAAACGTCTAAAATCTTCAATGGTGTCTGAGAGAAATTGAACTGAATTATTTACTTTTTTTGCTAATACTTCCAAATCAATCTCATCTTCTTTTCCTAATTTTGCCTTAATAATTACATCATTCATCATCCATGAAACAGTATTTAATGGTTGTCTCCACTGATGGGCAATATTTTCTAAAATTTCCCCCATAGAAGCTAAACGAGATTGTTGATTCATAATTGCATTTTGCCGTTTCTCTTTACGTACTGCATTATTAATTTTAATTTGAAGTTCTTTATTTAGAGTTTCAAGCTGTTTAGTTCTTTGATTAACCATGTTTTCAAGATTTTCAGTTAGAAGATTTAACTCGTTGGCTGTTTTGTGCATAATGGAATAGAGGTTTTTATTGGCAATCTCAAAAGGGGTAATATTTTTATCTGTAAACTCTTTTAATTCAATATAAGAAGTCGTAGACTCTGAAATAGCTGCCATAATAAAGGTATGATTATGTGACGTATAGGGTTGGTTTTCAGTATTAAAATACTCTTGAATGGTGCTATATCCAAAGATATGGTTATTACTTTTTATATTTGAAATATAGTGAATAATCGGAATTCTAAATCCATACTCATATGATATACAAGCCCCTATCCATAGAGCCTGTGCAGGTGTATTGGATAGAAAAGTATAAATTTCTTGAATTCTATTCATCATTGCATTGTAGTTACCAATAGATAGCTGAACAATATCTCCTTCTTCTAGTTCTTGAGCTACAATAACACTTTGATTAGAAAAATTACTCTCTAAAATATTTGCTGTATAGGAGATGTTATTTTTACTAACATATAGGGGAACTTGTAAAAAAACAGAAGGGTCTTTTTCAATATTTGGAAAATATTTTTTATAAATATCCAAGGCAGGACTTTTGTCAATAGTAAGAATATTTGACTTTTTCATTTGTGTGATTTTTTTCTTTTTGGAGATTGGTTTCCAATCGAAAGATTGGAAAAGCTCAATATTTAAATTTTCTCCATGCATAAAGATAATAATAATAGCTTTATTATAGATAGTTCCATTATGAAAAACAAAAGAGTTTTCTGAATTATACTCCTTATTTGTTGCCCCTCCACCAAAAACTTTTAAGTGAGAAAATTCTAATCCTAAGGCATTCATATATTTAGCTGTATTATGGTCATTGTAACTTGAAAGAATCTCTAAAGCTTTTGTATCTGCTTGTAGATAATCTTCAATAAATAAAAAATCAGGTTCTTGCTCTTGACCTTTTATATAATTTTTATTTAAATCTAGTACTAAAGAAGAGATAGTTGAAGTCTCGAATTCTATTATAGAGATAATAGGTTGATTATTTAAATCAGTAACTCTATGATTTACAAAACTGGTAAAACTTTGCATTCCTACAATAGTTGCATCAGGAAAGGATTTTTCTAAGTTTAATAGTAGTTTTTTTAATATTTCTTGCTCGTCAGATGAATAATTTATCTCTATAAGTAGTTTATCACTATTTTTGATGTTATGCTCTTTTACCCAAGTAAGAAAACTTTCATATTTGTCATAATAATGTATAAGTTGTTTCATAATAGTTTGCCTTTATTTAAATATTTTTGAACCAATGCGTACAAGATTTGAACCACATTGAATAGCTAACTCATAATCACTACTCATACCCATAGAACAGATGTTCGCATTATATTTTTTAAGTTTATCATATATATTATAGGTTGATTCAAAGCTTTTTTGAATCTCTTTTTTATCTTTAGTATGAGCACCAATACTCATAACACCTTTTAGTTTTATCTGTGGGTAGGTATCAATAATCTGTGCATAAATATCTTCTGCCTCTTCTACTAAAACACCTGATTTACTCTTTTCATTTGCAGAATTAATTTGTAAGAGACAACTCATACTTTGATTTCTGTTTTCAAGACGTTGGTTTAATGCTTTTGCTAATTTTAATGAATCCAATGATTGAAAGAGTGTAGGGCGTAATTCAATAAGTTTATTTATCTTATTACTCTGTAGTGTTCCCATCATATGCCACTCTAGGGGTAACTCCTCTAAGGATTTCACACGATTTTCTAGCTGTTGAACTTGGTTCTCTCCAAAAGCTCTTTGACCTAAAGAGTAAAGCATCTTAATATTATCTTCATCCGAATATTTCCCAACTGCTACAAGTTTAACTATATGGTGTTCACTTACAGAAATTCGTGCCTCTTCTATATTCCAAATAACTTCATCTAAATTTTTTCTTAATTTTTCTTTTAACATCTTTTCTCCTATTATCCTAATAATCTATTCATATCGTTATACAAGCCTAATAGCATGACCGAGAGTAAAATAGCCCAACCCATTAGAGTTAGTTTGTACATAATATCTTCATTTGGTTTTCTTTTTGTAATCATCTCATAGAGGTTAAACATTATATGCCCACCATCAAGTGCAGGTATTGGTAAAAGATTTAAAACTCCTAGATTTACAGAGATTAGTGCTGTAAAAAATAGAAGAGCTGTAAGACCTACACTAGATGCTTTTGCTGTAACATCAACAATCGAGACAACACCTCCTAATTGGTCAACAGGAACTAACCCTGATATAAGCTTTTGAAGACCTTTCACAATAAGCATAGAGGCATTTTTAGTTTGTGTATAGGCATAATCTAAGCCCTTATTTATATTGTATTGTACAATTGTGCTAGAGTTCATATCTGGTTGTATACCAATAATCTTTCGTTCAATACTTTCATTGAAATTGTTTTTGATTTTTTGTAGCTTGGGAGTAATTCTTAAATCAATATATTTATTCTCTCTAAGTACAGTTACTTGTAAATCAAAAGAACTTTTTTGAATACTCTCTCCTATCTCTTCCCAATATAGAATTTTTTTCCCATTAATCTGAACGATTTTATCGCCTATTTGAAGTCCTGCTTTGTAGGCAGGTTGTGTTGTGTTTATATCGCCAACTGTTGCCAAAAGTTTTGGAACACCAATAAAAGAGATAGAGAGGTAAAGCAAGAATGCTAATAAAAAGTTTGCAAAAGGACCTGCCAATAGAATAATAATTCTTTGCCAAGGCTTTTTGACATTATATGAGTCTTCATCATACGATACAAATGAGGGGTCAGAGTCATCTTGACCTTTCATTTTTACATAGCCACCCAAAGGAATCATAGAGATTGTCCATTGGGTTTTTCCTATCTGTTTTGTAAACAGTTTTTTACCAAATCCAATACTGAAAACATCAACTTGAACACCAAAGAGACGTGCTGCGCTAAAGTGACCTAATTCATGAAAAAATATAAGAAATGATAAGATTAATAATGCTGTGAAAATACCCACTATAAATATCCTAAGTTTTTTTTAAAGTATTATAGCAAGGTATAGATTAAAAGGTTATAGATAAAAATATAGTTTTTTAAATAAAAAACAAATAAAATATGTTAAAATTAAACATTGTTAGAAATAGGATTAATAATGAGAAACGAAGATATAAATTTTATTGATAATTCAGATAAATTAAAAGATAAAATATCTAAAGCAAAAGAGTTAATTGATGAATCTAAAAGTTTGGTTTTTGAAGTAGATTCATCTGTTCATGAGTGTCAATTAGGAGTCTCTAAATCTGCTAATGATTTTGATATTCAAAAACGTGCTTTTTTAAATGAAATATTTAAAGGTACTAAAGAGCTATTAAAAAAGGTAGGTATTGAGTATGGTATAAATAAGAGTCTTTTGCATGAGTCTTTTGAACTCTCTGTTGATAGCTCTGTAGATAATATTGAGATAGAGAATATAAGTTCAGGTCGATTTACAGGAGTGCTTTTAGCGTTAATTATGGGTACTATTACTCTTTTTGGATGGATTTATTTTTCAACAAAGTATTTAAATATCTCTTTAGAGAATATTAATCTTAAATTAATAGAAAGCAATATGGATGCTATATTAAGATGGATTGGTGGGGGAATTATTGGTGTAGATGGAGACCCAATGATTGGTGCTTTAATTTTGGGCTTTTCTGTACTTATAATAGCATGGGTTGTTTATGCTCTGCATCTTAATTTTAAAACAGATAAAAATTTACGTATAGCAAAAAAGGCTTATATCGAATCAAGAGCCTACTCTTTTTCTAAAGATGAGTGTAAAAAAGAGATGTTACGTGTAGATGCACACCTAAGAGAAGCAATTATTGTTATTGAAAACTTTACAGTTATTTTAAATGAACAAAATGGAATTTTAAAACGAATTGTCTATGTTGAAGGTACTATAAATGAAGAGAAAGATTATCATCCAAGTTCCAAAAAAGTTATGCGTGAAACTTCAAAGATTATGAAGAGCATTGAAACTTTATTAAATACTTCAGTTACAAAAAATGGTAAGCTAAACTCTGAATCACAAAAGGCATTGGCTGTTTCAAAAGCTGTTTATGCAGAGTTTATTGGTCGAATATACGATTAAGGCTACATCTTTACATTTTTAAAAAAATCTCTTACATACTCATATCCAGAGTAGAGTGTAAGAGCTACTGCAATCCAAAGAATAATCTCTCCTGCATACCAACCCATCAATAAAAATCCAATAGCAATCATTTGAACCACAGTTTTAACTTTACCCATCCATGATGCTGAAATATCAATACCCTCTGCTACAGCTGAAACACGAAGCCCTGTAATAAAAAGTTCACGAGTAATAATTAGAAACACTGCCCAAGGTGAAGCCGTTCCAAGCATCATTAAGCCTAAAAAACCTGCCAAGGTCAACATTTTGTCTGCCAAAGGGTCAAGAATTTTACCCATAGTGGTTATTTGATTAAATGTTCTAGCTATATAACCATCAAAAAAGTCTGTTGCACTTGCTAATACAAAAATAAAAGCAGCTAGATAATTAATCCATGATGGGTGTATGCCTTTAAATATCTCTGCATCTTGATTAACCAATAAAAAAAACATAATAGGGGCTAAAAGAAGACGGATAAAGGCTAAAATATTGGGGATATTTACGATTTTGTTGTTTTGCATGAGGGTTTATTCCTTGTTAAGTCGTTCCCATGCTCTGCGTGGGAATGCATACTTAAATTATAATTTTTTTATTATGCATATTTTTATATGTATTCCCACCTAGACGGTCAATGTTAATGAATTAAGCTTTTTATGTTAAAAAATTGTAGGGTGCGATTGCTATCGCACCAATATGTTATAAATCAAAATTTCCATTTAATTATAATCATAAAAATGGTGTGATAGCAATCACACCCTACACGTAAAAATAACAATTTCAATTCCTTAATTCATTGGCATTGCCTAGACGGTGGGAACAAGAGATAGGATTCTTTATCTAAAAGTCGTTCCACCATCAACTACAAGGGTATGACCTGTAATCCATGAAGCTTCATCTGTACACAAGAAATAGACAGCACCAGCCAAATCTTCAGGGCTTCCCATTCGGTTAAGAGATGAACGTTTAATGGTTTCTGCTTTTACCTCTTCATAGTTTGTAAAGGCTTTAAGTGCATCAGTGTCAATTGGTCCACCAGATACAGCATTAACACGAATCCCCATCTCTCCAAGTTCAACAGCTGCGTAACGGCTCATTGCTTCTACGGCTGCTTTATTTGTTCCATGACCTGCATAATTATCAATATAGATTAGATTTCCAGTAGAGCTTAGAGTAACAATAGCTCCACCACCAACTTTTTCCATACGTTTTGCAGCTTCTTGTGAGCCACTTACAAATGCACCAACTGTTGCTGTATAGATATTGGTTAGACCTTTTTTAGGGCGTAAACGCATAAATTTACCATATCCTCCAACAACAGGACGACCATAAATCATGGCATTAGATACAAAGAAATCAATTCTATCAAAATCTTTATCAATAGCTAAAAAGAGTGGTTTAAATTCATCAAGCTCTAAAATATTCAGAGGATATGCACGAGCTTTAATACCATATTTAGCCTCTAGGTCAGAAGCAATCTCATTTGCAATCTCTTTATTTGAGTTGTATGTAAATGCAACATTTACCCCTTGACTAGCAAATTTTTCTGCTACAGCTTTACCAATTCCTTTTGTAGCACCTGTGATAACTACTGTTTTACCCTTATTCTTCGACATTTACTCTCCTACTATATTGTAATTTTTCATAACTTCTTCAATTTTTTTCATGTTTTCAACACTTGGCTGAACTAGTGGTAATCGGTACTCTAATGTTTCAATTAGACCTGCAATATACATAGCAGCTTTAATAGGAATTGGATTACTTTCACAGAACATTATTTTATTGATGTTGTATAGTTTATCGTTAATAGCTTTTGATGCATTAAAATTGCCTTTTAATGCAAGATGTGCGAGTTCGGCTTTCATGTCTGGTAACAAATTTGAGGTTACAGAAGTGATTCCTTTTCCTCCATTTGCTAGAATAGGGTAGTCAATAGCATCATCTCCTGAAAAAACATAAAGGTCTGGTCTCTTAGCAAGAAGTTCAACAGTACGTTCTATAGAACCCGTAGCCTCTTTTATTCCAAATATATTAGGAACATCATCAAAAAGTCTACAGACTGTATCTGCTAAAATATCAACACCTGTTCGTCCTGGAACGTTGTAGAGCATAAATGGAAGCTCTACTGATTTCGCAATAGCTTTATAGTGTTGGTATAGACCCTCTTGACTTGGTTTATTATAATATGGGCTTACAGAAAAAATAGCATCAACACCAATTTTTTCGGCATGTTGTGCAATCTCTATTGCTTCGTGTGTTGCATTAGAACCTGCACCTGCTAATACTTTTGTATCTGTACCTTTACATACTTCAACAGCAATTTCAATACAACGTTTATGTTCATCATGTGTTAGTGTTGCACTCTCTCCAGTTGTTCCTACAGGACAAATGGCATCAATACCATGTCTAATTTGACGTTCAATCAATTTTGCAAAAGTTGCTTCATCTAGTGTTCCATTTTTAAAAGGGGTAATCAGTGCTGTTGTTGCACCTGAAATTAAGTTACTCATCTACTTTTTCCTGTTTACTTTTTTCGTTTGCTTTTCTTAGTATGACTGTTGTTGCTAAGTCATCATTAAAATATTTATTGGCTATTTTAGTTACCAATTCAGGCGTAATTTTAGCCAAATTCTCTTCATATTTAAGTAAAGGTTTTAAATTTCCCCGTGCTAAGTAGCTTCCAAAAAGTGAGCTAACACTTTCTGAGTCTTCAAGAGAGTAGATAAAATCTGCTTTTGCATTTATTTTAACTTTCTCTAGCTCCTCTTTGCTTACATCGCCTGATTTTAATTTTTCTATCTGTTTATGAATCTCTTTTTCTAAATCTTCAATTTTTACATTAGGATTTGCTATACCCATAAATAAGAAAATTCCATCATCTGTAAGCTCCATATTATAAGCATAAAGAGTATTTGCCATCTGTTTTTTATCTACTATCTCTTTATGAAGTCGGCTACTTTTCCCTCCACTTAAAATTTCTGAAATTGCAGAAAGAACTACTTGGTCTTTATGTTCATAGTTTGGAATAGGGTAGGCAATAGCAATTGTATCTACGGTATTATTCTCTTTATTTGTAATCTCTTTTCTTATAAATCCATCACGTTTTGGTTCAACAGGGTTTACTACAGGGACTGCATGTCTGTTTTTAATATGTCCAAATTTCTCTTTAGCAATTTTAAAGACCTCTTCTTTGTCAATATCGCCACTAACAATTAAAATAGCATTATTAGGTTGGTAATATTTTGAGTGAAACTCTTTTATATCATCAATAGTCCATGTTTGAATGTCATGCATAAATCCAATAGGAGTCCAGTGATAAGGGTGTTCTACATAATGAGTATTAAAGAGTCTAAAGTATAAATAACCAATAGGAGGATTATCTGTACGAACACGACGCTCTTCTGCAACTACATTACGTTCTACTTGAAACTCTTTGTCTTTTAGACTTAAGTTCTCCATTAGTTCAGCAAAAAGCCCTACAGATGTCTCTAAGTTTTTAGAAGAAGATTTAATATAATAGTGTGTATAATCAAAAGATGTAGAGGCATTGTTAACTCCACCTTTTGATTTAACAATTTTATCAAATTCCCCAGCTTCAAGATTCTTGGTTGATTTAAAGTTTAAATGCTCTAACATATGAGCAATACCACTTTTTCCCATAACTTCGTTACGAGAGCCTACTTTATAAAAAATATCAGTAGTAATAACATTTGAGTTGTTTTTCATAGGAATAACAACGACCTCTAAGCCATTGTCAAGTGTTTTAGTATAATGTTTTGGTAGTGAGTTTGCCATTAAAATTCCTGTAATTAATAATATAAGTAATATTTTTTTCATAATTTCTTTTTTTCTCTTTCAGTTTTATTTATAATCAGACCCAATAGCTTCAGAGATATTCTTATAACCATCTTCTTTAAGCAATCTAATTAAACCTTCATTTATCTCTTTTATCATTTTTGGACCATTATATATAAGCATTGAGTAGACTTGAACTAAACTTGCTCCTGCTTTTATTCTTCTATATGCATCTTCGGCTGTCTCTATCCCACCTACTGAAATAAGAGTAGTTTTTCCATATAGCTCTTTTCCAATAGCTTTAAATAACTCATACGATTTTTCGCGTAATAAAGCCCCTGAAATTCCACCAAAATCTTTGGCATTTTTGGTTAGTGAGTAGTCTATAGTTGTATTTGTAGCAATAATTCCTGATGCACCTGCATTTACAGCTGTTTTACATAGCTCAATGGCATCTTCTGCTTCCATATCTGGAGCAATTTTTAGTAGAATTGGTTGATTTGTTACTGTTTTTGCCATTGTAAATAGCTCTGTAATAAACTTTTCATTTTGAAGGTCACGCAGACCAGGGGTATTGGGGGATGAGATATTTATAACAATATAGTCTCCATACTCTTTAAAAGTATGAAGTAGAGTCTCATAATCTTTTAAAGCATCCTCTTCTGCTGTGAGTTTATTTTTACCAATGTTGATTCCAATAGGATAGTCCAAAAAATAGAGTCTATTTAGACGTTTAACCATA
>FPHN01000243.1_pt1 | contig 12388 bp, 8 predicted proteins | sample 1057391 | NCBI WGS metagenome assembly FPHN01 (sample SAMEA4473311, study PRJEB15554) | hydrothermal vent metagenome | biome: marine basaltic hydrothermal vent biome; feature: marine hydrothermal vent; material: water | place: Pacific Ocean | collected 2011-06-14/2011-07-23 | depth 1155 m | reverse complement strand
TAACTCAGCTAAAAGTTACTATGACAAGAGTCAGTTTAATGTTGCAAAGGAGTTATACTTTAAAGCTTTAAAACTTCAAAAAAAATTATTAGTAAGGGACAAAAATCATTATGGTTCTCTTATTGTTGCGACATTAAACTCTTTGGCAGTTATCTATCAAGAAGATAATAACTATAGCCTAGCTATTAAATATTACAAACAATCCATTTTTATAATAAAAAAAGTGTTGGACTCTAACTCTATTAAAAATAGATATAAGTTGGCTCAAAATTATACAGATATAGCTAACTTATATAGAAGAGAGTATAAATACGAAGAGTCAGAATTTTTTTATAGTGAAGCATTAAAAATATACAACACTTTTTCACTAGAAGATTTTGATACCTTTAAAATAAAAGTATTAAACATCTATAATTATCTCTCTATTATTTGTAATGAACAAGGCAAATTTCAAGAGACAAAGGATGCCTATATGGGAGCATTGGTTATATATCAACGTTTGATAACAGATGATTCTGATAAATATAAACCTGAACTTGCTAGAACACTTTTTGATTTGGCTTCATTATATTTTAAGCATAACAGAAAAAATAAAGCAGGAGAGGTTTTCTTGTTGGCTCTTGAAATTTTATTGTATTTACATCAAAAAGAGCCTAGTGAATATAAAGAACTAGTTGCTTTGAGTCTGTATCGTTTAGCTAAAATATATACTAGTCAACAGGAATATAAAAATGCATTGTCAGCCTACAGAGAATCACTTAACCATTATATTGAACTGGCAGAAGAAGAACCAAGGAAATATGCTTCTTATGTAGCTACTATTTTTGAAGAGTTAGCTTCTTTTTATAGAAGCCAGAATAAAATGGAGATGGCTGAATATTTTCACTTAAAATTACTTGATATTTATACAGAGTTAAATCACTACAACGAGTATAAATATGGTTTAAAATTGGCTTTATCTATTATTGATGGTGTTATCTATTATAATCAACATACCTTATCATTATATCAAGCAGAAGCTATTATTAAAAAGCACAAAGAAAATATGCAAGTAGTAGATGAATTATTAGAACAAATTTATTGTTTACGTTATGAGAAGAGTCATATTGATTAGAAAAAAATAAATTGTTCCGAACTTATATAAAAATTATGTAGGGGTAATCCCTTGTGATTACCCTAATATATTATTTTTATTTTTTTAATGCAGAACCTAACATACCTCTTCTACTCAATATTAAAATTAAAATACTCTTTATAAGGCTCATTTTTCAAAGTAAAATGCCACCACTCTTGGGCATAAGATTTGAAACCATATTTTAACATAATTATATGCAGTAACATTCTATTGGCTCTTTGTTGGGCTGTAATATTTTTATAAGCTATCCAAGAGAGCTTTCCAAAGAGGTCAAAAGAGCTACCCATGTCTAGTTCAGTTTTGCTATTTAAATCTATAATGGTTAAATCAACTGTACTACCTCTACTATGTCCTGAATATTTGGCAATGTAACCCTCTTTAAAAAGATTTTTCTTTTTAACATTTGGGTAAAAAGCCTCTTTCATTTTAATATCTGCTAAATCTTTTCCCCATCTCACAAAATGGTCAACAGCTTTTTGAGGTCTATATGCATCAAATATTTTCAAGCCCAAAGAGAAGGTTTTTAACTCTTTTTGTACTTTTTTTAAAGCCAAAGTTGCCTCTTTGGTCAAGATTGCTTTTGGTGCTAAGTAGCCATCTATTGGTTTTCCTATAAAATTATTTGAACCGTAATATCTTATATCCAATTCAATAGAAGGAATCTCTTTTTTAAGCTCCAAAAAATCTTTTGCATCCACACTTATACACATAAGCAGTATCCATAATATTTTTTTCATTTTTAAAACCTAAATCTATTTGCATATAATGTTAATCCATAGCCAACACTGCTAAAAACATCGGTATGAAAAATTTTATCTTTAGAGAAGTAGTTTGAATAAATCTGTTTTACACTAGGAACAAGTGTTGAACCTCCTGTTAAAAACACTTTGTCTATCTGCTCTACAGTAACATTGGCTTGTTTTAGAGCCTCGGTTAATGCCTCTTCTATCTTTTGAGTGTATGGAGTAATAGAATTTTCAAACTCATTTAGTGTTAAATCTACAGCAAATGGAGAGTAGAACATTTTCATATCTAGTTTAGCTTTATCAGCCGAAGAGAGCGTAATTTTAGTATTTACTATTTCATTTGCAAAATCAAAATAGAGATTATCTGTAATTAGCTCATGCAAACGTTCTATTTTATCTTTTTCGTATGCCATCATCATAAGTTTATCAATACGAGTCAATACTTTTCGGTCAAACATTCGTTGAAACAAGTGCCATTCAGAGAGGTCATAATAGAGTTCATAGGGAACTTCCATCTCTCTTCCCATACTTTTATAGATTGTTCCTTGACCCAAATAAGGAGCAATAAACTCTTTTATAATAGATGAATCAAAGCTATTTCCACCCACATAAACCCCATGGTTAGAAAGAATATCCTCTTTTCTATCAGCTTTATGACGGCTATTTCCACCTACTTTTATAACAGAATAATCTGTAGTTCCCCCACCAATATCTGCTACTAAAATTAGCTCTTCTTTATTAATTTTATCTTCATAAGAGAGTGCGGCCGCAATGGGTTCATATTGAAATACAATATTTTTAAAACCTGCCTTTTTTCCTGCACTCTCTAATCTATTTTGAGCCTCTTTGTCCAAAGAATCAGAATCATCATTAAAGCGTACAGGTCTTCCAAGCACCAAGTTTTCAATAGACTCTTCTGCTTTTTTATCCATTTTTTGTTTGAAACGTCGTAAAATAATAGAGATTAAATCATCTAAATAGTAGGTATCTGTTCCTAAAATTGTTTCAATATTCTCTTTATGACCTAAAAAAGATTTTAAAGATTGTAAATACCGACCTTCTGTATCCATATCTAGCTGAGTCAATACATCATCGCCCACATAAAAGCCTTTTTTTTCAAAAGAGTAAAAAAGCACACTTCTTGTCTCGATACTTTTTTGACCCAAGTGAATCATTTCTACTTTGTTATTTAAATTAATTCCAGCAACAGAGTTAGTTGTTCCAAAATCAATGGCAGAACTTATCATTAATATAGCCTTCCTTTCATATCAATATAGGTTAAATAGACCCTCAAATCAAACTAAAACTGATGCTAAAAGGGTTTATGTAATTTATAAATATTATATTTTAATCTTCTAGCTCTTCCATCCAAATTTGCATATCTGCATCGCTTGGCATTCTCCAGTCTGCTCTTGGACTTAGTGAGATGCTTCCTACTTTTGGACCATCTGGAATACAGGAGCGTTTGAACTGTTGGCTAAAGAAACGCCATAGAAATTTTTTGAGCCATTTTTTAATGGTCTCTTTATCATAATTATCAAAAGCATGATTTGCTAAAAACAAAATTTTACTTGGTTTTGCTCCATATTTGATAAAGTGATATAAAAAGAAATCATGCAGTTCATAAGGACCAACTATTGATTCGGTCTCTTGGATAATTTCATCATCTTTATGAGGTAAAAGTTCAGGGCTTATTGGGGTGTCTAAAATATCATCTATAATATGAGAAATATTCTTATTGTTTTTAAAATACTCTATAACATATTTTATAAGTGTTTTTGGAATGCCAGAGTTTAAAGCATACATACTCATATGGTCACCATTATAAGTTGACCAACCTAAAGCAATTTCACTTAAATCTCCTGTTCCTATAACCAAGCCTCCTTCACGGTTAGCACTGTTCATTAAAATTGAAGTTCTTGCTCTTGCTTGTACATTTTCATATGTTACAGAGTGGTCATCTACATCATGTCCTATAGCCTCAAATTCTGTAAGAGCTAGTTTTGTAATATCAATGTTACGTAGTGTAAGCTCTAGTTTTTTACAGAGTTCTATGGCATTATTTTTGGTTCTTGATGTTGTTCCAAATCCAGGCATGGTAATGGCAATAATATCTTTACTATCCCAATTCATAAGTTGAAATGCTTTATGAGTAGATAATAAGGCAAGAGTAGAATCTAATCCTCCAGAGATTCCAATAACAGCTTTTTTTATACCTGCATGAGTCATTCGTTTAATAAGTGCATGGGCTTGAATATTTACAATCTCTTTACAACGTTTCTCTTTTTCTTGGTAGATAGAGGGGACAAAAGGATGAGGATTAATAAAGCGTTCTAACTTCTCTATTTGAGGTAAAGATTTAACTTTAATAAGTCTAAACTCTGTTCTGATTTCATCAGAATAACTAGATTCAGAAATACGTTGCCAATTCATTCTTTGTAAATCTATATCTGCTGTGATGAGGTTTGAGTTCATATCAAAGCGTTGATTTTGAATAAGAGTCGAACCATATTCAGCAATAATAGAGTGTCCTCCAAATACTGTATCTGTTGTTGATTCTCCTACTCCTGAAGAGGCATAAACATATGCACCCATACATCTAGCACTCTGTGTTCGTACCAACTCTTCACGATATTCGGCTTTTCCTATAAGTTCATTACTTGAAGAAAGATTAAAAATAAGGTTTGCCCCATTAATAGACATTTGATTTGAAGGAGGAGTAATAGCCCATAAATCTTCACAAATTTCTATACCAAAGGTCATATCTCTGTTATCGCTAAATAGTAAATCAACTCCAAAAGGAATGTTTTGTCCCAAAAGAGTAATTGTCTCATTTTTTATATTACGCCCTGAAATAAAGTGACGTTTTTCATAAAATTCTTTTTTATTGGGGATATAACTCTTGGGAATAAGACCTAAAATATTTCCATTTTGAATCACAATAGCTGTATTATAGAGTCTATTATTATAGAGTAAAATAATACCTAAAATAGCAATGGTTGAGATATTTTTACTCTTTTCTAAAATAAATTGCAAAGCACTATTTTGTTCGGTTAAAAGTGTTTGATTAAAAAAAATATCAGAAGCTGTATATCCTGTAAGTGTTAGCTCTGGAAAGAGTACTACCGAGACATTTTGATGATAAGTTTGATTAAGTAGAGATATTATAGATATAGCATTTTTTCTTGGGTTTGCTACAGTAGTTTGATTAACAGCAGAAGCGACTCTGTAAAATCCATGCATGACTCTCCTTTTCTAATATAAGTATGCTAATAAAAATAGCATTTTAGCTAAAAAAAGATAGTATTAAAACTAATTATTTAAGATAAAAAATTTTATTTAAATATTTAATTTTTTTAGGAGAGATAACAGTGATTTTATCCCATAAAAGTTTTGTATAAATCTTTCCTTTATCAATTGTGTATCTACCTTTCTTAGGAAATGCTTGTCCCCATGATTGCTTTTTCTTTAATATATCAAGCAAATTTGGAGACTTAAGTTCAGAGCTGGTTAGTTTATCAGTTCTGTTGGTGTATAGATAGTGATATTGACCATTTTTTGTTAACATTAAAAAATGATAAGAATCCCCCATTCTATCAGTTCTATACACTTTGTCATATTTTGGTTGTGGTCCATTTATTGTTGATGCATTTAATGTACTATTGAAAAATAGTAAAAAAAAACTTAACAACTTTAAGATTATTATTAGAGTTTTCATAGAATAATTATAACACATATATCTATGAAATAAAGTCACAAATTAAAAATAAAATTAATTATTTGATTTAATCTGTTTTTTATAGTTAATAGCTATTTTTCATTATCAACTTCTTTACTACCTTTTAATCTAAAACAACATTATCTAACTAATAAAGCTCTGGAGATGGTGCGCCAAAGTAGAAACCTTGGGAATAGTCTGCTCCTAAATCTTTAACAATTTCATAAATCTCTTCACTAGATACATACTCTGTAATAGTTTTTCTTCCTAGTTTTTTTGAAAAAGAGATAATAGCTTCAGTAATAATTTTTGCATTTTTATCTGTAGCAATATTTTTGATTAGGCTACCATCTATTTTTATAAAATCTGCATCTATACCTATAATATGTTCAAAATTTGCATATCCTGAACCAAAGTCATCAATAGCAATTTTAACACCATATTTTTTAATACGTTTAACAAAGTCATTAATCATTTTATAGTCATTTACCTCTTCAGATTCTGTTATCTCAAAAATAACATTATGACTGTTAGAATAGTTTGAGAGCTTATCACATATATAAGAGCTGGTCTCTTTTGATAAAATATCATCAATAGTTAGATTAAGAGAGAACTCATAATTTGGTAAATTTTCAAATGTTTTAAAGGCTTTATCAATAACAATTTTAGTAATTTGAGGGTATAGTTTTGCTTTTTCTGCTATCTCTAAAAAAGTCCATGTAGATACAGGGTGTCCTTCTCTATCTAACATTCTTACTAGTGTTTCATACTTTACTATCTCTTGTGTTTTGTTATTTAGTATAGGTTGATAATATGTTACCACTCTATCTTCATCAATTGCCTCTTTTATTTTTCTAATCCACTCAATATTTTGAGCATAATCCTCACTTTTACTCATGCTGTGGTCAAAAATTAAAAATTTTTTATGCTCTTGTTGAGCTTTTTTTCTAGCAATATTTGAATATAAAATAAGTTTTTGATAGTTATCATGTGCATAGTAACTAGCTACTCCACCTGTAATAGAGATAGAGATACGATTTTGATTTTCTAAATTTATAGAAGATATTTCTACTTCAATATCTTCTATAAGCTCTTCAAAAAAGAGTTTAAAATTAGTTTTTGATAAATCATCCTCTTGAAAAAGCAAAATAAATTGGTCTGCTTGCAGTTTATAGAGTTTAAAATGTTTTTTCTTTTTTATAGTTTGAAGTTTAGATGCTAGATTAATTAGAACATCATCTCCAATGGAAGAGCCATAAAAGTCATTAAATCCAGAAAAGTCATCAATATTTAGATAGAAAATAATTGGTTTAATTGCTGTTTTTAAATCATGAATGAGTTGATTACGATTTGGTAAGCCTGTTAGTAAATCTGTTCTCTGTTTTTTAATCTCTTCTTTACTCTCTTCTAGTTCTGTAATATTATGTCTAACAGCAACATATTCAAGAACATTATTGTCTTTATCTAAAATAGGTAAAATAGTTGCATTTACAATATATGAACCTCCATCTTTTCTACGGTTTTTAATAGTACCTTTCCAAATCTTTTTAGCATGAAGTGTTTCCCACATCTCTTTAAAAACTTCTTTTGGCATATCTGGATGACGAACAATATTATGAGAGCGTCCCATAAGCTCTTTTTCTGTATATCCAGATACATCACAAAACATCTTGTTAACATAGGTAATGATTCCTTTATCATCAGTTTTTGAAACAATACTTGAACGGTCAATAGCTGTTTTATAGACATCAAGAAAAGAGATATTCTCTGTTAATTTCTCACTCATGGTATTAAAGGCTAAAAGTGCATCTCCAATCTCATCTTCTCTATCCACATCTAATTTAATATTTGTATCTCCTGCATAAATCATCTCTGATGCTTTTTGTAGTTTTTTTAAGTTTTTGGTAATAGAAAGATAAAATGCTATAAAAATATAGAAAGCAATAAATAAAATAAGTAAAAATACAAATAGTAAAGACCAAAGTTTATTATTTAAGTTTGTTTGTAACTCTTTAATAGTATTTTTATATGTATAGGTATATCGTTGATATAATGTATCTTGTGCTTCAATTGAAGCAACAGTTTTTTTATAAAAAGCTTTATTATCAAAACGACTTATATCTTCTTTTATAATTTTTTTATCTATTATCTCTACTAATATCTCAAGAGTATGGCTAACTGTAGTAGTTTGGTTTTGAAGAACAGGATAATTACTCAGTTGACTTAAAAGTCTAGTCTCTTCTAAACTCATTTTTAATGCTTTTAAATCTCTAGAGATAGACAATAATTTTCTTTTTTCTTCTATAGATAAGTTATTTTTAAATAGAGAGCTTGATGTATCTTCAAGCTGTTTTGATAGTTCATAAAGACGTAAAAGTTTATCTTGAAGCATATCTGCTAGGTAGTTAACTCTTAAATCTTTAGAGGCTCTAAATGCAGTTTTTTCAGATATATCAAGAATAGTTTTAATAAGTCTATCTGTAATTTTTTCGTAATTTTTAAAATGTTTATCACTAAGAAGCTTAATATCTAGCTTATTAATTTCTATAACATTAAATAGTGCAACAGCTGTATTAAAGTTTTGATTGGAAGTAAGCATATTAAGATGTTGGCTATCAAAATTCATAATATCAGATTTTTGTTTATAAAATATATTTTCTTTATCAATAATCTCTTCTTTTAAGCTTCTATTTCCATCTAAGAATTTTTTTGTAAGAGAACGATGTTCTTGTACTGTTTTAATAAAATTATTAATAATCTCTATATACTCTAAACCAATAAGCTGATTGTTATAGTTATGACTCCTTTGAATATAGTCAACAAAAATAGTACGTGAAGGAAAGAGTAAAAGCACAAAGAGAATAGAAATAGAAGCAATAATTTTAACTTTAAATGATAGTTTACTCATAATATAGAGTGCTGGAGATAATAATATTTTAATAGACATGGAATACTCACCTTTCTTTTAAAACATATTATAACATAAAAAACAATAAAAATTAATATTATTACTTAAGAAAAATAATTTTTTTTAAAATGTATAGTTTTCCCTCATGATTAAACATGAGAGAAGAGTAAGAATTAGTCTCTTTTAGCTACAACTTCAATAGAAAGAATATCGTCATTTTGCTCTATAGAGTCAAGAACAGAAAAGCTTTTTGCATCATCAAGCTCAATTGCTCCAAATACAGTATGCACACCATCCAAATGAGGAGTTGGTACAAAAGTAATAAAAAATTGGCTTCCACCAGTGTTTGGACCTGCATGTGCCATAGATAGAGTCCCTCTTCTGTGTGGTTGTAGACTTGTATCTGTTTCACAATCAATTGACCATGCTGGCCCGCCAGTTCCTGGCATACCTGTAGCACCCTCTGCTGTATTAGGGCATCCACCTTGTGCCATAAATCCAGGAATTACTCTATGAAATTTTAGACCATTGTAAAAACCTGTTTCTGCTAAATGAGCAAAATTTGCTACAGTATTTGGTGCATCTTGTGTATAAAGCTTAATCCAAATTGTTCCTTTTGAAGTGTTAATTTTTGCATAGTTATAGGTATCCATAACTTCTTGTGGTATATCATATCTTTTTGACATATTAATCCTTATTTTGTAAATTTTCGATAGAATTATACCCATAAAAAATAAGAGGTCATACTATGGAATTATGTGTTGCACTAGATTTACCATCAGCTAAAGAGAATTTAGCATTAGCTAAATCATTAAAAAATCATAATATATGGATGAAAGTTGGTTTTAGAGCTTATATTCGTGATGGAAAGCCATTTATAAAAGCATTAAAAGAGATAAATCCAAATTTTAAAATATTTTTAGATTTAAAACTCTATGATATTCCCAATACTATGGCAGATGCTTCTGAAGAGATAGCAAAACTTGGTATTGATATGTTTAATATTCACGCTTCAGCAGGAGCTATTGCAATGAAAACAGTAATGGATAGACTCTCTAGCTATAAAAAACGACCTTTAGTTTTAGCTGTAACGGCGTTAACTTCTTTTGATGAAGAGAATTTTTCTCTTATATATGAAAAAAGTATAGATGAAAAAGCAGAACAATTTGCTAAACTATCTTATGAAAATGGATTAGATGGTGTTGTCTGCTCTAGTTTTGAAAGCAGAGCTATAAAAAATGCTACTTCAGATAATTTTTTGACTCTTTGCCCAGGTATTAGACCTTTTGGAGAAGATGCAGGAGACCAAAAAAGAGTAGCTACCCTAGAGTTAGCAAAAGAAGAGGGAGTTGACTTTCCTGTGATTGGTCGCCCTATTTATAAAGATAGCAATCCTGTTGAAAAAGTTGAAAAAATAGTCAATATTATCTAAACTGCATGGAACTTTTTAAAATCATTAAAAGCAAAATTCCAGCCAAAAATTCATAGCCAATAACCCATGAGAAAGCAAAAGAGTTTCCTATTGTTTCATATATATGGAAATTGGCTTTTGCAATAACTATAAATACAAAGATAATACCAATAAAATAAGGAATAGCTATAAAAAGTCCCACAAAAATGCCACTAGCTAATCCTTCTGGTAGATTAATAAAATCACTTAAATAAATTTTTTTTTGTAAAAATTTTTTAGCTTTAGCCTCATTTTCTTTTTTTATAAAATCTTTTCTTCGTTTTTCTATCGCTTTATCTTGTAATGCTTGTCGAACAGTATTACGATAAGGGTCATATTGGTCAGACATAAAATCTCTTTTCATACTTAAATTAATATTTTTTATTAAAATTATATTAAGTTTATTATTAAATTAAGTTGTAACAGAGAATTAGATAAAATCCCAAATATTAAAAATTAGGTACACTTTTGAAAACATTAACTATTATCGACACCTTTGGCTTCTTTTTTCGCTCTTATTTTGCACTTCCTCCTCTTAAAAATTCAGATGGTTTTCCCACAGGTTTATTAACAGGTTTTATAAATTTAATAGATGCTCTACGTCGTGACCACAACACTGATTATATTGTATTTGCATTAGACTCAAAAGGGGATACTTTTAGAAATAAAATCTACCCTGAATATAAAGCCAATAGAGATGCACCACCAGAAGACTTAGTAAAACAGCTTCCTATTGCTATTGATTGGATACAAGAGATGGGTTTTGCATATTTGGCAAAAGATGGATTTGAAGCAGATGATATTATTGCAACCTTAGCAAAATATGGAAAAGAGCAAGGCTTAAAAGTACGAATTGTATCTCATGATAAAGATTTATACCAAATGATAGAAGATGGCAAGGTTGTTTTGTATGACTCATTAAAACGAAAAGAGATAACAGAAAAAGATTGTTTTGAAAAATTTGGAGTCTATCCAAAAGATTTTATAAATTTTCAAGCCATAATAGGAGATAGTTCAGACAATATCCCAGGGGTCAAAGGAATAGGAAAAGTAGGTGCAAGTAAGCTTATAAACAGATACTCTACCCTAGAAGCTATCTATAATGATATAGAAAATTGTGGAACAGCAAATATTCAAAAAAAACTTTTAGAGAGCAAAGATAACGCCTTTCTGTCACGAGAATTAGTGACTATGAAGCAAGATGTTTTTAAGGACTTTGATTTAGAAAGCTTTGCCTTTGAAGATAAAAACTATTTAATCCCCTTAATAGATGAGTTTGAACGTTATGAGATGAAACAAGCTATTAAAAAAGCAAGAGTTGGGTTAGATTTTTCAGATACAAACGAAGAGGATTCAGACAATACTTTAACTTTTAAAGCTATTACCCTAGATACCAAAGAGAAACTTTTTAAAGTAGTCAATACTATTGCACCCAATACCTTAGTGGCTTTTGACACGGAAACAGTGGGTTTAGATACAAAAAAAGATAAAATAGTTGGTTTCTCTTTTGCTTTAGATGAGCAAAAAGCATATTATGTTCCTATTGCTCATTTCTATTTAGGAGTAGGTAATCAAGTAAATATAGAAGATGCCTTAAGTGCTATAAAAACAATATTAAAAGCAAAAGTAATTGGTCAAAATCTAAAATTTGACCTTTCACTACTCTATTTTCAACACAATATAGAGAAGATAACTCCTTTTGCTGACACAATGATTATGGCATGGCTATTAAATGCAGGAACTAAAGTAGGCTTGGACTATTTGGCTAAAAAGTTTTTTGATTATGAGATGAAATCTTTTAAAAAGATGGTTAAAAAAGGAGACACTTTTGCTTCTGTAGATATAGAATCGGCTACTTTTTATGCTAGTGAAGATGCGTGGATGACCTTTAAACTATATAAAGCCTTAGATAGAGCATTGGATGAAGTCTCTTTAACTAATCTTAAACAAGAGGCACAAGAAGTTGAATACCCATTTATTAATGTCTTAATTGCTATGGAACAGAGGGGAATCAGAGTTGATATTTCAAAACTTGAAACATTAAAAGAGGAATTGACCTCTAATATTCAACTCTTGACAGAAGAGATTTATAGCTTAAGCCAAAGTGAATTTAATATTAAATCTACTCAACAATTAGGCAATGTGCTATTTTCACATTTGGGTTTAAAAGGTGGCAAAAAGACCAAAACAGGCTATAGCACCAATGAAAAGGTATTAAACTCTCTTATAGATGAGCATAAAGTAATTCCTAAAATTTTAGAGTATCGAACTGTTCAAAAAATCCTATCTAGTTATATTGAACCCCTTTTAAAATTTGCTAAACAAGATAAAAAAAATCGTATCTATACATCATTTATTCAAACAGGAACAGCCACAGGACGACTTAGTTCAAAAGACCCAAACCTGCAAAATATTCCCGTAAGAACAGAGC
>FPHN01000190.1_pt1 | contig 12469 bp, 12 predicted proteins | sample 1057391 | NCBI WGS metagenome assembly FPHN01 (sample SAMEA4473311, study PRJEB15554) | hydrothermal vent metagenome | biome: marine basaltic hydrothermal vent biome; feature: marine hydrothermal vent; material: water | place: Pacific Ocean | collected 2011-06-14/2011-07-23 | depth 1155 m | reverse complement strand
TGTTATGGAGTATAGAAAAATATACAAAGCAAATCCAGATATTTTAAAACGTCCAGACCGTATCTATATTGGTCAAAAACTTCGTATCCCAAAATAGACTCTCATCTTTAAACAGAGAATTTTCTTTCTCTGTTTAGCTCAAACATTAAAAAAAACAAAGGTTAAACTATGAAAAGATTACTAATACTACCACTGTTTGCATCCTTGGTATGGGGGAATACCGAGAATGTAATCGTAAAATTAACAGATACCATTCCATATGCCTATACCATAGATTCTGGTAAAAAAATCAAAATTGAAAGAGTTCAAGACACATCTAATAGATTAACCGATGACTATACAAAAACATCACGCCCTTGTCCTCCATTTTGTATTCAACCTACCAAGATTCATCCTAATATTAAAAATATTGCTGAACTTGAACTTATTCAATTTATGAAAGATAAAGTAGCTACTAACAAAGGTATTATTATTGATGCACGTCTTAAGAGTTGGTTTGAATTAGAAACAATCCCCTCTGCTATTAATATTCCTTTTCCAGTAATGCTAAATGCTAATAAAAAAAAGGCTGAAACAATTTTTAAAATTTTAGGTATGAAAGTTGAAAAAGATGGAACATGGAATTTTGAAAACGCAAAAGAGTTAGTAGTCTTTTGTAATGGTGTTTGGTGTGAACAATCAGCACACTTTATGAAAGGCATATTAAAATATAACTACCCTACTTCTAAACTAAGATACTATCGTTCGGGTTTTCAAGGTTGGAAACTTCTTGGTTTAACAACAGTTGTACATAAAGAGATTAAAAAATAAAAAAGAGATAAGCCTAAAAGCTTATCTCTAAAAGAAGAAGTAGATTACTCTACTTCAGCATCAATAATATCATCATCTTCTGCTTTTTTAGCAGCTTTTTCTTTTCCACCACCTTGTTCTTTTGCATAAACAGCTTCTGCAAGTTTATGAGATTTTTCAGTTAACACTTTAACTTTATCTTCAATTTGCTCTTTTGTTGCAGAGTCATTTTTAAGTAATGCTTCTACATCAGCAATAGCTGTTTCTATTCCAGCTTTTTCGGTAGCATCAAAGTTATCACCTAAATCTTTTAACGATTTTTTAGTTTGATGTACTAATGCATCTGCTTGGTTTCTTACCTCTACAAGTGCTTTTCTTTTTTCATCTTCGGCTCTGTTTGCCTCTGCATCTTGAACCATTTTTTCAATCTCTTCATCTGAAAGTCCTGACGAACCACTAATTTTAATCTCTTGAGATTTTCCTGTTCCTTTATCTTGTGCAGAAACAGTTAAAATACCATTCGCATCAATATCAAAAGTTACTTCAATTTGTGGAACACCTCTTGGTGCTGCTGGAATATCTCTAAGTTCAAACATACCCAATGATTTGTTATCTTTAGAGAACTCTCTTTCCCCTTGAAGTACATGAATACTTACTGCTGGTTGGTTGTCTTCTGCTGTTGAGAATACTTGTGATTTTTTAGCAGGAATAGTTGTTCCTTTTTCAATCACTTTAGTAGTAACCCCACCCAATGTTTCAATACCAAGGCTTAATGGTGTAACATCTAGTAAAAGTACATCTTTAACATCACCTTTAAGAACACCACCTTGAATAGCAGCACCAAGTGCAACAACCTCATCAGGGTTTACAGATTTATTAAGCTCTTTTCCAAAGAATTTTTGAACCTCTTCTTGAACCAATGGTACACGTGTAGAACCACCAACCATTACAACTTCGTTAATTTCAGAAGTAGAAACATCTGCATCTCTAAGAACTGTTTTAATTGTTTTAATTGTTGATGCTACTAAATCATCAATTAATGATTCAAATTTTGCTCTTGTAATTTTTTGAATAAGGTGTTTTGGTCCTGATGCATCTGCTGTAATAAATGGTAAATTAATTTCAGTCTCTGTTGAAGATGAAAGCTCTTTTTTAGCATTTTCAGCAGCATCTTTAACTCTTTGAAGTGCCATAACATCAGCTTTAATATCTACACCTGTCTCATTTTTAAACTCATTAGCAACATAATCAATAACTCTGTTATCAAAATCATCTCCACCAAGGAAAGCATCTCCACCTGTTGCCATAACCTCTACAACATTATCTCCTGTTTCAAGTACAGTAACATCAAATGTACCACCACCAAGGTCATAAACTACAATCTGCTCTGAATCTTTTTTATCAAGACCATATGCCAACGCAGCTGATGTTGGTTCGTTAATAATTCTTAAAACATTTAATCCAGCAATTGTTCCAGCCTCTTTTGTTGCTTTTCTTTGTGCATCATTAAAATAAGCAGGTACAGTAATAACAGCGTCTGTTACAGTCTCTCCAAGATAAGCTTCTGCATCCTCTTTTAATTTCATAAGAATTTTAGATGAAATCTCTTGTGGAGTATAAGTTTTGTCTGCCACTTCAATTGCACATGCACCATTTCTATTAATAATATGGTAAGGCAATCTCTCTTTTGCTTCTGCTGCATGCTCTTCATCAAACATAAGACCCATAATTCTTTTAATAGAATAAATTGTTTTTTCAGGATTGGTTATAGCTTGTCTTTTTGCAGACTCTCCAACTAAAACTTCACCCTTATCTGTAAATGCCACAATTGAAGGAGTTGTATTTTTACCCTCTTTGTTTGCAATAATTTTTGCTTCTCCATTTTCAAACACTGACATTGCAGAGTTTGTTGTTCCTAAATCTATTCCTAATACTTTACTCATATTTTTCCTTTATTATATATTTTTTATTATTTGTGTTATTATATATATTTTCTAAAATTTAAAATGCCACTTAAGTAGCATTGTCACTTTTTTACTAAATTACTTAGCTGTACTTACCATAGCAGGTCGTAAAAGTCTATCTTTTATAGTATAACCTTTTTGAAGAACCTGTACAATCTCGCCACTATTTTTATCTTCACTATCTACTTGCATAATTGCTTGATGAATATCAGGATTTAACTCTCCAATAGTCTCTACAACTTTAATATGGTTCTTTTCAAGAACTTTAATCAACTGTGTATATGTAAGCTCTAATCCCTCCTTAATCTTATTAAGTACTTCTGAACTCTCTTCACTACTAGTAGCTTCAATTGTTGCTAATGCAGAATCAAAAGAGTCTACAACCGATAAAATATCATTAGCAAAACTCTCATTAGCATAAGCTACTGCTGTAGCTTTATCTTTTGCTAATAATCTTTTAGAATTTTCAAAATCTGCATGGGCTCTTAAATATTTATCTTCCCACTGAGAAACCATCTCTTTAAGTTGACTTAACTCATCAACCTCATTTTCAGAATTTTCTACTTCTTCTTCAACTTTAGGAGTCTCCACTACCTCAGCTTCTACAGAATTATTTTCATTTTCTTTACTCATATAGATACTGTCTCCTCTTTTATAATTTAATCATCTTAAAATCATACGCCAAATTTTAAAGATTTGGAGGATTATACATCATTGAGTCTATTTTGTCAAGGTTTAGTTTATATTTTTTTATAAATAAACCTTAGTCTAATAGACTAAGGTTTATTCACTTAAGAATCTTTAAACAATAAATTTACCTATTTTACTTGTTTATTTCCTTGGAGTAGCCTTACTATCAAAATATGCATCTCTAAATCCTAAATTTGTTTAGGTATAATAATGACATTTTTAAACTACGGAGAAAAAATTGAGTATTTCAGAAACTATGAATGAAGCAAAAAAAGAGCTAAGTAGTGATGAGCAGATGTTGATATCTGCTTTCAAACTAGAAAAGCTCTACAAAAAGCATAAAATTAAAATCTATTCAGTACTAACTATAGCAACTCTTTATTTAATAGGAACAGCAATTATGGATTCTATTGAACAACATAAACTAGAAGTAGCGAACTCTGCTTATTTAACCTTAGAAAAAGAACCTAAAAATAAAGAAGCATTAGACGAGTTAAAAAGTAATAATCCATCACTTTTTGCATTAAGAACATATCAAAAAGCTATAAAAAATTTAGATAAAAAAGCATTAAAAGATTTATCTACAAATTCAAATAAAATTATTGCTGATTTAAGCTCTTACCACTTAGCTGTATTAGAAAATAAAATTGCTAATTCTGAACTTTATGAGGGATTTGAACAAGTTTATAATGCTTCACTTTTTATCAAAGAAAAAAAGATAGAAGATGCAAAAAATGAATTAGATTCAATTAGCGAGGATTCTCCTGTTTACAATATTTCAAAGATGATTAAACACTATACTATTAAAGGTCAATAATGTATAAAAAAATTCTACTAGCAAGCTCCATAGCTATAGTTATATTTTCAGGATGTAGTTCAAAACAGTATTACAATCCAGAACAGACATATAATGCCTCATCTTCTGCTATGGGTGATAAAATCGTTCACTACTCTCGTGATGGTGCAACATTAGCTAGTGGAAATGTACTTACAAAAACGCAACGTGTCCATCTAAAACTTGAAAAAGGTTTTTATTTTATTAACAATACTAAAAATGTTGCCTTAACAGCTAATGCATATGGTAAATGTAATATTGTAAGTCAAAAAGGAATAGTTGATACAATTAACTTTCCTCAAGCTCTCGTGGCAGGAACAATTATTGGAAAACTTCTTGTTTATGTACTTCAAAATAACCATTTTGGTGTTTATGACCTTCAAAAAAAATCTATTGTATATAGCAATAAAGCTCAAAAAACATTTGCTATTGATACACGAATTGCAAACCCTTTACAGATAGATAGTTTAGTTGTTATTCCTACTCTTGATGGAAAACTTACTATTTTAGATTTAAAAACATTAAAAATATCAAAAGAGATGTACGTAAGTACAGAGACTTCATTAAACAATGTTATCTTTTTAGCTCGTCTAAATAACTCACTTATTGCATCAACGCCCAATAAAATTTTATCAATTTCAAATAAAGGTAAAAAAGAGTTAGATACAGGCATTTCTGAAGTTATTATTAAGAATAATAAACTATTTGTTTTTGCTAAAGATGGACGAATTTTAAAATTAGATGAATCTCTTTCAATTCAATCTGAAAAAAAATTCAAGTTTGCACACTTTTCTGTAGCAACCGTCTATAACAATGCTGTTTATGCTTTAGATAAACAAGGCTATTTAATTGTTTCAAACACATCATTTTCTAAACATAGAGTTTATAAAGTTGAAGAGGTAGATGGTTATACTTTTATATCAAATGGTAAACTTTACTACAATCAACAGATTATTGATTTAAACAAATTAACATATAAATAAAAATTTTAAATGAAAGAACTACTAAATCTTTTACAAGAGAATAAGATAATCTTTAAATCACTTAAAACTATAAGTATCAAAGAGTTAGGGTCTAGAAAAAAGATAAATCTCTATTTGGGAGTTGATTTAAAAAGTTATTATGCTTGTATTATTCATATACGTAAAAAAAGTAAAATCTTAAGTAAAGAGGCTTTGGAGATAATGGAGTTTCATAAAAAACTAGAGATATTTAATCAAAGTAAAATAAATAAAAAATACATATATATACAAGCTCCTCTATGCTCTAAAGCAAAAGCTCTTTTTAAAGAGCAAAAATGGAGAGTTTGGAAAGATAAACTCTAAATCCCAGCATAACTATATAGTAATGCTGTTTTTAATTTAGAAAAGATTTCAACTCTATCTTTTGGGTCAATTGCAAAACAACCATAACTACGTCCTCCTTTAGCTACATACCATGCTGTATGCAAAAGAATCTGTCTTTTTCGTGCATTTCTATTTTTCCACTCAAGTCCATATACACAAAGATAGTTGTATCTTTTTTTTGTGGTAATGCCCTCTTTTAGACCTACTTTAAAAAATCCTATAGGAGTTTTACATGACCCCTTAGCATTGCTTGGACTAACAACACGACCATATCTTTCTCCTGAATTTATACCATGTGCTACTAAATATCTACTTACCTCTCCTGTATGTAGATTTATAATATACAATCGTTTATGCAATGCCACTTTTGTATAGTCTGCAATAGCTAGATAATGAGGAGAGAGTCTTTTCTGAAATCTATTTTTTTCATAAAAAGCAAAAGCATTAGCTAAAGCTCTTTCACTTACATCAGAGTTTCTCTTTGCTTTTTCAAAAATCCTATGTAAACAAGAAACAGTTACATAAGAGTTCTTATAATAAGTACTTGTAGCTATAGAACATGTAGTAAATAGGAGGAGAGTGAATGTTAATAAAATTAATTTTTTCATTGGATACTTCTTTTTTTAAACTAAAATATTATTTAAATATTAATAATAATATTATTTTTTATATTAATATAAGTTTAAGAACCATTTAAATGTATAAATATTTTTTTTTGTTATTTAAAAAAAATAGCCCATTTTAATTAGATAATAGTTAAAATACAGCAAATAATATAAGGAAAAAAATGCATTATTTAAAATCGTTAAATGTTCAAGTATTCTTGGGAATTGTGCTTGGCATTATCTTTGGTATTCTACTGCCCAATTGGGCGTTAGAACAGAAACTTATTGGGGACATGTTTGTAGCCCTACTTAAAATGTTGGTAGTTCCATTAGTCTTTGCATCTATTTATACAGCGTTAACAGGTTTAGGCTCGGTAGATAAATTAAAAGAGATTGGTTTAAAAACTATAGGACTCTACCTTTTAACCACAGCTCTTTCTGTATTTTTAGCTATTATAGTTATGAATATTTTTCCTATTGGAGACCCTATTAGCTCGGCAGGAATGGAATATGCAAAAGCATCACAAATTAAACCATTCTCTTTTCATGATATGATTATGAGTTTTATTCCATCAAATGTTTTTAATGCCTTGGCTAGTGGATATATGATGCAAGTAATTATATTTGCTATATTCTTAGCTTTAGCATCTTTTAAACTTGAACAGAAACATCAAGATGTTCTTTTTGACCTCTTTACTGCTATTAACGAAGCAATGTTTCATATTGCAAAATGGGTTATTAACCTTACTCCAATAGGAGTTTTCTCTTTAATCTCTTATATTATTGCAAAACAAGGGATTGATGTTATTTTAGGTCTTTGGGAATATGTACTTGTTGTATTAGTGGTTTTACTTATACACGCAACAGTTACTCTTCCTTTCGTTTTGGCATTTTTTGCAAAAATAAATCCATATAAATACTTAAATGCAGTAAAAGAGTCAAGTATTATGGCATTTTCCACAGCTTCATCAGCAGCCACTCTTCCTGTAAGTTTACAAGTGGTTCAAGAAAAAGGAGGAGTATCTAAAGATTCTGCTGGTTTTGTTCTGCCTCTTGGAGCAACAGTTTCTATGGATGGAACAGCAGCCTATCTAACTATTGCTGTACTATATATTGCAAATCTAGCAGGTCTTGATATGACTCTAGGAGACCAACTTATCTTGGGTCTAACAGTTGTTGCACTCTCGGTTGGTGTGGCTGCACTTCCATCTGCATCATTAGTTATGATGGTTGTTATTTTAAATCAAGTGGGATTACCTGTTGAGTACTTGGCTGTTATTGTAGCCGTTGACCGTATTTTAGATATGGCAAGAACCTCATTAAACGTGACTTCTGACTTAGTAGTTACAAAAATTGTAGATGTTTTAACAAAAAGGAAATCATTATGAAAAAATATTTAATAGTTATAGCTGTTCTATTATTAACAGCTTGTAGTCATGAACCAAAAGCAACTAATGCAAATGTTGTTAATATAAATAAAGAAGATAATAGTCCAGAGATGAAATCTTTAAAAGAAGCTCTTGCAAAATATACCGAGGCTACTATTTCGCATGATGCGAAAACATTAGTAAGTTTTGTCTATCCTAAAGTATTTACTATTGTTCCCAAAGAGAAAATGCTTGAAATGCTAACTAAAACATTTAGTTCAAAAGATGCACCAATAATTAAAGATGTAAAACATATAAAAATAGAACCTATAAAAAAATATGATAAGGGAATATACTCTATTATTACCTCATCTATTACAACAGTAATCAAATCTCCTAGACCTAATGATAGTAAATTTGAAATATATATGCTACAGAGTCTTAAAAGAAATCTAAATACAAAAGCAACTATTACCTTAGATAAAAAGAAACATACATTTAATATTAAACATAGTAATAAAACCATTGCTCTCAACGAAGATGGTTCTTGGAAATTTATTGGATTTAAACAGGCTAAACAATATATTGATAAAGGAATTTTTCCTTCAATGCTTATTGATAAATTCAAATAAACACTTTCTATTTAGAAGTGATGAACTAAAAGCATCACTTCCAAAAAACTACTACTTATTTATCATATCTCCAATCATAAATGAAAGTTCTAAAGCTTGACTTGCATTTAATCTTGGGTCACACTGCGTATGGTAACGAGAACTTAAATCTTCTGCTGTAATAGCACAAGAAGCAGAACCTGTACATTCAGTTACATCATTTCCTGTCATCTCTAAGTGTATTCCACCTGCAATAGTTCCCATCTCTTTATGAATAGCAAAGAATTGTTCTACCTCAGACAAGATATTTTCAAAGTCTCTAGTTTTATATCCTGTTGAGCTTTTTTCTACATTCCCATGCATTGGGTCACATGACCAAACTACATTTTTACCTTCATCTCTTACTCTTTTTAGTAATTTTGGGAAAAACTCTTGAATCTTACTTGCACCCATACGAACAATAAGATTCAATCTACCCTCTTCATTTTCAGGATTTAACGCATCTATTAATTTAATTAACTCATCTTCTCCCATAGTTGGTCCAACTTTACAACCAATAGGATTTGCAATTCCTCTAAAATACTCAATATGAGCATCTTTTAAATCTCTAGTTCTATCTCCAATCCATAACATATGAGCAGAACAATCATAATATTTATTGTCACCTTCAGAATCTTTTTTAGTCAATGCCTCTTCATAATTCAGAAGCAACGCTTCATGAGACGTAAACATGGTAGTTTGATGAAGTTGAGGAACTTGGTCAGAAGATAATCCACAAGCAGCCATAAATTTAACAGCTTTGTCAATTTTATCACTTAATTCCTTATATCTTTGACCCAACTCATTATCTTTAATAAAATCTAAATTCCACTGATGCACCTTATTTAAATCTGCCATACCACCTCGTGAAAAAGCTCTTAAAAGATTTTGCGTTGCAGATGCTTGATTATAAGCACGAATCATATTATGAGGATTTGGAATACGAGATTCTTCTGTAAACTCAATAGCATTAATAATATCTCCACGGTATGAAGGAAGTCTTACTCCATCAATCTCTTCAAAATCAGAGCTTCTAGGTTTTGCAAATTGTCCTGCAATACGCCCAACTTTAACCACAGGTTTACCTGTAGAATACATCATAACCATGTTCATTTGCAACATTAGCTTAAAAAAGTTTTTAATATTTAAAGTATTAAAATTTGTAAAACTCTCTGCACAATCTCCACCTTGCAGCAAAAATGCCTCTCCACGTCCAACGGCTGCTAATTGTTCTTTAAGTGTTCGTGCTTCTCCTGCAAAAATTAATGGTGGATATGAACTAAGCTCAGCCTCTACATTTTTAAGTGTATTCTCATCTTTATAAATTGGTTGTTGCTTAATAGGAAAATCTCTCCAAGAGCTTGGTGTCCATTTCATTTGTTCTATCCTTAAAATAAATTCTAAAATTATACCTTAGTTAGAGTTTATTTTTTATTTTTTAAACTCAATATAACCTATTTTTTCTATTTAAAATTATTTCAATTTTAATAAAGCCTATTTATGTAACTTTTCTACTTAAATCTAATATAAAGCAGTTGACTAAAATAGCTTTTTTAGCAATTATTTATTAACAATAGCTATAATTAAAAAAGAATATACAAAATAATTTTTAATTTGATAAAAATACTAAAAAGGCTATTTCATGAATAAAAACCTAATCTTATCTTCTTTACTTTTATCCTCTTTTATATTCTATTCAGGATGTATGAAAAAAGAGTCTCCAAATATTTATCCAGAAGATAGCCTAAATAATAATCCACCTGTAGAGACAAGTACAATAGAGTCAACTCCTCCACCTACAGAAACTGCTACTTCCGAATACATACCAAACAGTAAATATCATAAAGTAAAAACTGTTCAAGGAGAAACTATTACAGTAGGAATACATGAAAGAGGTTTTGAATTTCCAGAATATAAAGGAAAAATCGTTTTATTAGAATTTTTTGGAAAAGAGTGTCACTACTGTTTTGAAGAGATGCCAATCATTGAAAAAGTTAAAAATAGTTATCAAGATAGAGTTTCAGTTATTGCTGTTCAAGCCATGTCTCCTATGCTAAAGTGGGAAGCTAAAAGATTTATTCAACAACATAATATGAACTACCCTGTAATAGACCGAGATGAAGCAGATAAGATTTTACTACACATAAGCGATATATATCAATGGACTGGTTTTTTACCTTATGTTATGCTAATAAAAGATGGTCAAATAGAACAAGTCTTTAAAGGAGTTAATAATATGTCATTTGAACAACTCTCTCAAGGTATTAATGATATTAAATAAAAAATTTTTTTTAATAGTTTTTTTAACTATAAGCCTAAATGCAAAAGATCGTATTATAACACTTAGTCCTGCCATAAATGAGATAATTTATGCTTTAGGTATAGGCAATCAAGTTGTTGGGAATACTCAATATTGTCTCTTTCCAAAAGAGACTTTAAGCGTACCAAAAGTTGGTGGTTATTTTTCGACAAGCTTAGAGAAAATATTAGCTCTAAATCCAACTATTGTTATAATGCAAAAAAATAATCATAAACTACAACTTCAACTAAATAGACTCCATATAAAAACAAAAATGATACAAATAGATACACTAGATAATATTAAAAAATCTATTTTAGAACTTGGAAACCTATTTAAACAAAAAAAGAGTGCACAAAAAATAGTAAAGAGTATTAACAATTCACTAGAAGCAATTAAAAATATAGTTAGTAACAAGAGAATTCTTATTGTCTTTGGACATAATATATCATTAAGTAAAAATATATTTGTAGCAGGTCAAAACCTATATTTTAACCAAATCATTATAGAATCTGGAAACATAAATGCTCTACAATCTAAACGAAAAGGGCAACCTATACTCAATATGGAAAATATTATCGCTACTAATCCAGATATTGTTATTCTATTAGCCCACTCCATAGAAAAGAGAGGCTTAACAAGAAAACAACTTATAGACCCATGGTTAAAACTACCAATAAACGCTAGTAAAACAGGCTCTATCTATATAGAAAATAAAATCTATGCAGGTATACCAAGCGATAGAATCGTACTTTTTTTAAATGATTTTAAAGAGATTTTAAAAGATTATAAAAAGAGATAAGCCTAAAAGCCTATCTCTAAAACCAGAAGTAGATTACTCTACTTCTGCATCAATAATATCATCATCTTTTGCTTTTTTAGCTGCAGTATCTTTGTTACCACCCTGCTCTTTTGCATAAACTGCTTCTGCAAGTTTATGAGATTTTTCAGTTAACACTTTAACTTTCTCTTCAATTTGCTCTTTTGTTGCAGAGTCATTTTTAAGTAGAGCTTCCACATCAGAAATTGCTGTTTCAATTATAGCTTTTTCTGTAGAATCAAAGTTATCACCTAAATCTTTTAATGACTTTTTAGTTTGATGTACTAATGCATCTGCTTGGTTTCTTACCTCTACAAGTGCTTTTCTCTTTTCATCTTCAGCTTTGTTTGCTTCTGCATCTTGAACCATTTTTTCAATCTCTTCATTACTTAATCCTGACGAACCAGTAATTTTAATCTCTTGAGACTTTCCTGTTCCTTTATCTTGTGCTGAAACAGTTAAGATACCATTTGCATCAATGTCAAATGTTACTTCAATTTGTGGAACACCTCTTGGTGCTGCTGGAATATCTCTAAGTTCAAACATACCTAAAGATTTATTATCTTTTGCGAACTCTCTTTCACCTTGAAGTACATGAATACTTACTGCTGGTTGATTATCTTCTGCTGTTGAGAATACTTGTGATTTTTTAGCAGGAATAGTTGTTCCTTTTTCAATCACTTTAGTAGTAACCCCACCTAAAGTTTCAATTCCAAGACTTAATGGTGTAACATCTAGTAAAAGTACATCTTTAACATCACCTTTTAAAACACCACCTTGAATAGCAGCACCAAGTGCAACAACTTCGTCTGGGTTTACAGATTTGTTAAGCTCTTTTCCAAAGAATTTTTGAACCTCTTCTTGAACCAATGGAACTCTTGTAGAACCACCAACCATTACAACTTCGTTAATTTCAGAAGTAGAAACATCTGCATCTGCAAGAACAGATTTAATAGTTTTAATTGTTGATGCTACTAAATCATCAATTAAAGACTCAAATTTTGCTCTTGTAATTTTTTGAATAAGGTGTTTTGGTCCTGATGCATCTGCTGTAATAAATGGTAAGTTAATTTCAGTCTCTGTTGAAGATGAAAGCTCTTTTTT
>FPHN01000183.1_pt1 | contig 12478 bp, 13 predicted proteins | sample 1057391 | NCBI WGS metagenome assembly FPHN01 (sample SAMEA4473311, study PRJEB15554) | hydrothermal vent metagenome | biome: marine basaltic hydrothermal vent biome; feature: marine hydrothermal vent; material: water | place: Pacific Ocean | collected 2011-06-14/2011-07-23 | depth 1155 m | reverse complement strand
AAGCTGCAACTATTGGTATGCACATTGTACCAATGACTGTTGGTTCTGCTTTTAAAAACAAAGGTGTTCAGACTCTACTTGATGCAGTTGTTGATTACCTTCCATCTCCAGTTGAATCAGCTGCCATCAAAGGTACAATGATGGATGATGAAGAGAAAGAGATTGAAGTTCCTTCTACTGATGATGGTGCATTTGCTGCATTGGCATTTAAAATTATGACTGACCCTTTTGTTGGACAGTTGACATTTATTCGTGTTTATCGTGGTTCTTTAGAGTCAGGCTCTTATGTACATAACTCAACAAAAGATAAAAAAGAGCGTGTTGGTAGAATTATGAAAATGCATGCTATCAGAAGAGAAGAGGTAAAAGAGATTTACGCAGGAGAAATTGGTGCTGTTGTTGGACTTAAAAACACAACCACTGGAGACACTCTTTGTGATGCTTCTGATAAAGTTGTTCTTGAAAGAATGGATTTTCCAGACCCAGTTATCTCTGTTGCAGTTGAGCCAAAAACAAAAGCTGACCAAGAAAAAATGGGACTTGCACTTGGTAAACTAGCAGCAGAAGACCCATCATTTAGAGTATTTACAGACGAAGAATCTGGTCAAACTATTATTGCAGGAATGGGTGAATTACACCTTGAAATTCTTGTAGATAGAATGAAAAGAGAGTTCAAAGTAGAAGCAGAAGTTGGAGCTCCACAAGTTGCTTACCGTGAGACTATTAGAACATCAGTTGAGCAAGAGTATAAGTATGCTAAACAGTCTGGTGGACGTGGACAGTTCGGTCATGTATACCTTAAAATTGAGCCACAAGAGGCTGGTGCTGGATATGAGTTTGTTGATGAGATTAAAGGTGGGGTTGTTCCAAAAGAGTTTATTCAACCAGTAAACAAAGGTATTCAAGAGGCTATGGCTAGAGGTATTCAAGCAGGATACCCTGTTGAAGATGTAAAAGTAACTCTTTATGATGGTTCTTACCATGATGTCGATTCATCTGAAATGGCATTTAAACTAGCAGCTTCTATGGGATTCAGAGAGGGTTGTAAAAAAGCTAACCCAGTTATCCTTGAGCCAATGATGAAAGTTGAAGTTGAAGTGCCAGAAGAGTTTATGGGAGATGTTATTGGTGATGTCTCTAAAAGACGTGGAATTGTTCGTGGTATGGGTGATAGAGCAGGTAATAAGATTGTTGATGCTTTTGTACCACTTTCAGAGATGTTTGGTTACTCAACAGATTTACGTTCGATGACTCAAGGTCGTGCAACTTATGCTATGGAATTTGACCACTATGATGAAGTTCCTGCTAATGTTGCTAAAGAGATTATTGAAAAACGAAACTAAGCGTCTCTTCTTTCACTCTTATACTATTGGAGATTTCTCTCCAATAGTTTTTCTTTTCTTTTTTATTTTAAAAATTCCCAAAAAATATTTTCTTCTTTTTCTATAAAACTTTATTAAATCTTAAATTTTAAGTTTAAAAAAGTATAATTTAAAATAAATATTAAAATATAAATATAGATATAAATCAAAGGAATTTTTATGAAAAATATCAAATTATCATTTATTACATTAGTTACATTAACTATTTTAGGCTATGGGGGTGGAGATTTTGAAGTTGTTACTCCTTATGAAACAGAAGATATGCAGAGTATAGAAGAGATACCTATAGAAAAAGTTGTTCAACCTATAGAAAAAACGCCTATAGTTAAAAAAACACCAGTAATTGTAGAAACAGCAGTGGTAGAAGAGCCAAAAGAAGTTAAAGATATTTATGCAAATGGTTTTTATGCTGGGTTAGGAATTGTAGCAACACGTTACAAAACAAGTTGTAATTCAAGATGTGTTAATTCAGGTACAGATAAAACCCTAGGTGTTCTTGGAAGAGTTGGTTATGACTTTAATCAGTATATTGGTTTAGAAGCAAGAGGTATTAAGACTAGTATGAAAAATGATGGTGGTACAGTTAAACATGCAGGTGTTTTTATTAAACCTATGCTTCCTGTTGGAGATAAGACTAATATTTATGGTTTAGTTGGACTTGCAAAAACAACGACACAGGGTAAACTGCAACGTACAGATGCAGAAACATTGGCTTTAGGTGCAGGTGTTGAAGTTGATTTAAGTAAAGATAGCCCTAAAGAGGGACGTTACAATCGAGAATTTGATGGTAAAGGAGACCAAGAGAGGGGATTAGGTCTTTTTGTAGATTATGAAAAAATGGTTGTTAAATCAGGAGCTCCTACTTTAGATGCACTCTCAGCAGGTCTTACTTATGATTTTTAGTTGAGCAATAATAACTTATTATCATTAATCAAATTATAATTAATTAATATTCCTTATATCTTTAAGGTATTATTTCTTATAATAGATTATTAACTAACTTAAAGGATTTGACAATGAAAAAACTTATGCTATTAACAGTTTTGACTGTAACAATGTTAACCACAGCTTCAGCAAATTTCTCTTTTATGGGAGATATGATAAGGGATATGACGGATGCGGCTAAAGAGATGAAAAATAATACTATTGATGTAGCAAAAGATATAAAATCTGAAGGTGTTGATGGTGTTAAGGATATGAAAGATGATTTAAATGATGTAGCTAAAGAGGTAAAAGATGATGCTTCTGATACAGCTTCTGAAACAGTTAAAAAATCAAAAGAGTCAAAAAAATAATTTGACTCATATAATTAATATTTTCTCTATCTTTTAATAAGTACTTAGCATTTATTATGGTTAGGTACTTTAAGTTATATTGTTACTTTTTGTAATGTTTTTTAGAATAGTGTTCGTTTTTATAGTAAATATAATTTACTATGTTTAGTAAAATGAAAAAAAATCTATTACTAGTTTATCTATTTTAAAAATAATTTAAGTTTAAGTTTTTATATTATATAGTTTATTTAATATTAAATTAATATAAGGAATATTTTATGAAAACAACAAAAAAAATTTTACTACTAACTACTATATCTTTTTTAACACTATTCTTTAATGGATGTAGTTCTCATCATGATGTAGTTTCTGTCTCTGAAACACATCTTTATAACAATAATTACGGTTTGCACCCTAATGTAGAGGTTGATAGAATTATTGAAAATGAGGTAATGGCAATGAATGACCCTATAGAAGTAGAGATGCCTAAAAATACGAATCCTGAATTGACAACAGAACCTAAACTAGAAGAGGGTACTTTTTTGGCAGAAGATTATGTCCCAACCAAACCTATAATTACATATAAATATAAGTTTGATAAAAAGTTTTACGATAAACCAGAGTGGAGAACAGCAGATTTTTAACTGTTCTACTTTTTTAATCCACGGATATACTTTAACTCTCTAATTGCAATTTTATCGTTTGAATCAATCTGTAAAATCTCTTTGTATATTGATTCAGCTTTGCTTAATTCTTTTAGTTCTGTATAGCTATATCCAATTCCATGTTTGGCACGAAGAAGCTCTTTTTGTTTTAAATTTTGTGGGCTAAAGAGCTTTGCAGATTTTTCTGCTAGTTTATAGCTGTTTAATGATTCTCTCCACTCTTTTTTAATCTGTTGAATATATCCTAATTCAGATAGATATTCAGAGTTTGCTGGTGAAAGATATAGGGCTTTTCTAATATTTTTCTCTGCTAAATTTAACTCTTTTAGTTCCAAAAGAGCATAGGCTTTTAGAAAATAGGCGTTTGACCATGTATTGGAAAGTATATGAGCTGTTTTTCCTTCATTAATTGCTGTCATTGAGTAAAAATCATATTCTGCTTGTGTTCTTGCTGTATAGATACGTTTAGTTGTATTGGCATAGGTTTTTTCATAATCTTTAATTACAGGGTTAAAATAGTTAATAATTGCACTCTTTTTTTCTCCTTTAGCAATAAGCTCTTTACCTTGAGTTAAGAGTTTATTGTGCTTTTTATTAATTATTTCATAGTTATTATTAGTTGTCTGAGTAATTTGAATAGTTTGCTGTGTTCCTTTTTTTACCATAGGAGTACATGCTGATAGTGCAAAAATAGTTCCAAAAATTAATAGATTTTTCATAAGATACCTTTGTTTTGATTTCTTCATTATATAATAATAAAAATAAAGTTTTATGAGGTACTAATGATTATAGTTAATTCTATAGAAGCTCTTTTTGAAGCGACTAAAAAATTAAATGGAAGTGTTGGCTTTGTTCCAACTATGGGAGCATTACATGAAGGTCATTTAACGCTTATCCGTCAAGCTAGAGTAGAAAATGATACTGTAGTTGTATCTATCTTTGTAAATCCTACACAGTTTTTAGAGGGAGAAGACTTAGACGCTTATCCTCGTAAAGAGAAAGCTGATTCTAAGATTTGTGAATTAGCAGGAGTAGATATAGTTTTTATGCCTAATGTAGATATGATGTATGAGTCTGATGAGCTTTCCATTACAGCACCTGCTATTCGTGGATTTATTTTAGAGGGTACAAAAAGAGCAGGGCATTTTGATGGTATGTTGCAAGTAGTTATGAAGCTATTAAATCTGATTGCATATAATAAACCATCTTCTTTTAGAGCCTATTTTGGAAAAAAAGATGCTCAACAACTAGTTTTAATAGAGCAAATGGTACGAAACTATTTTATAAATGTAGAAATTGTTCCTTGCGATATTGTTCGTGATAGTGATGGTTTGGCATTGAGCAGTAGAAATGTATATTTAAGTAAAGAGGAGCGAAAAAAAGCACTTAGCTTATCTCGTTCATTAAAGTCTGCAACAGATATGATTATAAGAAAAGAGTTTGATGTTGAGCTTATAAAAAAAGAGATGCTCTCTAAACTTTTGGAAATAGATGTAGAATATGTTGCTGTGGTTAATAGAGAGTTTAAAAGTATTGATAGTGTAGAGCTTGGAAATACAATTATTCTTGTGGCTGGATATGTGGGAACAACACGTCTTATTGATAATTTATGGGTTTAAGAGAAAAAATTATTTTTTCTCTTTTTGCTCTAAAATTTGATTTTCAAGCTTATAGCTTTTGTTGCATAACTTTGCCATCTCTTCGTCATGTGTTACTAGTATCATTCCTGCATTATACTCTTCTATATATTCCAATAATACACTCATTACAAGCTGTGCTGTCTCTTTGTCAAGGTTTCCTGTGGGTTCATCTGCAAAAATAAGTTTGGGTTTTTTACTAAGGACTCTTGCTATTGATACACGTTGTTGTTGACCACCCGATAGCTCTCCAATTTTTTGTTCCATAAGCTCTTTTATCTCTAAACGTTCTAGTAATGAATCATCTATCTTTTGATTTGCTAAAAGAGTGGCAATTTCAAGGTTCTCAATAGCTTTCATGCCTTTAAAAAGATAGTGAGCTTGAAAAATAATACCTAGTTTATTGCGTCTAATATCTTCAATATTTTCTTGGGGTAGTGAGTATAAATCTTTATTAAAAAGCTCTACTTTTCCAGAGTTTGGTTGTATGAATGATGAAAAGATATGTAAAAGAGTTGATTTCCCTGAACCACTACGTCCAAGAATTGCAATACTCTCTTTTTCTTGAATTTGAAAATTGATATGTGAAAAGAGAGGATAGTCAAATGAATGAGCAATATCCTCTGCTTTTAAAAGAGTTTTTGGCATGTTGTTTTTCTTTATAAATAAGTTAAAATATTATATAAGAAATTTGATTAAAGCTCTGTTATTTGTGATTTTGGGCTTTAAATTCAGCTCTTTTTGCTTTAGCTTTTGCTCTTAACTCTTTCATTGATGCTTTATATGTTTGACGACAACTCTTAAGCTCTTTGTTCTTGGTCGCACTATTTATACAACTTTTAAAACTGTTTATAAGCTCAATTTTCTTATCTAAGTGACCAAGTATAAACTCTTTTTTCTCTGTAAATTTAGCAGGATTAGCCAAAGAGAGTGTTACTCCTAATAGCATAGTAATAGTTGTTATTTTTAAAAGTTTTAAATTCATTTTTTTTCCTTTAATTTTAAGTTGTAATCTATTAAAAATTTGTGTAGTAATTGGGTAAGGCTACTTAAATCTTAAAATCGCCTCCAAAAAGCTAAACTAAATAAAATATAAACCGTATAACACTCCAATCTTCCAATAATCATAGCAATAGATAAAACTATTTTATCTATATCACTAAAAAAAGAGAAATTTTCGGCAGGTCCTACTTGGGAAAATCCTGGTCCGATATTTCCTACTGTGGCTAATGCTCCTGATATGGCTGTCATAATATCAAAACCTCTTACATAGATATAGAGCATTACTAGTAGAATGGTTATCATATAGAGGATAAAAAAACCTGAAATAGAACGCATGACTCTATCGGACTGTTTGGTTTTATCGACAAAAACAGATACAATGGTATGAGGGTGGATAATCTGTTTAAACTCTGCAAAGAGTGCTTTGAAGATGATTACTAATCTGATAACTTTGATTCCTCCTGCTGTTGAACCTGCATTTCCTCCTATAAACATAGCTATAAAGATGGTAGCAATAGCTAAGTGTGACCACATACTATAGTCTATGGTTGCAAATCCTGTTGTGGTTAGGATTGATGCGATAGAGAAAAATGAGTGTTTTGCTGAATTGTAAATAGAGCTATAATCAAGCTGAGCATGAACAATAGTTAGAATTGTTCCTAAAAATAAAAAGATAATAAGATACCATTTGACCTCTTCATTTTTATATCCTGTCAAATCGCCATGAAAGAAACGAAGATGAGCTAAAAAATTGATACCTGATAGTATCATAAAGATAGTTGTTGTCCAGATAATTCCATCACTTCCATTATAGTAGCCAAGAGAGTTATTTTTAGTTGAAAATCCTCCTGTTGAGATGGTTGAGAAAGCATGATTGAGTGCATCAAACCAACTCATACCAAAAAATTTTAACAAAATCATATCAACAAGGGTCAAAAATAGATAAATCCCCCATAAAATAAGTGCTGTATCTTTTATTTTTGGTGTTAGCTTTTCAAGTTGTACCCCTGTAGCTTCGGCTTTAAAGAGTGATAGACTCCCTGTGGGGTTTATCATAGAGAGTAGTCCTACACTTAAAACAATTACTCCCATTCCTCCAAGCCAATGCATTAAACTTCTATGAAAAAGAACAATATGAGGCAAGGATTCTATATCGGTATAGATAGTAGCCCCTGTGGTTGTAAATCCACTAATTGCTTCAAAAAATGCAGAGGCAAAGGATATGTCACTATAAAAATAGAGAGGAATAGCACCCACTAACCCAAAGAGTAACCACAAAATATTAGCACTCATAATGCTTCCTCTAATATTTAGGTTTAGGCGATGATTTTTAAACCATAACCAAACAGTAAGGTTGACTATAAAAAATAGAATATCATAGAGCAGAAAATGGATATAATCCTCATTATACAAATAAGCAACAAAGGCATCAAATAGAAAAATGGTAGCAAGTGTTAAATTAATAAGTGAGAGAATTTTTATAATATTTTTATAGTCCATAAATCCACTCTATCTCATTAATATTATCACTTGTAGTAAATAGTACAATCAAATCATTCTCTTTAATTTTCACACTTTTTACAAAAGGGTGTAGTTGATTATCTTGGATATAAAAGAGTAGAGAGTTGGTTGATTTTATAGGTTTTAGCTCTTTATTTAAAAATTTTGACTTAGCAAAAAATTTACGCATTAAAACAGTAGCTTTACCACCACAGAAAACCTTTTGAACCACTACGCGATTGGAATTTATATGCTCCATAATAGTATTGTAGGCACTCATTTTTATCCCTCTTGCTACAAGAATATTGAGTGAATGCAAAAGATTATAATACTCCATATTATCTAACACCGAAATAACTTTCGGAACACCCATCTCTTTTGCCTCTAGTGACTTTATAATATTAAACTCATCATTATGGGTGGCAGATATAAATATGTCTGCTCTATCAAGTCCCTCCTCTTGCAATAAGGAAGTTGTTTCATATTGTGTGTGAACTATAGAGGCTTTACCACCTAATGCTTCGTTAGCAGTATTACAAAGTGATAGATTTTTCTCTATAATTTTGACATTTTTACCTTTTGCTATAAGCTCTTTTGCAATTTCAATACCCAATCTATCTCCACCAGAGATAACACAATTTTTGCCACTTATGGTATTATTAGTATGTAACTTATCACACACTGTTACAATATCATCTTTCAACCCAAAAATATAGACCAAATCTTTAGGTAAAATAACATCCTCTTGTGTAGGTATAAAAAATAGCTTCCCTCTCTCAATACCGACAATAGAAAATTTCTCAGAGACTAGTTTAATAGGGTATATATCATTTGAAGCTTGAATAGATATGAGTTTATAGGGGGTGTATTTAAAATCTTTGACATTATTAAATCTATGATTTTCTAGCATAGATATGATAGAAGTGGAGGTTAATTTTATAGGGGAAATTATCTTTTCTATATTGAGCTTTTTTTTGATTAACTCATCAGGATAAAAATGACTCTTAAGCCTTATAAAGACTCTATCTATATCTAAAATCATATCAGCAATAAGTGTTGAGACAATATTTACATTATCATTATCGGTTACGCTAATAAAAAGATGGTATTTTTTCTCTATCAATTTATGATAAGTCTCTATCTCTTCAGCATCACCTTTTACTACTAATATATCCAAGCTCTCTTCTATTTTGTGGAGTGCTTCACTATTCTTATCAATAATAGTTACATTATGCCCAACTAATAAGTTTTTTGCAAGATTAAACCCAACCCCTCCTGCTCCAATAATTATAATATTCATATCTGCCCTTAAAAGTTATAGTAAATATATTATAACATTATTAATTTTAATTAATTAGTTTTTTAATAAATATGAGGCTACTCCAAGTAAATATTTTGAGCTTTGTTTTGTCTAAAAAATGAGTAAGAGAAATTTATTGTGTAGGGTCGATAAATCGACCCTATATCTTGAGATTATATAAGAAAGGGAGGGAAAAATTACGCCATTTGTTTTGCAACTTCTGCTGCAAAATCTTCTTCGGCTACTTCAATACCTTCTCCAACTTCAAGTCTAATGAAGTCAGTTATAGTAGCTTTACCGTTTGAGATTTTTTCAATATGTTGTGCTACAGTTACAGAGTCATCCATAACGTATTTTTGGTCAAGAAGTGCAAGTTCTTGGTCAAGAAGAGTGTTATCAGAGATAAATCTAGCAAGTTTACCTGGAACAATTCTATCCCAAATTTTTTCTGGTTTGCCTTCTGATGCTAATTCAGCTTCAATTGCTTTTTTAGCTTCTGCAAGAACTTCATCTGTAATTTGCATCATAGAGACATATTGAGGTATATTTTTAAGTGGTTTACCTAGTCTTGCAAGTTCTTCGTTCTCTTTTTTAATTTTTTCAATTCTACCATTTGTTTCATCTTCTACAAACTTAGCATCAAAATCTTTGTAAGATAGTGTACTTGGACTCATTGCCGCTGCATGCATTGCAATGTTTTTAAGTTCAGCTTCTACTTTTTTAGCGGTCTCTACATCTTCACATTTAGCACCAAGAAGTACTGCTACTCTTGAGTTTGCATGAACATATCCGTTAATTGCAACAGTTTCATCATCAGATGCAATCATTCCTGCACGTCTTACTACAAGGTTTTCTCCGATAGTAGCAATTTTAAGTGATAGATATTCAGAAAAATCTTGACCATTAATTTTTGAATTATTTATAGCATCAGCATCAGCTAAATTGTTATTAAAAGCATGAGCAGTAATTTCAGAAACTACCTCTTTAAATGTATCATTTTGAGCAACAAAATCTGTTTGAGAGTTAACTTCAACAATAACAGCCTTATCATCTGAAACTTTAACAGAAACAACACCTTCTGCTGCTACTTTACTAGCTTTTTTAGCTGCAGCTCCAAGACCTTTTTCTCTTAACCATGCAACAGCATCATCAAAATTACCATCAGACTCTTTTAATGCATTTTTACAATCCATCATTCCTGCATTTGTAGCTTCTCTAAGTTTTTTAATATCTTTTGGTCCAAAATTTGCCATAAATTATGCCTTTGTCTCTGTTGTAGTTTCTTCTTTTGCTTCTTCTTTCTCACCCTCTTCAACTGCTTCTTTAACAATCTCTTTAACTTCAGATTCTGTTGGAATAGCAGTCTCTGCAAGTACAGTCGGGTCTTCTGTTTGAGCCATCATTGCTTCGCCAAGTTCAGTATCTGCTACTGGAGCAACTTCTGCGTCTTTACCCTCTTTTTCTGCTAATTCAGCTTTACCCTCAATAATTGCTTCTGCCATCTCTTTACAGAAAAGGTTAATTGAACGAATAGCATCATCATTTCCAGGAATTGGGTAATCAACTACATCTGGGTCACAGTTTGTATCTAGTGGTGCAATAACTTTCATTCCCATTCTTTTTGCTTCTTTAACAGCAATATGCTCTTTAACAGCATCAATTACAAACATCATATCTGGAAGTTTTTTCATATATCTGAAACCTTCAAGGTATGCAGAAAGTTTAGCTTTCTTTCTAAGTAACATAAGTGCTTCTTTTTTAGTTAAAAGCTCTAATTGACCATTTTCTTCCATTTGCTCAATGATTTCTAATTTTCTGATAGACTTTTTCATTGTTGGGTAGTTTGTCAACATTCCACCTAACCATCTTGTAGAAACATAAGGCATTCCACATCTCTCTGCATGTTCTTTAACTGCTGAACGAGCTTGTTTTTTTGTTCCAACAAAAATAATTGTTTGACCTTCTGATGCTGCTTCTTTTACTACATTATATGTGTATTTGAAGTATCTAAGTGTTTTTTGTAAGTCAATAATATAGATGTTTTTTCTTTCACCAAAAATAAATCTTTTCATTTTTGGATTCCATCTTCTTGTTTGGTGTCCAAAGTGTACACCACACTCTAATAAATCTTTCATTGTTACCATATTTTGCTCCTTGCAAAAGTCCAAAAATAGATAGTAAACTATATATTTCAAGACAAAAATAATATTTTTAGAGACCGTAGTCTTTTAGGTTTATGCCACTGTAGCCCTTAACACAAAAGTGCAACCCTTCAAGGAATAACTACATGAGAATTTGCTTCTCTTTTATACAAACTATAAAAAGCTTGGAATTGTATCGAAAATATGGTTAAATAATTGAGATATTTATGAAAATTTATGGTAATTTATACTAAAAATCAAATTTTGCTACCTTGTTCTGAAAATATCTCTAAAATAATATCAATATTCAAAAACATTGGCAAAGGCTCATCATCTTTTATACTAACAAACCCTAAACTCTCATAAAATAAAATAGCATCTTTTTCTGCTAATAAATAGATACCCGTACAACCTGCCAATTTAGAAATTTGATAAACTTTTAAAAATACATCTCGTAAAAGTCTTTTTCCGATCCCTTGCCCTTGTAAAGATTTATCAACACCTAACATACCTAATTTCACTACAGGAACAATTGGTGGTAGTCCTGATGGTCTATTTTCTAATTCAAAATTATCTTTTGCAATTGAAAAAGTATCTAAGGTATAAAAGCCTACAAATCGTTCATCTTCTAATAACACATAAGCTTGACTTAGATGTTTTCTGACTCTTTTTTTTAGAGATTTATGAACGAATTTATTTATCATTTCGTTATTGCAGTTAAATTCTTTTTGACCTTTGTAGGTTTTGGAAGGGTCAAATTTTTCTAGTTTTAGTTTTTTTTGAGTCATAAACACTCTTTATTTTTTAATATAATCAAATGGATTATATCAAGCTTTCAATAAAAATATGATAAAATATCCGTATATAAACCGTATAAAGGATTCAAAATGAGCAAACCTAATGATTTAAAAGATGCAAGAATAGAGTTTAAGACATCTAAAGATATAAAAAAATTATTACAAGAGGTAGCAAACTCATTGGGTATGGATTTGAGTAATTTTTTAATCTCTACAGCCGTACAAAGAGCCAAAGAAATACAAAAAGAAGAGAGAATTTTGATGATTTCTAATCAAGAGTGGACAAACTTTCAAGAAATTATTAACAAACCTCAAAAACCTACACAAGCACTTAAAGAGTTGATGAATTTAGAAGGATTTTAGAGTATTTAGCTAATATAAATGGGCTTTGACCTCTAAGCTTCTTGATATATCTTTTTTGTTTTGAGTCCTCTATTTTTCAATAAATTTTTTCTATCGTTTTATTTATAACAAATATTATAACCATAGTATATTTAATCTATTTAATGTAAAATATATACAGTAAACTAGGGAGAGATAAATGAATGAACAGGAAACAAGAGCTAATCTCATAGACAAACGATTATTAGATGCCCAGTGGGATGTATCTAACCTTAGTCAAGTGTTGACAGAATATGCCCTTAATGGTAACTCTCTACTCTCTGATTCCTCTTCTCCTTATAGAAACGCTCAATTCTCAGACTATATACTATTAGGTCGTGATGGTAAGCCTCTTGCTGTAGTAGAAGCAAAACGAAGCTCTAAAGATGCAGAGCTTGG
>FPHN01000246.1_pt1 | contig 12693 bp, 6 predicted proteins | sample 1057391 | NCBI WGS metagenome assembly FPHN01 (sample SAMEA4473311, study PRJEB15554) | hydrothermal vent metagenome | biome: marine basaltic hydrothermal vent biome; feature: marine hydrothermal vent; material: water | place: Pacific Ocean | collected 2011-06-14/2011-07-23 | depth 1155 m | reverse complement strand
AATTACAGAAGAGCCTTTTTTTACATGAAATGCTTTTTTAAACTCTTTATTATAAATAGGTTTTTCTGTTAAGGGGTCAACTAATTTTAGTTCACACTCTCCATCTAAATCTTTTTGACTCATATTAACCACTTTAGCCGAAAGAGTAATTTTATCTTTTTCTCTAAAAAATCTTGGTAAATTAGAGACAACCATTAAATCTTTTGTTGTGGTTAATGTTTTACTTATTCTAGCTGTTTTCAAATCTTTACTATGTGCAAAAGCAAGAAAATTCCAACGAGTTAAAGCTTCATTTGTTTTAAAATTAATAATAATGTTTCCATCTTTATCTGTTTGTAAATTAGGTTTAAAGAACATAGTCTCATTAAAGTTTTTACGAATATGTATAGGAGTTGTTTTTGCTTTCTTGACAGGAGTTGATTTTATTGCATTTGAACTATAATAATCCTCTGGAAGAGGAACTCTTTTTACACGAGGAGCAGGGGCAATCATTGCTTGAGGAGCCATAACAGGACTAGGCATTGCTTCTGCTTCATAAGCTTCACTTACAACCATGCCTCCACCTTCATATGCTCTATTAGAATATCCCATATTTAGCCATTTTAAGCTAGGGAATTCTCTTTTAAATCTCTCTTTTTGATAATTTTGCCATCTACGTTGTTCAGATATAAATCTAAAGTTTGCACCTTGCCAGTTATTATTGTAGTTACGTCTAAATCTAGGAAAAAGAGAAGGTATAGAGAACTGATGAGGTATAAACTGGTCAAGAGAAGAATCATACATAGTAGCAACCATCTCTGCCATTATTTTCTCTTTATCTTTGCCTGAAATTTTTATTTTCCACTGCTCTTTTTCATTGGGTTTTAATTTATCTCTAAAGCTTATAAATTCAATATTTAGTTTATTATCCCATGGAACAACAAGAGTATCGTGTATATGAAATGTTCGGTTATTTTGAATAAAGCTTAGTTGATAATAGATATTACCTCTATCTTCTTTTGAAATTTCAATTAGCTCCTCTTTAGCTTTTTCTATTGTTATCCATTTTTCTTGACTGATTTTTCCTTTTTTTTCAATGGTTAATAGTACAGGTAAGTGTTTAGCCGAACTTTTTAGATAAATTTTAGCTGTACTTGGAGTTTTATACTCTTTTTTGTCATTTTTATGCCATAGATAAGTAGTAATAGGAGGGGTATTTGCTTTTAAATTATAGATAGTAATTTTTTTAGAAGTAGAGATTTCTGAACCATATTGGTCATAACTTTTTAGAGTTAATAGGTACTCTCCTTGTTCTAAGTTTTCAAGTAAAATCTCTTTACTCTTTTGAGTATTAAATTTAATAAATTTAACTATTTTTTTTGCTTTATTTAGATTTTTATAATTATATTTATAATTTTTAAAAAGTTTTTCAAACTCCTCTTTTGAGTATATTTTTGTATCTATACCTTGCCAATATCTCTTACGATATATATTTTTCTCTTTTATAAATTTTTCAATAATAAGTTTCCCTTGAATAGCTTGAAATTTTCCATCTAAATTTGTAGACTCTATCTTTAATACATTTTTATTTTCTATGTTTAATTCAGAGTCTATATCCATATTAAGTTTAATTCCAATATAACCCAATAATATATTTTTTACAGCAGAATGTGTCTCTCCTGTGCTGTCTGTAACATCTACAGATATTTTATAGTTATAGTTTGGTTTATCTTTTATATTTATAGTTGAATCTACCAAAGAATCAAAGTTAATTTTAAACTCTCCTTTTTTGTCTGTTTTAACAGTTCCTTTGTAAATAGTTTTTTCATAGCTATGGTAAGAGTTACGTTTCCAATAGGGAACCCATGGAAAACTAGCCAAACGTGTTATAGTATATTTGACTTTAGCATTATCCAATACATTTCCAGCATAGGCTTTTGCCTCTCCTTTTACCTCTATTTTATCGCCAATTCTATAGCTTTTTTCCAATTTTTTAAAGTTTACTTCAAATTTAGGACGTTTATACTCTTCTACTTGTACTCTTTTACTACCACCTATGTTTGCTTTTATAGTCATTGAACCTAAAAGTCCACCTTTTGGTGCAGTAAATTCTCCATTAAAAGTTCCAAACTCATTAGTTATAAAATTTTTACTCTCTATAAGTTGATGGTTGGTATTATAAAAAGATACTTTTATCTCTTGATTTTTTAAAATTTTAGGAGCTTTATTTGTACTTGTTTCTAAAGCCAAGCCTTTAAAATAGATACTCTGACTAGGTCTATAAATAGCTCTATCTGTAAAAAAGTTTACAAAGTTACGTGTATAATTTTGTGGGTCTTTTTCATAAGAATTAGAGTAATGGTTATCTCGTAAATCTAATAAATCATCTTTATATTTAAAGGTCATTTCAAAACTATTTTTTATTCTTGGTATATCTATTTTGCCATCTATATCACTATCTCTCTTAGAATAGAAGTTTCTATTATAACGATTAGTCTGCTGATTATAACTCTTTTCATAAAAGAAAACTTCAACATTTTCTAATGGCTCTCCTGTTTTTCTATTAACAATAACTAGCTTTCTATTCCCTTGTTTCATATAGGCAATATTTGAGACCATAATAGTTTTATAAACAGAGTGTTCATTAATCTCTTTTTGAAAAGATAGAACAAAAAGGTACTCTCCTATATCATAATGGTCTAAAGATACTTCTGTAGAATGAGATTTATAATCATCCGTTTTAGGAAGTTCTATTTCTAAATTTTTAAAGGCATAACGTGTTTTTATATATGTTATAGCCTCTTTATTACTTCTTTTATATTCTAGTTTGTCTCTTTCTTCTTTGGTTAGTTTAATAACTTTTATAAAAAGTTTATTAGCATTTTTATATTCAACTCTAGCTAAAATATTTTCATTAGGCAAGTTAACATTTTCAACTTGAAAGTTTAAATATTTTGCTTCAATACTGTTTTGTATATCTTTAGCTCTACTTATCATATATTTATTTGAACTCTTAAGTGCTTGTTGTATATATGGCATTGCTTCTTTATATTTACCTTTTCTATAATAGAATCTTGCCAAGGCTAAAACGGCTTCGCTATTGGGATTGTTATCAATTATAGACTCTAATGCCTTTTTATAATATTGCTCTTTTTTCTCAGAATAAAAATTCTCATATACAAAATTAAGACGCTCTAAATTTATATAATCCAAAGCTTTTTTATGATGTTTTGCATAATGAAGTTTTAAAAGTTCTTGGTAAATAAGTAAAGCTTGATATTTCAATTTGTCTTTTATCTTGAAAGAACAAGATAAATACATAAATGTATATACCGATGCAAAGGCATTCGGGTCTTTAAGGCTAAAATTACCTTTTTGATTTAGAGCATTTCGTGGGTTTTTAAAATATTTCAATGCTCTAAATGCTAAAAAATCATAAAGCGTGGGTTGTAAATCTTTTACATTTTTACCTTGATTTAATATACCAGCATAGTTATTTATAGGAATTTCCCCTGCTGTTTTATCTAATGATTTAAGATATAATTCCAAAGATTTTTTAGAGAGTTTGTCAATAGACCATGTCTTTATATCGCTAGAAGAGTTATCTTTTACTTTAGTTCTTTGATATATTCTATAACGGTTTCTATCTAAATATTGCTCATATATTTGAGCTAATATAGAGTATAAAATAAGCCTAGTCCCTTGTTTAGGACTCTCTTTTATTGCCTCTTCTATATCTTTAATAATTACAACATAGCCATCTTCTTTTAATTCTAAAAGATACTTCTCCTTGTATAAAAGAGCCTTTATAAATTGGTTTTCATTTCTCTCACTCTTTGCTTGTGTGTAAATAGATTCTACACATTTTAAAGCACTTTTAGGGAGTGATTTTTTTTCAAATTCTTGAACCTCTTTCCATGAAGTTTCATAACTTTGAGCTGATAGAAAGAGTGTAAATAGTAGCAGTATAGATAGTAACTTTTTCATCTATAATCCTTAACATAATTTAATATGAAGTATTATATCTTTTAATTGATAAGTATAATAAGCTATTTAAAATTTTCTATACAAAACTTTGTAATAGTTAAATTATCTTAGATTATCTTTTTTATAATTTTAAGTATTTTCTATATCATTGTCATGTAAGATTGTCTCTCAAGTCTTGAGCTTAAATAGTCAATTTTAATTGCTTTATATGTTTGGACTTTGAATATTTTAAAAAGAGGAAAAGATGAAAAAACATGTTATTGTTTTAGAGGCAGAGGGTGGAGCAGATAAGTGGATTGATGGGCATAGAAAAGATACAATGCCAATTGTTAATGCCGTTATAGAAAAGGGATATACTGCAGAAGTTATATATTATCGTGATGAGTGGTTTAAAGAGGTCTTTGACTATATTTTAGAAAAGGCTGATGCTGTAGTAGTAAGAATTAATCCAGGTAATTTACCAAATGGAGAAGCTAAGCTCTTTGAGATGCTAAGACAACTTCATGATAGTGATGTAATTGTCTTAACACACCCAAATACAATGATGCGTTTTGGTGCTAAAGATGCTTTATCTAAATTAGCCGATACAGACCTTGTGACAGATGATACTTATGCTTATTACACTTATGAGGAGTTTAAAAAGACTTTTCCAAAAAGTATCTCTTATGGTACAAGGGTTTTAAAACAAAACAGAGGCTCAACAGGAGAGGGTATTTGGAGAGTTGAAATTGTTGATAATAAAGTAGAGTATGAAGCAGGGGATACACTTCCATTAGATACTGTTATTAAATGTACAGAAGCTGTAGATAACCATGTTGAGTATAATTCACTTGGAAAATTTATGAAATTCTGTAAAAAATATATCGAAGGCGAAAATGGAATGTTGGTTGATATGCGATTTATGCCTCGTATTGTTGAGGGTGAAATTCGTATTTTGATGGTAGCAGATAAACCAATTTTTGTTGTTCATAAAAAACCAGTCCAAGAGAAAGATGCTTTCTCTGCAACTATTGCATCAGGAGCAGAGTATACCTATTATAAACCAGAAGAGTATCCAGAGCTTGTGGATAAATTTGTAAATTCTATTCCAATGATTTCAGACAAACTTGGAAAAATTAAAAATACACCACTTATTTGGACAGGTGACTTTATGCTAGATTATGACGAAGATGGCAATGATACCTATGTACTTGGCGAGATGAACTGTTCATGTGTTGGTTTCTTTAGCCATTTAGATATGGGAATCCAAGAGCTAGTTGCTGATGAGATTATCAAAAGAATTGAAAATAAATATTCTGCTTAATAGATAGCTAAATAAGATAGGGTTTGTTTTGCTTAGTCTTTTTTAGATATAATCCTTTTACTAAAATAGTAAAAGGAACTTATTGATACTATATATTCATGGATTTAGAACAACTGCTAATTCATATAAAGCAGAACTTCTTAAAGCTCACTATGGCAATAAACTTATTGCTTCAGACCACTCATTTATACCTCAACAAGCCATTAAAGATTTAGAACAGATTATAAAAGATAAAAATATTACAGCAATAATTGCTAGTTCTTTAGGTGGGTTTTATGCCACTTATCTATCTCAAAAATATAATCTTAAAACGGTACTTATTAACCCTTCAGTTAAACCATATGAAACAACTAAAAAATATCTAGGAGAGAATGTAAAAGATAATGGAGAAATTTTTATTTGGAAAGAAGAACATTTAAAGATGTTAGAAACTCTTAAGGTTAACAAACCTAAACTAGATAATTTTTTTCTTTTTCTTCAAACAGGAGATGAAGTGCTTGATTATAGAGTAGCTAAATCTTTTTATCAAGGTTCAAAACTTGTAATTGAAAATGGTGGAAACCATAGATTTAAAGATTTTGAACGCTTTTTTGATGAGGTTTCTGAGTTTTTAGATTAGATTATTTTTTTGCAAACTATGTATAGTTTTCTATACAAAACTTTTTATTACAATCTCCCAAGTTTTTCTTGGGTCTATTGTATTATAAAATTAAAAGAGTGTGTATTCCTCTTTAATTTTTGGAAGCATAGTTTTATCTAAGGCATAGACAAATGCATAATTAAAATAAGCATTTTTTAAAATATCTCGTGCTTCATCAACATTGGCATACCAATTTGGTCTGTCAACACCATCTACTTTTGTCTTTGGTGGGGTCAATACAATAGTTTTTACCCATGCACCATTATATCGAACATACTCTCTTGCTTTATAAATATCTTGCAAATTATCGGTAAAAATGGCTACCTTATCACTTTTACTTGGATTTGTTTGATTTAAGAAACCATCAATAAAAACAGGTACAAAGTGTTTTGTATATTTTACTCTATCCAAGTTATATGGGAGATGGTGTAAATCACAGAACTCGACCACACGTTGTAAAATATCTACATGAAATGGTGTAATATCTTTCTCTTGATAGATATATGAGTTAATTTTGAATGTCACTTTAAAAAGGGTATCTGTAATAATTTCACAACTTGCCTCTTTGTTTAAAATAGAGACATCAGGCTTAATCATTTTCATCAACACTTCATCTGTACCAATGAACATTTTAGAATCAGAGTTAAGAATCTTCTCGAACATTTTTCGCCAATCATCTGGTAAAATATCAAGATTAGACTTTTTAGTTACAATCATTTTCATAAAAGAGAGTTCATGTTCTGTAAAAAGATAAAAACTTGCTTCTCTATTAATTAAGACATAACGAATCAATTTAAATGATGCTTTTTGAATATCATCAACTTTAATCCATGCCACTTCATTATCAGTTATTTCTATTTTTGAATCTGAAAAGATAATCGCATATGCCCCACTAGCTATAGCCCTAGCAATCTCCTCTTTGTTATTAGAGATAAACAGGTCTCCCTGTTCTATTTTTGAAGGGTAAACACTTACAGAGTTTATTGCTGTAATAGTTGGTTCTGTAACCATTGTACCTGCTGTGAGGTTTAATAAATCTTCTATTTTCATCTTAATCCTAGCTTATTGGCGTACCATTTATTTTTGCTTTCTCTGGGCGAATCATGCAAAGACCGTTTTTATCTTTTGCTGCAAGTAACATTCCCTCGCTTAACATACCCATTAATTTGGCAGGTTTTAAGTTGGCAACAACACAAACTTGTGTATCAAGCATATCCTCTGATGAGTACCACTCTTTAATTCCTGCAACTATCTGTCTTGGTTCATCTTCGCCTATATCAACTTGAAGTAAAAGAAGCTTTTTACTCTTTGGCACTTCTTCTGCTTTTATAACTGTTCCTACTTTAAGAGAAGTTGCAAAAAATTGGTCTATTCCAATAAGTGCAATACCCTCGGCTTTATTTTTTTTAGCTTTTTCTTTTTCAGCTTTTTTCTTGACTTGGGCTTCTTCTTTCTCTTTTTTAAGAGCTTCAAGTCGTTCATCTACCAAAAGTTCATCTTCAATTCGTGGAAATAGTGGTTCACGTTTTTTAGTAACAAATGGTTCTAAAGTAGCACTATTTCTAATAATATTTTTAAAACTCTCTGGAGTAATTTCAAAACCTAAAGCCTTACAAATGGTGCTAGTAGTCTTTGGCATAACAGCATGAAGCATAAGTGAAACTTTTGCTAAAATAGTTGCAATTAAACCATTTAACGCCATTACCTCATCTCTTTTCCCCTCTTTAATCATAGTCCAAGGTTGATACTTATCAATCGCTCTGTTTGCTACAGTTAATGGTCTCCAAAGTTCCTCTAAAAATCTATGAAGTTGAAGTTCAAAAATAAATGGTTCAAGCTTATCTAAAGAACTTTGTACCTCATCTAATTCTGCTTGATAATATTTTGAAACTAAGTCTGATTCTACTCTGCCATCAAAATATTTTCCACTCATTCCAATAAGACGGTTAAGCAAGTTTCCAAGGTCATTTCCAAGGTCTGAATTGATTCGGTCAATCAATGCACGTTGTGAAAAATCTCCATCTCCACCAAATGGAACTTCACGAAGCATAAAGTAACGGAAGTTTTCTAGTCCATAAGCATCTGCAACCTCTTTTGGGTTAACAACATTTCCTTTTGATTTACTCATCTTTTCGCCATTACGTGTCCACCAACCATGAGCTCCAATATGTTTTGGTAATGGCAAACCTAGACTCATTAAAAACGCTGGCCAATAGATAGCATGAAAACGTAAAATATCTTTACCTATCAAATGAACTCTAGCTGGCCAATAATCCATTTTTGCATCATCTGTTCCGTAACCTAAAGCCGTTACATAGTTCATAAGAGCATCAAGCCAAACATACATTACATGTTTTGGTTCATTAAACTCTGTTGGAAGCTTTACACCCCAATCAAAAGAGGTTCGTGTAATAGATAGGTCATTTAATCCTCCCTCTACAAAACGAATTACCTCATTTCTTTTACTCTTTGGTAAAATACAATTTGGATTATCTTTATACCATGCAAGAAGCTTATCTTCATACGCCGAAAGTTTAAAAAAATAACTCTCTTCTTCTACTAAAGAGGTTGATTTTCCACAATCAGGACAGAACTCTCCATCTACTAGTTGAAGCTCTGGAAAAAATGTTTCACAAGATATACAGTAGTGACCTTGATATGTATCTTTATATACATCGCCATTTTTATGCATTATAGAAAAGGCTTTTTGAACCCCTTTTTTATGGTCGGCATCGGTAGTTCTAATAAACTTATCATAAGAAATATCAAACTCATCCCAAAGGTCTCTAAATTTCTTAGAAATCTCATCAGCATACTCTTGAGGCTCTCGCCCTCTGCTTTTTGCAGACTCTTCAATTTTCTGACCATGTTCATCTGTCCCTGTCAAAAAATAGGTATCTTCGCCAATTAGACGAGCGTAACGAGCCAAAGTATCGGCAATAATAGTAGTATAAGCGTGACCAATGTGTGCAACATCGTTCACATAATAGATAGGTGTGGTTATATATGATTTTTTACAAGACATTTAGAAGTATTCCCTTAAACAAATGAGTTTAAATTAAGATAAGTAGAGAATATAATATATATTTTAATAGTTCGCTACTTAAAGTAATATTTTTTGGGTATTTTAGCTAAATTTTGCTGTTAGCTAAATTTAAAATTTATTTACAACGAAAGAACTAATTTTAACTTTTTTTATCTTGTTTAGTGCCTTTATTTTTTATTTTCCTAATTTTTTCCAAATCTCCATATCATTCATCATTAAAACCTTTTTAACAATTTTTGACATTACTTTCTCTTTTGTAGTTTTCTTCAAAAATTCTCTAATTTCATCTCTACTCATACTAGTATTAAAATAAGTTGGTTTTCCAAATTTATTCTTTTCTAAAAATTGATTATATTCTAATGATTCCGTAACTTTAGGTATATAAAAATTTTTCATCCAATTTTCAAGTTGCTCTATCATCTTATCGTTACTATTTCTATTTAATAAAAACTCTTTTTTAACAGTATTATGTTGTACTTGTTTATTCCAATCATCAATAAATTTAGTATAATCTATCTCTTTTGGTTCAAGTTGTTCTAATGGTGCATTAGATTTTATTTGTAAATTATAAGCAAAAAAACCTGCTCCTCCAATACCAACTAAAGTTACCAATGTTAAAATTGTTTTTTTTGCAAAACTATTCTTAGGTTTTTCTGTACTTAATATGGCTTCTTGATTTACTGTAATTTCTTTATTAGACTTATTGCAAAACTCAATCCATTGATAGTTTAAATCTCTAAAAGTTAATTCTTTAACTGATGGAGACCATTTAATTTTTTTTAGTTTTGTAAGATGTATATTATCACTCTTTTGTTCTTGATTCATGGTTTTATCCTTTAATTTTTTTTTTGACTAAACTCTCTATATATATATTTAATAATTCAATTGATTGTTTAATAAAATTCTTATCCTTGTATTCAATTTGAATTTCTTTCAAATCTTTCTTACACTTATCTATCTCTTCCTTATTTTTAATACATGTATCTAAATCTTGAATTTTTTCATTGATACTGATAAAATCTCTCAATTTATTAACACTACAATTATTCTCATAATTTAATAATTTTTCCTTACCTTCTATCTTCTTATCAATGATTTTTCTTTTATTTGTTATAAAAGTAAGATTTATATCTTTAACAGATAGATTAATATCTTGAAACTCTTTATTAATTTCTATATTAATTTCTTCCTTTTCACTTGAGTTTGTTGTACTTTTCTTATCTAAAGATTTTTGTTTATTTGAATAGTAGTACCCAAATAACAATCCCACAATAACAACTAATCCAACTAAATAAAAGATTAGTTTATTTCTTTTTCCTGCTAAACTAATCTCCAAATCATGATACTCTTTATTACATAGCTCTTCATCTATTTCAGACTTAGAAACAAAAAAAGTAATATTTGTAAGCTTTCTACTATAAATATCTACTCCATCTTCATAACAGGGATAAATATAGTGATTACCCTCTTTGATTGTATTTTGTCTATTTTCTACAAAACTATGATAATTCTTTTTTAAATACTCGAAAATCTTCTTATCTATATTTTCATGAGATTCCCAAGTAGCATTCTCTCCATCTTTCCAATAGTGTTTAACTATATAAACTTTCATTATTAATTACTTATCTCAATATAGTAGGATTTTCCTATATCTTTTTTAATTGTTTCATGATTTACCAATTTAATTAAATCATTTTTATTTAAAGAGAATGAAGAAGAATATTCATCATTCTCTACTAAGTCTTCCTCTATAACTTTAACACTATAGCTATGTTCAGAAAAATTTTGAGAATTACGCCAAGACATTTTTATATTGTCACAAACATCATTATTATCATAATGATAAGTTTTAATATCTATATTTAGAATAATTTGGTACTCTGAACTACATTCAAATCCAAGTGGTTCGTTATCTTTAGATTCTGCTCCAAAAGCTATCTGTTTAGGAACAATACCATTTTTTAAAGCATCTGAATATTTTCTATACTCTCGTAATATATCTTCAAGTCTATTTTTATTCTCGTCATTAAGAGTAGCTTTATAATTTACTTTTTCTATACCTGTATTCTCTTGTAAATCTTTAATATTTTTAAGTGTCTTATCAAGATTATTATAGGCATCTACATCAACTATATCTGAAATATCTTCTAAAAGCTCTTTAACCTTTCTATTCAATAGCTTATTCAAAATTAGACCAACAGCAATCTTTTTATCTTTTCCATAACGCTCTTGCCAGTCAGTTTGTACAAAAGATAATGCTTCCGAAAAACTTTTACTTTCTAATTTATCCTTAAATTCTGAATAATTTTCTTTTGTAGCAAGTCTATCTTTTACTTCCAAAAGCTCTGTTTTTAATTTTTTATCATCTATTCCCATTTCATTCATAGAAGTAAAAATCTCATCAATTCTATCAATATTATAAAAATTTTTATCAACAACTATCTTTTGAGCTTCACTAAGTACTTCTGTGACTCTCTTCTCTCTTTCCCTTTTTTTTAAAGTCTCATCTATTTGACTTTTAAAAGTTAATATCTTTTGTTTATGCTCTAAGTTAATAGTATTTCCATCTGCATATTCAGACAAATAATCTTCTATATTATCTTGTGCATCTTCATAGTTATTGTTATTATAGTTTGTTACAATATCAGCAAAAAGTTCAGATTCATTTTTAATTAAGAGTTTATCAGCATTCCATGCTAAAATAGAAATAATAATAATTGCCATTAAAGTAAGCCCTGAAAATCTTTTAACTTTTTGGGTTCTACTAAGTTGTTTTTTTACTTTTAAAATAGCTTCTATATTTTTAGGTAATAAACTGTTTATGATGCTTTTATACTTTTTTTCAAAATCTTTATACTCTTGTATAGATTTTAATCTCTCTAACTCTTTTAAAAGTTTTTGAGCATACTCTTTTTCTAAACTCTTATATAGCTTGTCATATTTACCATTATCATAAGACTTCATATCAAAATTTATTTTAGATAAGAAGTTTAATAACTTCTCTTTATCATTTTCTAGTTTATTTATTTTTTCAACCCAATTTTTATAAGTCTCTTCTAAAAAAAACTCTATAGGAACTTTTAAATTATATGGGTTTAACTTCTTAATATCATTACCAATAGCTGAAATAGGTACAATCTTTACATACTTAAAATTAACCTCAATTTTCTCTTTAGCTAAGCGTAAAAACTTATGATTATTAATATAAGCTAAAGCCTCTTCAAGTTCATTCTCTTTTTGATAATGGGGAGAATTATCCCATTTTGAAATAGCAATCGCCACAGGAATAGGAATTGAACTTCTATCATCATACATACTTTTTAATTTGCTAATAATAGTATCTATTTCATAGTTAAATTCTTTAATAGATTTCTCATCAAAAAGTCTTTGATAAGGAAAAAAGAAAATAATCCCTTCGGATAACCTTAAGTTTTCAATTAAAGTATCACGTTCAACTTGTGTATGTTCATCTTTTTGAGACAAGGTTTCTATAAAGTAACCATCTACATCATCTATTTGAATAGAACAAGAAAAGTTGTCATTTTTATAATTAAACATCAATTCATGTAAATTTCCTGCTGTTGCAGAAGGGTATTCTCCATTTAGCAATGTTTCAGAAATAGGTTTAAGATATTCTATGGTTCGTTCATCTTGTGCTGTAACACTTTTTTCATTTAGATATAACGACGCTAAATAAACCGTTTTCCCTGTAGCTTTAGCTCCAACTAAAACAAAATT
>FPHN01000218.1_pt1 | contig 12972 bp, 12 predicted proteins | sample 1057391 | NCBI WGS metagenome assembly FPHN01 (sample SAMEA4473311, study PRJEB15554) | hydrothermal vent metagenome | biome: marine basaltic hydrothermal vent biome; feature: marine hydrothermal vent; material: water | place: Pacific Ocean | collected 2011-06-14/2011-07-23 | depth 1155 m | reverse complement strand
CTGATATTCGGGGGTTCGAATCCCTCTACCCCATCCATATAATAAGTAGACGCGGGAATAGCTCAGTGGCTAGAGCCCCTGCCTTCCAAGCAGGATGTCGCGAGTTCGAATCTCGTTTCCCGCTCCACTTTTCTCTTCAATAAATCTTTTTTTCATAAAAATATAATTAATTTCTTCATTAAATCAATTTTTATGCTATTTTAATCAAATTATTAAAAGAAAACAGGTTATAATATCAAAAAACAAGGATATAGTTATGAGATTTTTATTACTTTTCGTTTCACTTGCTTTTCATTATCTACAAGCTAGTTACCTAAATATACATATGCCTCAACAGACAAAAAGTCAACTGTGTCAAAAACTTTCTGACCATGAGTGTACAAATGAAGAGCAACTTCAATATAAAAACTATTTTAAACTTAACAATGATAGATTGCTTCTTTTTTTTAATACTTATAGTAAAAATGCTTTATATCCTAATGGCTCATTAAATGTGCCTGTTACTGTTGATATAAACGGAAAATGGCAAGTAATTAATAGTTACATTAGCGATGAGATTCAAGCAATAGAACATGACCCTCATGATGGTATTTGGTTACATACTATGTCTACTAGAAAACATGGCTACTCATCTTTGTATTATAGTAGAGATGCTAAACAATGGCAAAAAATAAAACTTCCAAGTGTTAGGACATTTCAAACACTGCAACTCTGTTTTCAAGACAATGACGTTATTTTAACCTTTCAAAGGGTTGAAAATGACAATGTAAAGGCATGGGTTACAAGCTATAATGATGCCCTATCTCCTGAACCAACATGGAGGCTTATGGAGAAAAAAGAGCTATATCAAAAAGTATGTCAAAAAACTTCTGCCTATAACAATGGTTGGATATTAAAAAGTAATAAAAACAGCACAAATGTACTATTTAAACATAAATATAAAAATATTACTATCTCTTTTCCTAAAAAAAGCTTTTTTATAAAACAAAATATTGTTTTTCAAACAAGAGATATACCAAGTTTCTCTGAGCCTATTATAAAAGCACCTAGAATAACAAAATTAGCCCCTAAACAACAAGGCATCTACTCTATACAATTGGGTACATTTAATTACAAAACAAGTCTTCCTTTAGTTTATCAAGAGTTTTCCAGATTAAAAAATGGGCTTGTAACAAAAGAAGTTCCTACTGCTGACCACATTCAATATAAAGTCTTTTTAGAAACCTTTAGAGACATACATGAGGCGAAAATTCGATTAGGAGAGCTTCGTAGTGAATATCCTAATAGCAAAATAATAAAAGGTGCTTTTGTAACCAAATTACCATAGCAAATTAGATAAAATAACAAAAAAAATAAAGAAGTATTAATGAATAAAATATTACAAATGCTAGAACTGCAACAAGAGTTAAATGATGCAACCAATGGATTAGATTGGGAAAAGGGTATAACAAAAAATGGGAAAAGAATTGATTGGAGACGCTGTATCTATCTTGAAACTGCTGAACTGATTGAATCATACCCATGGAAACACTGGAAAAATATTGATGCATCTCCTGATTATGCCAATATCAAAATAGAGATTGTTGATATTTGGCACTTTGTCATGAGTGAAACTCTACGTATTTATAAAATAGACTCTTTGGGCTCTATTGAAGATATTGCACAAGTAGTTTCCAATATGGAAGGCTTTAAAACTTTTCAAGATAAAAATAGCAAGAGTAAATTAAATAGCTATGAAGAGATTGAAGTAGTAGAAGAGATGATAAAAATTCTTTTTTGTGATTCGGATATAAACAACCTAATTATCTCTTTTTTAAATATGTCATCACAACTAAATCTAAAACTTCCAGAGTTGTATAAGCTTTATATTGGAAAAAATATTTTAAATAAATTTAGACAAGAACATGGATATAAAGAGGGTTTATATATTAAAGTATGGAGTGGAAAAGAGGATAATGTGGTGATGCAAACTATATTAGATAATCAAAAAGATATAAAACCAAATGAATTGTATAAAGCACTAGAAGAGTCTTACCCAAAAGAGTAAGGCTACTCCAAGTAAATAAACCTAAAAAATGTTCCTAATTATGGAACATTTTTTGTTAAATCAACACGTGTTACTCCCGAGCCTACAGAAATTCTTTTAACCAAACGAACCTTTTTATTTTTATCAGATAAGCCACACTCTTGGGTGCACTTTACTGAACCTACTAAATAGTAATCTCCTCTTGGAACACCTGAAAATCTAAAGCTTCCATCTGCCTTTGAATATTCTAATTTCATATAATTAAAAATTCGTTTATCAATTTTAGTAAGTTTATATCCACCTAAATAATCTTCTTGATACCATTGATTAGAATATGAAGTAACAGGGTTTAGCCATAGCTTTACTTTTTTCCCCATAATTTTTTCACCACTATTTGAATTTTCAACATAGATAGTTCCAACAACAGTACTATATCCTCTTTTTTTTAGATGAGAATACTCTTCAACAGGAAATGGCATTCTTTCCATAGGAGTATTATGCATAGTTTCAGACTCTATATCTGCTCTATCTATCTCGCCATCAATATTTGCATCATGCTCATTTTTAACAGGGGCAGGACTGCCTAAAGATGTATTTTTCTTTGGTAAAGATGATATTCTCTCTCCTAGATTTGGATTTTTATTTATTAAAATCTCTTCTCTTACTGTAGATTGAGATGGGATATGGCTAACCCTAGGTGCAGATGTTCTTGTTTCAGGATTTAAAGTAATTACTCTTTGATTACAACCTGAAACCCCTAATAACATTAATGTTAATAATGTATATTTTAAATTTTTACGCAACATGAAACTCCTTAATTTTGATATTGGGTCTATTTGCCTAAGCAAAACTCTCCAAACATTTTATCTAAAATTTCTTCAGAATCATAAGGTTTTGATATGGAACTTAAAGCAGATATAGCGTCTTGAAGATGATAAGAAAAGAATTCTAACTCTCCTAGTTTCAATGGTTCTTTTGCTTCTAAAATAGCTTTTTTGGTCTTTTCCACAGCTTCTATCTGTCGTGTCGAAATTAACATAAGTTCTTCATCTTGTCCAAGATTATCAAAAAAACTCTGAAGTTTAATAGTTAAATTCTTAAAGTTCTGCGTAGAACTTACACGAATAGGAGAATATTTTTCAAGAGTACTTTCATCCAAAACCTGTTCTAAATCAGATTTATTAATAGCCACAACAATCTCTTTATCATCTATTGCATCTAAAATCTCAACAATTCGTTTATCTTCTTCATCAAAAGCTCGACTAGCATCAAAAAGAGCAATAACCACATCAGCATCTTCTATAGACTCCAAAGAACGCTCTACCCCTATTTTTTCAATGCTATCACGTGCATTTCGAATACCTGCTGTATCAATAAGGCGAATAATATGAGAACCTATTCTTACCTGCTCTTCAATAGTATCACGTGTTGTACCTGCAATATCACTTACAATAGCTCTTTCATAACTCAAAAGACCATTAAGCAATGAACTTTTACCAACATTAGGCTTTCCTATAATAGCAACTCTAAAACCTTCTATTAAACCTTTACGACGATTAGAAGCATCTACAATCTTTTCTATTTTTAAAATAAGTTCATCAAGCTGTTTCAGAATATTTGCAACAATATCATCGGGGATATCCTCTTCAGCATAATCTATCATAACTTCAGAGTAGGCAACAGCTCGAAGCATAGCCTCCCTACTCTCATCAATAAACTCTTTTAAATCGCCCTTTAACTGTTTTGCCAACATCTTTGCGGCATCCACAGATTTTGCTTCTATTAGTTTTGCAATGGCTTCTGCTTTAGTCAAATCTATTTTTCCATTAAGAAATGCTCGTTTAGAAAACTCCCCAGGTTCTGCAAGAACTGCACCATGAGCTAAAAGTGTATCTAAAATCTCTTGAGCCACAATCATACCACCATGACATTGGAACTCTACAATATCTTCTCCTGTAAATGAGTGAGGGTTTTTAAAATAGATAAGAATGGCATGGTCAATAAGATGATTATCTTTATTATAAAGAGAAGTTAAATGAGCATATCTTGGAATAATATCATTTTTTTTAGAAATTTTTTTGGCAAGAGAAAGTGATAAAGAACCACTTACTCTAATAATTGAAATAGATGAAATACCTGTTGCCGTAGCTATGGCAGCTATAGTTGTAGACATAGCATTAACTATTTTTTTTCTTGCTATTGAAATCATTTATAATAATAAATTTCCTAGCATCTTTACCTGTTTTAATAGCAATATACTTATTAGGGAACATTGCACGAAGCTTCTCTAAAGCAATCTGTACTAAAATTCCATCTAACGGTTTTGTTTTTCCTCGACCATGCTCAAGAATATGCTCTGCAATTGGTTTAAGATAATTATCAATCATCTCCTCTTGAGCTTGAATAAATTCAGAAATCTCAAGTTTAATATAGAGGTTATACTCTGCATTAATCCAGTTAAATAGCATGTATGAGAGAGCATTATAACGATACCCCTCTTTGCCTATAAGCAAAGCTGCATCCTCTCCATCAAGAAAAATATGAGCAATACCATTAAAAACATCAACCTCTACAGTATCAATATGGAAACATGCTACGTCCATTAACTTTAAAATCTTATTCTCAATATCAATAGAACGTTCTCTGTTTTCAGGTTGTTCTCTATCATCATCAAAAATAAACTTTTCACTCTCTTCTTTTTCTTGAATAGGCTCTGTTTTTTCTACTTTCTCTTTAATATCATTATTAAAAAAATTATCAACAATAGTATCATTTGTAGAAATCACTTTTTCAGGAGTAGCCACTTTCTGTGAAAAAGGTTCTTTAACTGTTTTAGTAACTTGAATTTCCTCTTTCTCTTCAATAACAACTTTTTCTATTTTCTCTTGGACAGGTTCTTTTGTTATTTCCACTGTCTTTTTAATAGCAATAATAATTGCTGTTTTTTTAAATAAACCCATAACTCCTGAGGTAGGATATTGTACTATCTCATAGTTAATCTCTGTTACTGAACATGCTAACGCTTTGGCTGCCTTGCTGTAGGCTTCTTCTAATGTATCAGCTTCAATTCTTTTCATCTCCATGTTCACATCTCCCCTTATAATTTATTTTTTTGCTGCTATTTTGGCAGCTTTTTGTTTTTCGAATGCACTATTTATTACATATTGTTGAGCAATAGTAAAGATATTATTTACTAACCAATAAAGAACTAATCCCGCAGGGAAAGAAATAAAGAAAACTGTCATAACAGCAGGTAACCACTGGAAGATTTTCTGTTGCATTGGGTCGGTCATTGTATTTGGTGTAATTCTTTGTTGATACCACATAGAAATACCCATTAATATAGGTAATACAAAATATGGGTCCATTACAGAAAGGTCTGTAATCCACAATGCCCAAGGAGCACCTTGTAGTTCAACAGAATTCAATAAAACCCTATAAAGTGCAAAGAAAATAGGAATTTGTAGTATCATTGGAAGACAACCACCCATTGGATTTGCTCCATGCTTCTTATACATTTCCATCATTTTCATATTCATTTTCTGAGGGTCTTTACCATACTTCTCTTTTAATGCTTTCATCTGAGGAGCAAGGTCTTTTAATTTTTGCATTGACATCATACCTTTGTATGATAGAGGGAAAAGAAGCAATTTAATTAAAATTGTTAAAAAGATAATTGACCAACCCCAATTACCTACAAGATTATGAATAAATTCTAAAACTTTAAAAAGTGGCTTAGAGATAAAAGTAAAAAAACCATACTCTATAGCATCTGTCAAATTAGGATTAATATTTCTTAAAGTAGATGAATCTTTTGCTCCTAGATAGCCATGTAAAGCAAAGTTTTGCTCTCCTTGAATAAATACTAATGCATTATCTCTATCTTCACCAATAATAATATTTGATGCTTTTAATGGCTTATCAAAGTTATAAAGAATAGAGGTGAAATATCTATCAAATGATGAAGCAAACTCTGCATTTTGAACATTTATAGTCTCGTCAACATCTCCATCTTCTAAAATCTCAATCTTTCCATTTTTTCTTTTAATTAATGAACCTTGAACAACCATATATCTAGTATGGTCTGCATTTGGTCTCTGTCCTGTTGTAATAAAATAGTCTGCTGGACTAGAGAGTTTTACATTAATATCATAGTGACCATCTTTATAAAAAGTTAACTCTTTTGTAACTGTTAGCGAAGATAACTTTTGAGTTAAAATAACTCTATTTGATGTATCATTGTTTAAATCAATATTAGAAACTGAAGTAGTATATGGAGTTTTTAGAGCTTCTTTATTTAAAGAGATGTCTGCAAAACGAATCTCTAAAGGTTTAACCCATGCAGGATTTAAAAGTTCTAAAGGTTTACCTTCATAATTAAACTTTTTCTCTAACATTTTTACTTGTGCAATACGCCCAAGTTCATCAATGGTATAGATAAATTTATCTGACTTTACCGTTGTTAAAGATTTTACAGTTGTAACAGGTGCTAAACTTTGAGAAACTTGAGTAGGTGCTGTTGTTGAACTTGTGTTTATCACATTTGGAGTCTGTTGTTCTTGTTGTGTTGTTGTGGCTGTTCTATTTTGGTCGATATTCTTTGCCGTTTTAGGCATAAACATATCAAATACTACAAATACTACAAAAGAAAGTACTAATGCAAGAAGAAGCCGTTGTTGAAGATTGTCATTTTGTTTCACTAGAGATTACCTTTTTAAAATTCCTATATATTTAATTTATACTTTATATGTTAAATTATATTAATATTTTAAGAATTATATTTAAAATTAATAGTAAATTATATCAAAAACTGTTTAAGAGTATCATTTGTTTAAGGCTTTTAGACGCTTTAATGCCTTAAAAAATTCCTCTTTGGTTTTATTGTACTCACTATTGAGCAAATTCGGTTTAGCAACCACTATATAATAACCTGTTTTTAAAATTGAAAGATGATTCAGGAAGTGAGCTCTAAGTAAACGCTTTGCTCTATTTCTATGGACTGCATTACCAACTTTTTTGCTGGCAACAATCCCTAATTTATACTCTTCATCATGAGATTGATAAAAAAGTACAAATTTTGAAGTATGTACAGTTTTAGAATTTTTATAAATCCTATTAAATTCTTTCGTAGTTTTTATACTAGAAAAATGTTTTAAACTGCTAATCTTTTTCTACCTTTTGCTCTTCTTGCAGAGATAACTTTACGTCCATTTTTAGTTTTCATTCTTGTTCTAAATCCGTGAGTTCTTTTTCTTGGTGTGTTATGTGGTTGAAAGGTTCTTTTCATAACTGCTAACCATCCTTATTAGTATTTTACCCAGCATTTATATCTGTGCATTAATTTTGAAACGAGATTCTACCCTAATTCCACTTAAAAGTGTAGATTAAACTCAATTTTTTCATATGTTTTTTAACTTTTTGTTAATTTTTTTCTATTTATATTAATTATGCTAATATTAGATATTAAATTTTAAGGAAATGTATTGAAAAAACTTATTTATAGCATAATTTCTGTTTTGCTTATAATGACTGCTTATTTTGCCTATCAACATCTACCAAAGCTTATCCCTTACTATAAACAATTAACCCAAAATCATGTCAATATAAATAATGATTTACAACCCACAGAACAAAAAAAAGCTTTTTTTGTTGGTTCATCTAAATGTATAGAGTGCCATAAGGATAAATACCAATCATGGAGTCACTCGGGACATCCAAAAATGATTCAAGATATAAGAAAAGACCCATCTGTTGTAGTTGCAGATTTTTCAAAACTACCAAAAGAGGCAAACTTCACACTAAAAGATGCCATCTACACAGTTGGAGGAAAATTTAAACAGCGTTATATGTTGCGAAAAGATATTAATAATACCGAAGATTATGTTTTAGGAAATTACCAGTGGAATGTTCAAACCCAAAAATGGCAAAAATTTAAACCTTGGAAATATTGGTATAAAAATGCCTATCCTCATGATAATCAAAAGCTACCAACATCAAAAGCTTGTGATGGTTGTCACTTTACTGGATTTATGTCTACTCAAAAACGTGTTGAGACTGGAATTGCTTGTGAAGCTTGTCATGGTCCAGCATCAAACCATATTCTTAAACCTAAATCACCCCTTTATAAAGCGTCCACAAGCGACCCTGTACGCCAAAACGAAGTCTGTCTGCAATGTCATATGAGAAACCGAGATAAACGATTAGATGATGTTAATATGAGTGACATTTATGGAGATGCAAGAGACTATCCAATGGGTTATGAAGCAGGAAAAGCTCTATCTCACTATAAAAAGGTTGCTCCATTTACAATGGGACATGAGACAAAAGAGTTTTATGCCAATGGAGCAGGTAAAAAAAATAGAACTCAAGGGAACGAGTTTGTTCACTCAATAAAAGGAAGACATGGCATTACCTGTATTAACTGTCATAACCCACACACCCTAGAACCAACAGCCCAAAAGAACACTGGAAATAAACTATGTATGAAGTGTCATAGCTTTGGCTCTATTATTGGACCACATCAAAACAGTTTAACAGAACATACACATCATAAAGCCAATTCAAAAGGTTCTTTATGTGTAGAGTGTCATATGCCAAAAACAGGAAGACATACAGGAAAATCTCCACTAACTGTAAGAAGCCATCTATTTGGATTTACTACACCTAATGAGACCATAAAATATAAAATGCCTAAAGAGACAAATGCTTGTTATGCTTGTCATAATAGTAAAGAGATGAATAGTACAAGAAGTATGAAAAGACTTCAGAAAGATTTAGAGGAGTGGGGAATGATTGGATGGGATAAAAGATAAATCTAATATGGAATCGGAAGGCTTTTCCTCCCTTTCCTAAAGAAAAAAATATTAATCTAAATCAGCCCCCAAAGAACACCCCTCTATTTTATCAACACGCCCAGCATGTCTTCCACCTTCAAACTCTGTTTCTATAAAAGCATCAAGCATACTCTCTACTACACCTTTTCCAACTACACGTTCTCCAAAACATAAAATATTAGCATTGTTATGAGCTCTTGTTGCTGATGCAGTAAAAGCATCATGACATAATCCTGCACGTATTCCTGCTACTTTATTGGCAGCGATAGAGATTCCAATTCCTGTACCACAAATAAGAATTCCAAAACTACCTTTATCTTCTACTACAGCATTTGCACATTTTTTGGCAAAATCTGGATAGTCTACTCTATCGGCAGAGTCTGGACCAAGGTCAATAATTTCATGACCTTTCTCTTTTACATACTCTTTTGTAAACTCTTTAAGAGCATAACCTGCATGGTCTGTTGCTATATAAAATTTCACTGTTTCCCCTTTAATATCTTGGCTTTTCTAATTGTAAATCGTCAACAAATGTTCCCACTCTATCCCAACGAACTGTTTTTTTCTCGTTATCCCATGAAAAATAGATAAACCAAGGTTTTCCAATAACTAGACTATATGGAACAGAACCCCAAAAACGGCTATCATTTGAGTTGTCACGATTATCTCCCATCATGTAATAGTGGTCTTTTTCAACTTTTTTATAGAAAGCATTTACCAACTTACCTGTTTTAGTTTGGAAAGCTCTTCTTCCTAGCTCTTCAACATAAGTAGGATGCATATCAATTTCAGCACCATATTGAACACGCTCTGCTAAATATAAAAAAGCTGTTCCCTTTTTAGGTGCATATTGAATTCCAGGATATTTATCCATATATGGATTATCTACCCAAAGTTTTCCTCGTATTTTTCTAATTTTATTTGCTGGATAGTTCTTTTTAATATACTCATCCCCTTCTGAAAAATGAATATAAAGATGCTTATCAACATAAAGAATCTCATCTCCACCTGTTGCTACACAACGTTTTACAAAGTGGGTTTTTTTATCTTTAGGATAAAGAAAAATCACAATATCTTCACGCTTAGGCTTATCCCCCTCTATTAAGTGACCATTATGATTAAAATCAGGAATAATTCTTTTGCCAATCCAAGGAAGCATTGGCAAAGGTATACCATAAGAGAATTTTTTAGCAAAAAGGAAATCGCCTATTTGCATAGTTCTTTTCATTGAACCTGATGGAATTACAAATGATTGAACCACAAAAAATATAAGAAATAGAACAATAATAAAAGTACCTGTCCACGAGCTAGAGAATTTATAGAGTTTTGATATAAATTTTTTCATTGATAATTACCCTTGTAATAATTGTGCTGATTTTAATGTATTTTGAAGAAGCATAGCAATAGTCATTGGACCCACTCCTCCAGGAACTGGTGTGATATATGAACATTTTGGGGCAACTCCATTATAATCTACATCCCCAACTAATTTACCATTATCCAAACGATTAATACCTATATCAATAACAATCGCACCCTCTTTTACCATATCTTCTTTAATTAAAAAAGGAACACCCACACCAACAATAACAATATCGGCTCTTGATGTATGAGAGGCTAAATCTTTGGTATAGATATGTGTTACTGTTACCGTTGCATTAGCATTTAAAAGCAAAGATGCCATAGGTTTACCAACAATATTACTTGCCCCGACTACAACCACATTTTTACCCTCTAAGTCAATATTATACTCTTCAAACATTTTCATTACACCTAATGGTGTACAGGCAACAAAGCTATCAAGATTAGTAACCATACGACCAACATTATAAGCATGAAAACCATCTACATCTTTTTTAGGGTCGATAACTTCTAAAATATTATTTGTATCAATATGTGCAGGAAGAGGAAGTTGTACTAAAATACCATGAATATGAGGATTATTATTCATCATCTGAATTATTTGTATAATCTCATCTTGGGTAATTGTATTTGGCATTTTATGTGCAATAGAGTAAAAACCAACATCCTTACAAGCTTTCTCTTTCATCCTTACATAAGCATGACTTGCTGGGTCATCACCTACAATAACCACAGCCAAACCAGGAACAATTCCCTTCTCTTTTTTTAATGTTTCAACTTCAAGCTGAACATGATTTTGAACTTTTTTTGATAATGATTTTCCATCTATAAGTTGCATTTTTTCACTTTTATATAATTTTTTGGTATTATATCCAAAAATCTTTATTAGAGAGGTATCCACCATTTTGAGACTTTTACACTATATATCTTTAATTTTTATATTTTCTATATTTTTATCTGCAAATAATGATACTGACCTATCCATAGAAAACAACTCAACAAAAGAGAAAGATGATGAAAGCTTTTTATCTTTACTTGAATATGGAAAAATGTTATACAACAATCCAAGAGGAATCCCATGTAGCAAATGTCATGGAAAAGCAGGAGAAGGTGGTAAAAAAATTGCAAAATATTACGATAAGCACCAAAACATTAAACTTTTAAGAAGTTCTAATATTAGAAATTTCTCTTTAGAGGAATTAACAGCTAGTTTAAAAAATCAATACCGAAAAAATGGAAAAAGAAAACGCCATAAAATTATGCCCATGTACTACATGACAAAACAAGAGATTTTAGCTATTTTTACCTATTTAAAGAGTAATAGGGATAGATAATTTTACTTTGAATACTTATACAAGAACTCCACACTAGAGCTATTTGGTGGTTGAATAATAATATCTGTTTCAAAGTTTTTATTATGCTCTATTCTTGCTTTTACACCATCTTTTCCATTTTCATGCTGATAGATAACCGTTATATCTTTAGAGATTTTTCTTCCTATTTCAAAAGATAGATTATCTTGTGAATCTGTACCCAAAAGCAAGTGGTCAACATCTATACCCAAGCTTTTAATAAGACCTTTTGCAAAGGTTCCACCCAATAGAGTATAAGCTTCTGCTCCACCTCCATCACGTGAACCTGTGCCATCAAAAAGAATAAGAGACAAAATCTCTTGTTGTGTCAAATATGGTTCTGCCGTAAAATTAACAATAGGTTCATCTGTACTTCCTGATATAAAAATATGTACTATATATTCATCTTTTTTATAATTGGCTTTTATATCTAAAAGTGGTTTTTTAGGGTCTCCAGCAAAATAGATATGACTCTCATCTAAAGTAAAATATTTATCTTCCATCTGATAATAACCTTTAGTAATAGTTGTCATACCTGTTATAAGAGTATCATCATCATAATTTTTAATAATACGTAAATCATTAAAAAATTCTATATTTATATCTTTAGAGATATACTTTAGAGCTTTTTTACTATTAATTTTTACATCAAGTTTTAAATTCTTTAGAAAAGAGTCCTCTTCTACTTTTGGTTTATCTTGAATAATTATAATATCAGAATCTTCTACTATATCAGAACCAACAACTTCATAAGTAATCATATTTCCAAATACATCAATATTTCCAAATATATTTATTTTCTCTTTATCTATATTTCCATTTAAATTTAAATCAACTAAAAAATCAAAATCTTGATTTTTATAACTATATTTTGTAGCACTTAAATTAAAATTTCCCCTTGAATCTAAAAAATTGTAATCTCCTGTGAAAAGTAATTGATTATTAATCCAAAGCTTTTTAACTGCTATCTTTTTATCTTTAAGGCTAAGATATGACTTTTTATCACTAAAGAAACGACTCATATATCCATTTTCATCAATTCTAAATCTATAATATTCTATCTTTATATTTGATTTATTATCAACTATAAAAGTTGTATCCATATCATAGATATTATGAGTTGATAAATATTTTATATTTTGGCTTTTAACTCTTACAAGAAAAGAGTTGTCACGCCTTTTTTTAATATTCAAATCAACTTGACCATGCAGTTTCGGAAGCTTTACTTTATAATATTTTTTGATACTATCAAGTAAATCTTTTATATCAGATATATCTGAATTTATCTCCATACTCTTATAATCTGAAGATGATAAGAAAAATCTATTATGCTTAAGAGATAAAGTAGCATTTTGAATGTTTTTAACTATAGGGTCATACTCTAAATAAAGTTTTAAGT
>FPHN01000170.1_pt1 | contig 13423 bp, 10 predicted proteins | sample 1057391 | NCBI WGS metagenome assembly FPHN01 (sample SAMEA4473311, study PRJEB15554) | hydrothermal vent metagenome | biome: marine basaltic hydrothermal vent biome; feature: marine hydrothermal vent; material: water | place: Pacific Ocean | collected 2011-06-14/2011-07-23 | depth 1155 m | reverse complement strand
AAACATTAAATATAAAAAGCCCACTTCTGCAAGGAGACTAAAGTTATTTTCATATGCAGAGATAATACCTATTGATGCAAGAAGTGAACCAATAATAATTTCAATAGGAGCTGTGGGTAAACGCAGAAACCTTGAGAGATGAGGAGAGAGTACAAGAATAAGAGAGACTGTTACAATATAGACAACAGAATTATAGTCAACAGATTCATGCATGACAAGCTGTTGCTACTTCATAATCAAGTCTTTTTAACATCTCTCTATCTTTGCTAGGGGCATCTCCTGCTGTTGTTAAGTAATTTCCTATAACCATAGAGTTTGCTCCTGCTTCAAACATTAACTCTTCACAACCCTCAAAAAGAACTTCTCGACCTGCCTTCATTTTGTGATATATTTCTTGTTTTAATAGGTAATGCTTTATTTGGATGATAAAAATTTAAAGGAGTAGATTCAGGATTAAGTGAAGCAAGAGAATTTAAAAGAGAATCCCTATCTTTTGCCTCTTCTCCCATTCCAAAAATTCCACCTGTGCAAAGCTGTAAACCTACTGATTTTACATTTTGACAAGTTTCATACCGTTCTTCCCAACTGTGGGTAGTACAAATGGTTTTATAGTAGTTTTCAGATGTTTCCAAATTATGATTATAGCTATCTACTCCATGCTCTTTTAGATAAGCAAGTTGTTCTGTAGAGGCTGTTCCATTACAAGCAATAAGATTTAACTCTTTAACTTCGGCTTTTATAGCTTTTGCTGTACGTGCAACAAAATCTACTTTTTTATCATCTAGCCCTTTTCCTGCTGTAACTAAACAGTATCCTAACGCACCATGAGCTTTAGCTTGTTTTGCTTCAGTTACAATAGTCTCTATAGACTTATAGTTATATCGTTCTATATCAGCATGATAACGAACACTCTGTGTACAAAATTTACAATCTTCTAGGCAGGTACCAGACAAAACATTATTGATGGCACATAAAAATATCTCTTTTTTCATAAGACAATTATAATAGAGTTAACTAAATATTGGTATAATTTATTCATAAAAATAAAAATATGAAATTATTTGTTAATCTTATAGAGGTAAAGTATGTATTTAAAGACGATAGATTTTTCGAAGTTCTCTAGTATTAAGGTTGGGATTCCGATAGAGGTACTAATGTTAGAACGAAATGATAATATTCCAACTGATAGATTTATTATTGGTCATGCCAATAATCTTTTAGTTTCAAATAATCCTGTACCATTAATGATGCTCTCTAAAGATTTTTCGTTTATTGAATTGAATGATAATATTCTAACTGTTGGTTGTGCTACACCTACAGGAAAGCTTCTATCTTTTGCAAAAAAACATGATTTAGCAGGATTTGAATTTATTTCTAAATTACCTGGGTCAATGGGTGGAATGATTGCTATGAATGCAGGGGTCAAGTCTTATGAAATTTTTAATATTGTAGATGCAGTTAAAATAGATGGTACTTGGAAATCTAAAGATAGTATAGAGTATGGTTACCGTTTTGCAAAGCTTAATGGTATAGCTACAGAGTTACGTTTTAAGGTAAAAAAAGGTTTTAATAAGGCATTACTTAAAGAGCTTGTTATCCTACGTTCTAATCAGCCTAAAGTTGCTTCATCTGGTTCTACCTTTAAAAACCCTAAAGATGATTTTGCAGGGCGTTTAATTCAAGAAGTTGGTTTAAAAGGGGTTTCAAAAGGAGCAATGCAGTGGAGTAATGTTCATGCAAATTTCTTAGTCAATCATGGTGGTGGCACATTTAAAGAAGCAAAATATTTAATAGATTTAGCAAAAGAAAAAGTTTTAGACACATTTGGGATAGAATTAAAAGAAGAGGTTAAAATTTTATAAGATTTTATATTATTCCTGCCTGTTATTTCTTGATTTATTTTTATTTTTTTAGTATACTACGTTTAAGATTGATAGATTAAAATATAATTGACATATATTTCCCTTATTTATATGCGAACTCCTTAAAAATATTGTTTTAGTCTATCATCTTTACCTAATCATTTTTAAAATCAACTATAATTCATAATACTTTTTCTATTCCATATTCTCTGTGGGAACATAAGTACCTGACCATAATAAATGTCAGGTACTTATAAGTTTTTTGTTTAGGAGATAAAGAAGATATATTGATGTTAGTAAGTACCTATCCAAATGGAAACGATGGCTTCAGCCTCGTCTTATTCTAAACTAAAGTCTCTGATTCCAAATGAATATAATACTAGTTAACTACTTACGCAGAAAGTGCAGCTTTAGAAGCGTCTGCTACTTTTGTAAATGCTTCAGGAGCATTCATAGCCATATCAGCTAAAATTTTTCTATCAAGTTCAATATTCGCAACTTTAAGACCATGCATGAATGTTGAGTAATTCATATCATTTAATCTAGCTGCTGCATTGATTCTTACAATCCAAAGTCTTCTAAAATCTCTTTTTTTCTGTCTTCTGTCTCTATATGCATATACTAATGAACGCTCTAATTGCTCTTTAGCTTTTCTAAAATGTTTTCTTCTACCAGAGTAAAATCCTCTAGCTTGTTTTAATAATCTTTTGTGACGACGGCTTCTAACCGTACCTGTTCTTACTCTCATGGTTTTCCTTTACCTATATACTATTTTTTAGTATTGGTGTCATTTTATTTTAAAAATGAACTTGTCCTAACATATTAGGAGTTATTGCTATGTTAATTTAACGAAGAAACTAAAATTAGTTAATCATCTCTTTAATATTTTTAGCATCAGCAGATGATATATATTTACTAGCTCTATTTGCTCTGTGATGAGCACCATCTACTTTTGTTAAAATATGAGAACGAAATGCAGTTCCTCTTTTAATTTTACCAGATTTTTTAACTTTAAAACGCTTTACAGCACCTTTAACGCTTTTCATTTTTGGCATGTGAATCCTTTCATGTATATTGCTCATAGAGAATGAGGTCGCGTATTATACCTAGATTGTTTTAAACTTAATCTGTAATGGTATAACACTTAAGAATTTGAAAATAGTTTCTTAAAATTTTCTCTAATAGATATCCCCTATCAGAGAACAAAATATATTCAATTGGTATCAAAGCTCTTTAAAAAAAATCTTAATAAGTAAAAGTAAACCTTTAAGATACTATTATTCAAACATGAAAAAATTAAAAAAAATATATTGAGTGATTGAATGCATAAAAGAACAGTAACAAAATCGTATAACATTGTAATATCTAAAATCTTAAAATTTTTTAAGCAACACATTACCTATCAAGCAGTTTTAATTCTATCTCTTATCTCTTTTAGTACCTCGTATTATGGTTTTATATCCTTGGTTTCTGATGGAGCTTGGTTGACTAAAATACTATTTTTTGCTGTTGTTGGGGTAATACAATTAGCATTAGTTTATTCTATCTCTCAATTATATTTAAGAGAGTTCTTTTCACGTTATTTTTTACGTGCCTCTTTACTTTTAATTACTTATCTTTTATCACTTTTTATTAGTGTGCTATTTAGTTTTAATTTTTATTATAAAATCTTTTCAGCCTCTGAGTTTGCTCAACGTAATGTAACACTTCAATTAGAAAAAGTTAAACGTGGATTAGAAGATGCACAAAGTAGTTTTAATTCTGTCTATATTTCGTTGAAAAAATTAAGTGACTATTCTATGGAACAATCAATTGAAGAGAGTACTTATGGTGGAACATGTGATGAGACAAAAATTCCCACCCCTGGACCGAGAAGTGCTTTACGAGAGGCTGAAAGTAAACTCTTTAAAAGTCACGTAAGTGCTTTTGATGAATTAAAATTAAAAATTACTGAACAGATAGCAACTATTAAAAAGATGTTAATTAATTTTAACCCTAAAAAAGATAATATTGAGCAATTAGAAGAAGAAGTCAATAATAAAATAGCCAATATCAACCGATTATTAAGAAGTGGAGAGATTACCTTGCTTCCTAAAATCTTAGCCAAGCATAATGGTAGTCAACGAATGCAAATGGAGTCTTTAGGGCGAATTATTAGCTGTCCTGATAGTCAAATCAGTTTAAAAATCAGCACCATATCTGAAAATTTAAGTTCTTTAAAACCACTTAAAAAAGTAAGTTTTTTTGACTCTAATGACCAACAACAGCTAATAGAGCGTACTATTAATGTTTTATTAGCAATTATTCCATTTACCAATACACATGTGGTGGCATTAGATAAGGTTACAAGCCCTACAGATGTAACACAAAGTGATGTTAAAGCTATCGGTTTAGGTTTTTTAGTAGACTTTTTTATCTTCTTTTTTACTATTTTAGCCAAAGAACCATATCGTGCTAAATTTTTTACTAGAGAGAGTATTATACAATATCTACGTTATGATGTTAGACGTGTACTTAAACCCTTTGTTTTTGAAAGTCACTTCTCTTATCATCTTATTATTCCCAATCAACGTAAAAATCATAAAATAGAAGAGATTTTAACCCGTTTCAAACTTGATAAAATGATTACTTTGGTGGGAAATAATGTCGAATTTAATGAATTGCTCTTTCTTCATCAAAGTAAACTTAAAAATTTTGATGACTTAACATTCAAAGTATATAAGCTAGATAAAAATAAATATAATACACTATTAGCATATATAGACGAGTTACAAAATGATTGAAAGTATTTGGAGTATTAAGCTCAAATTACGAGCTATGCTAAAAGAGATTAAGTGGAACTTCTCTTTTAGAAAAAAAGATATTCAAAATATAAAAGAGTTTTTCTCTATGCTTTTGCGTCTTTTTTTGGTACATCTAATTCTTATAGTTTCAGATATTCTTAGATTTATTAAATTTATGAAGAGTATGATAAGTCAAAAAATAATTTTTATACCACTTATATTTATGTTAATACTATTTGGTATCTACTTATCTTTTATCAATGGGAAACCTGATAATAAACTGTTTGAAGAGAAGATTTTTCCTAAATTCTATTATGATACAGCTATTGCAGTTCATGACCCTAAAGATAGATTTGCAGGAACTATATCTCAGCCTCAAAGTTTAGTTACTAACCCATCTCTGTTTATAGATAAAGTTCCCCCAATATTTTGGGCACTCCTTCAAGAGAAATATGACCCATCTTTAAACTTTGATAGTAATGCAACTCTATTTTATCAAGCACTCTTTAATGGAGCTTACTACAATGGAATTGACATATCCTCGCCTCTAAGCGAAAGTAAAAAAATGCTACTTCATATCATAAAAGAACAAAATTTAAATACCAAACCCACTCTAACTTTAACCCAACAACTCATTAATGCCTTTATAAAAAAACATCCTTTTAAAGAGCATACCAATAATATAGAACGTTTAAAATTAGCAAAGACTTTTTTTCATAAACTTCAAGCCGATAATGGTATGAATTTTAAAGCATGGTTATTAACACAAAGAGATTTTTTTAGACGAAATGGACAAGGTTATGGTCTTAAAGATTGTGTAGAAATCTTTTTTGGAAAACCAATAGATGATTTATCTACAGCTCAACAGGCTATTTTAGTTGCCCTATATGCAAAACCTTTTGAGATGAATTTATCATTAAAAAAACAAAAAAAAGCATGGGAAGAGATTAAACAAAATGCTATAAACTTGGTTTCTAATTCAGAGGTAGTTAAAAAACACTATAAAGTTATCTCTGAAATAAAAAAGATGCCATTTCCTAAACTTCCCTCTTTCCCTGATTCATTAATGGAAGTTATAGGGCAGATAACATCTAAAAACCAAGAGCAATTTAGCACTCTACCAACAAGAAGTGATGCCTTGTTACAAAGTTTAAAAGCACCATTAAATGAAGAGTTAGATAAACTATTTCAAGAGTATAGTATCTCTCCAAAAAGTAAATTGGTCACACAACTTACTCTAAATTTTAATCTTAATGAAAATTTTTATTTTAACCACTACTTTAAAGCCCAAATAGAATCTTTACATTTAAGTACCTTTTGGGTTTCAGTGGTCAATCAAAATGGTAATTTAATACGTCTATATCAACAAAATACAGAGTATCTTCATCCTCCACAAATTGGAAATATTAGTAAAATATTCTCGACCTTACTTTTTGTAGATAGAGGGGATAAATACTATACAAAATATTGTAACAAAAAAGTAAAAGATGAACTTCTTTTAGAGAGAGGTTATGACAGATGTACCTCGGGTGCATGGATGGATACGCGAAGAGTTTTTACCTCTAATAAAATGCTTCCTCTTTATGATGGTTTTATAAAATATAGAGAACAAAATAGACAAGGAGATAATATCTACTATAGACCTATCTATAAAAGTAAAATTGAAGCTCTATATCAAAATCTCTCTTTAACCCCTTTAGAAAATAATGAACCAAGAGTTAGTTTAGGCACAGGAAAACTAGAGATGACCCCTTTAGAGCTACAAACTTCATTACACAAGATTACTCAACTTATCTATAATCCAAATCATATTTTCTATGGTTTAAATCTTATTAAATCATTTGAATATCATAATATTAAAGATAGTGTTGTAGATAAACAACTAAAAGTCCACTCTTTTGAGTCCCCCGAACAACTCTCGCCAACCTTCCAAAACTTCTTTACCCAAGATAAACGAATAGCTCTACAAACCATCTTTAAAACACCTATCTATAAAAGTTATGGTTCATTACAATGGCTAAAAAACTATATTAACATTAAATTTGTTTTTGCCCAAGAGAGTCATAAAAACGGTAATCATTGGTTAGTAGGTGCATTTAAAAAAGCAGACAAATATTATAGCTTTACTATCTATTTACAAGACCAAGAGCTTAATAAAGATAGAGTTAAAGAAGATTTTAAAAAGATATTAGAATCTACTATAACATCAATTACAAAATCAAGAGAGATGAAATTTGAATATATGAAAAGGGTTTTTAGGGATTAGATTTTTTGTAAAACTTTTTTATGAATTTAAGTAGCGTGTCATGAATCAGCACCTTTTTTAGGCTCATTTAGATAAAGTATTAATTAAGTTTAGTCATCTATTTGGGGTTTGCCCCTTAGTTTTTTGAAGATTTTTAAAAGATGCAGTAGATATAATGTTGGGGTTTACAGTTGAAGTGAAAATTAAGCTATAAAAGTCATCCTATTTCTATTCTTTTTGTATTTTTCAAGCTCTCAATAAAGCCTTTTTTATTGCATTTCAAGAGAATTTTCAGAATAAAAACAAGATGGTCAGGTACTTAATATGACTTTAGAATAGCTTAAATTGCAAACCCCATTTCTGATTACTTGACTTTTATTAAATCTTTGAGAGTTAAGTATAAAAATAATATAGGAATTGGAATATGTTTAGTTTTGTAACATTTTAAAGAAGTTTTATTTTTTTTGTTATGATTACATCAGTAATTAACAGATTTTTCATAAATATTTCATATAATTTTATTATGAGTTGATATAAACTATATTTACTTGAATTAAATAATCGAAGGATTTGAAATGAAAAAAGAAATTGTAGTTGCTACAGCAATAACGGCGTTACTAAGCTCATTAAATGCAGATACTAAAGAGTTAAATCTTAATAAACTTAGTGCTGATAGTACGGGAAAAATAATTGCCCCTAAAAAGGTAAAAGGTAAAATTGATACTAATAAAAAAATTGGTAAAGCTGGTGGTGATAAAAAGTTTAATCTTTGTGGTTTATTATGTGCTAAACCAAATGGAAAAAAAATTGGTGAAATTTCAAAAATTAGTCAAGAACCAAAACTTAAACAAGATATTTCTAAACGTCCGTGAATTATAAAATAGCTAATGCTTTAACAAATGATATTTTAAATTTGATTATATTTCCAACGGAACAATGTAACTTCCGTTGTTTTTATTGTTATGAGTCTTTTGAATTAGGAAAGATGAACAATGAAGTTGTTGAATCTATTTTGAAACTTGTTAAAAAAAGAGCATCTTCTCTTAAAGAGTTAAATATTTCTTGGTTTGGAGGAGAACCTTTAATGGCGAAAGATATAGTATTATATCTTTCAGAAGAGTTTAAAAAGATGTCTGAAGAATTTAATTTTATTTATAATGGAGGCATGACTACTAATGGTTATTATTTAGATGCACAGCTATTAAAAACCTTAGTTGATTTGGGAATTACTTCTTATCAAATTACCCTAGATGGTTCAAAAAACTCCCATGATAAAATTAGAATTATGAAAAATAAAAAAGGCTCATTTGATACAATATGGAATAATCTATTAAGTTTTAAAAATATAGATAGTAGATTTGATATGATTTTGAGAATTCACTATACACCTTTAACAATATTAGATATTAAAAATTTTGCATCTATATTAGTAGATACATTTAAAAACGATAATCGCTTTAATTTATTCTTTAAAAATGTTTCTAAACTTGGTAGTACCAATGATGATAATTTATCAATTTGTACTAATAATGAGACATTAGAGTATCAAATGGAACTAGGTCTCTTAGCAAAAGATTTTAATGTAGTTGAAATAGAACCTGACTATATTTGCTATGCTTCAAAAGCAAATAGTTATATGATTCGTTCTGATGGTTCTGTTGGGAAATGCACAGTAGCACTTAAAGAAGATGTAAATAATATTGGAAAATTAAAATCAAATGGAGAGTTAGAATTAGACCAAGATAAATTTAGATTGTGGTCTATAGGATTACAAACGGAAGATTCTGAGCATTTAGCCTGTCCATATTATAATCTAATAAAACCTGAGATTATTGATAAATATGTTAGTGAGGAGAAAGGGGTCAGGTAAACATAATCACTTATTATCTCATTTAGATACTATGTCACTATCTTTGGTATGAGGTTTTGCCAACAATAATTATTAAAAGAGCAAGATAGTATCGTTTCTTGTTTTCAAGAGAAGATTGAGGAACTGCTTCTCTGTTGGGATACTAGATTCAAAGATATATATTATGGAAGATTTCTAAATCATCATCTTTGACACTTCATCTTCAAAGTAGCTAGAGAGACTATCCCATGGATTACCGTCAAATCCATCCTCGGTAAAATAGATATAACTAAACTTATGCTCTCTAGCAAATGATATTAAGTCATCTACCGTATCATCTTCCATCTCATAAATAAGCAAAGATAGCTTTGTATTTTCGCTTGGTTGATTGTATTTTGCAGGTGGGTTGGTCAAGAGTTCACGATTAGAATTTTCATAACTAACCACCACATCAGCAATACTAGAATCAATATAAGCTTGGTCAGTGGTAATACCAGGGTTTAGTATTATAAAATCTAATTCTCTTACTCTTGCCTCATTACTTAGATTGGTATAATAGTTTAAATCATTAATACTAGTTGAAGTCTCATCAAAGAAAATACCACTTACTCCCTCTTCTTTATAAAATTCATTCCATGCTTCAATATCATCTACAACCTCTTGTGTAGCACGAGAAGCATACTTAGTATAGACATAGCCGACAACTTTAATATTAGCATTGATTAAATCTTGAATACCTCTGGTGTAATCACTATTTTTCTCTCTAAAGTGTCCATTACTAGGATTTACAATAGCTACTATCTCTGCATCAGGATACTGCTGTTGTATATCTATCATCTTTTGCCAAATATAGCTCTCTTTATCATTCCAATTTGGATAACTATATAGTGGAATAAGAATCTTTAAATCCTCTTTTTTATTATTTAGCTCATCGGAAAGTAGTCCATTTAACCAAGAGGCAACTTTTTTAAATCTAGCATTCTTATTTCCATCTTCATTGACTAGCCGTTTTTTATATGGAGTCTCAAAACCAAGATGATAGATACCATCAAAAACTTTGTTAATAGCATTTTTACCAAATAGTTTAGTTTTAGCACCATCATTTTGTACCTTGTGGAAACCTGTCTCGCTATCATCTTCATCATCACCATGAAGTCTTGCCCATTCGGCAACATAATTTTCTACCAAATAACTGTTAATCTCTCTAATATTTTCAACCGTAAACTCTCCACTACTTCCTGCTTCTGTAGCATCAATCGTCTCAATTAAGAGCTTATTCATCTCATTGGCACTATAAGCTCCAATACGCATATCACCTGTTGAAATATGCTTCTGTAGCCCTATATCATTGTATATAATTTCTATAGCTCTATCCAAACCTGTACCTGTTTTACCTACAATTTCATGAATAGTAGAGTTAGATAGTACTCCTGATTCTAAATCCTCTTTCAATAAAGAATTAAGCCATATAGATACTCGTTTATAACTAGCATTTGCATTACCATCTTCATTTAGAAGACGATTTTTAAGATGAGTCTCAAACCCTAAGTGGTAGATGCTATCAGCAATTTTATTGATTGCATTTCTATCAAATAATTTAGTTCTTGCTCCATTATTGACAACTTTATGAAAACCTGTCTCTTCCCCCTCTTCATCATTACCATGAAGCTCAACCCACTCATCATGATAATTATAGAAGATATAGTCATTTAACTCTCTTGTATCTGCTATTGAGATTTTTTTATCATTAGCTACACCAGTTTGAATAATAGCCTCAACTAAAATCTCATTCATTCTTCTAGCACTAGCTATTGCTACTTCTATATCAGCACTATCAACTTTACGATTTAAGCGTTTATCCTCTTTAATAATTGTAATGATTTTATCTAAGCCTGTAATAATATTTTGATTATCACTACTATTAAAATCATCAGCTAATCCTATAGTTGGTATTAAACTAACCACTGGAGTTATACATAAACCTTTTAAAAAATTTCTTCGTTTCATTAGATTACCTTTTTTAAAATTATACTATAAAAATAATAAATTTTATTTAACTTTATTTAATTTTAAAAAATTGTTTCTTTTCGTTTATCAAAAACAAATAACATAATAAACAAAAGCTTCAAATAAAAAGAGATACTCCCTGTATCTCTATATAATAAATATCAAACTTTAAAAAGATACAACATTATATAAAGTGGCAACTTATATAATATTCCATTTTTTTCTTATTTAAATTTTCTTTTTTTTACAAAAACTAAAAAGTTTGAACTGATATAAAAGAAAAAGTGAGTATCTTTGTAGAGCAGAAATTTTGAGCTTCGTCTTGCCCAAAAAGTGAGCAAGATAGTAGCGTTCCCCGCTTTCACGTCAACCCGTCACAGAAGATTGGGGGAACTGCTTCCCCAATCCTAACAGCTTCAAAAGGACGGAGACCCTTATCCTTTCTATATCTTTCGATTACAGCTATTACTTTTCTTCAAGCCCCAAATCTAACACTATCTATCTCGGCATATTTGACTCTCCAGCCACAGTTACCAATCTATTTTTCTCTCTCTTGGCATATTACATAACCATCTCTACGCAACTTAGCCAAGAGAGCGACACACAATATATTTTTAGAAACTTGAAACCATACTTTACTGGCAGATTATTGCACTGCTTCCCTTTAAGTACCTGACCATAATAAATGTCATATTTTATGGTCAGGTACTTTAGGATACTCGATTCAAATATAGTCTCAAGAAGATATATTATGGAAGATTCTTATGGCATTAATTTGTAGAAAAAGACTCCGAGCAAGTTTAGGAGGATGCTTAACATTGAGTTGTATGGCTTGGATAAACAAATTTTAACCAAAAGTTGGTTAAAATTCTACCAAGCCTAGTGCTTGTGGGGTTGGATTGTTAGGACCGCGAAATCTTTGGGAATCCAACCCCGACCTTATATCTACTGCCTCTTTTAAAAATCTTCAAAAAAAGCTTTTGCGTATTTTATATTAATGTTTATTAGAAATAGTTTAAAGGTGTTTTGACATTTTTAATCTAACAATTAATATCTGTTATTTGATTTCTAATCAATAAAGGCTTATTTCTGATTTTTTAATTTAATAAAGCCTTTTGATACTCCTCTTTTATCCATTTTTGTTTTAGTTAGAATTGGTATAAATTTTTAGAAAAAGAGAAATTTAAAAGTATTTTCCATTACTACTATGGTTTCAAAAACAACCCAATCTACAATTTTAACGGCATTAGAGATAGTTGAACTTTATCGCAAATAACACAAAAAATTAAAAAGGTAGCTTGAACCTTAGTCATAACAAGCATCTTTGTGATGTTTGCGATTTTAATCAAGAGTAACTATTCCAATGATTAATGCTTGGTCTAAATTAAACATTAGTATGACTATCCAAGCTCAAAAAAAAGAGCTTTATAGTCATGATTAGTGTAATAAGAGTAAGATATAATTTTAACCTTAAACTACAATGCCTACTCATAACTTCTCCCAAATCGTAGATTATAGAAGATAATTGTGAATTATCTTTTGTTAAATTTAGCTTGTTCCAGCTCCCAATACTCCATTGCAAAACTATCAGCCATAGAGATACTCTCATATCCACCAAGCTTATCGGCACGGAGTACTGCTAACATGGTATGTTCAACAATATCATTTAAAATATTAACTTCTTTCTCGTTTTTTCCAAATAAGATTACACCAAAGTCTTTAATAATTGCATAATTAGGAGCAGGATTAAGCATTATTTCATCTGTAGCAAATGTATCAAAATACTCTTTGTATCCTTCTATATAATCTTCTAAATCATCTTCTAAATTATTTGCATCAATAATTAATGGTTGATGTTTAGTACGAATTATATGCTCTGGTGTCAAAACACCACGTGTAGCAAACTCTTCAAGATGACTGTTAGACGCATAATTTAAAGCCAATTGAGTTTGATTTACTTTCAATACTATTTTATGACCTTTTGCTTTTTCAATAGCAGTTTTTAACCTATTCATATCACAACTAATCATTGGCTCAATTTGTAAAAGCTCTACAGAAGCATGTTCTTCAATAAATTCTTCTGCTCTACTTACAGCTTCAATCATTTTATCATAAGATTTTTTAGCATCATTATCAAAAGTAAAAATACCATGATTGTGTAAAATAATACCCTCACACTTTTCCCAATCTGTATTTTGAGTCATCTCATTAATCTTTTTAGCCAAAAGAAAACCTGGCATTACATAAGGAACAATCAAAAAATTAGGAAAAAGTTTTTCTATATACTCATCTCCATTTTTGGAATTAGAGATAGTCACAATTGCATCAGCATGAGTATGGTCAACAAATTTAAAAGGAATTAAAGCATGAAGAATCGCCTCTACAGAAGGATTAGGAGCAGTTTTATCTATCATTGCCTCTTTTTGAGCTAAAACCATATCCGTATCACTCAAAAAGTCAAGCTCTGCCATCTCCAAAAGTGCAAACATCTTCACAGGAGAAAAACCTTCAGCTTTTATAGAAGCCAAATCCCAACCACTCCCTTTGACATAAAGAATACCTTCCCCATCAATTATACGCTTAAGAGAAGTATTTCCCCCACCATGAAGCACAAGCGCATCACTCTGCCCCAAAAGATTAGAACTGTAAACTCGTAGTTCTAAATCACTTGTACATT
>FPHN01000235.1_pt1 | contig 13634 bp, 13 predicted proteins | sample 1057391 | NCBI WGS metagenome assembly FPHN01 (sample SAMEA4473311, study PRJEB15554) | hydrothermal vent metagenome | biome: marine basaltic hydrothermal vent biome; feature: marine hydrothermal vent; material: water | place: Pacific Ocean | collected 2011-06-14/2011-07-23 | depth 1155 m | reverse complement strand
CCAAAGATGATGGACGAAATCAAGTAGTTATAAAATAACGAATGGCATTTAAGTAACTAAGATTATTTAATTTTTTATTCTGATAGGCTATATCAAAAGCTGTTCCATGGTCTACAGAGCTTCTTTTTATTGGTAAATTTAGTGAAACATTAATGCCCTCATCAAAATAGAGAGCTTTGAGTGGTGCTAAACCTTGGTCATGATACATAGCAACAAAATATCTATAATTCTTACGAGAGTTTGGGGTAAAGGCTATATCAGGAACAATGGGTTGGGTATAGACTTCTTTATTTATTATAGTATGAGCTATTTTTGTGGCTTCTATAATACTTTTCTCTTCATCTCCTAAGACTCCATTATCTCCTGCATGGGGGTTTAATCCTAAAAGAGCTATGCTCTCATTCTCTTTTAAATTATTTTTTATTGCATTATAAAAATCTACTAAAAAAGAGCTAAGCTTTTTTACATTTTGAACCTTTTTATAAACTTGTTGTAATGGTATATGTTCTGTATACAGAGCCACATACATAGCAGGGCAACCCAACATCATAATTGCATCTGCCATAAAAAAATCACGCAAGGCATCGGTATGACCTTTGTATTTTATACCTGCCATCTCCCACGCTTTTTTGTGGATTGCTAAAGTCATAACAGCTTCTACTTTTTTGCTTTTTGTTAATATAACAGCCTCTTTAAAAGAGGCAAAAGAGTATCTTCCACTCTCTTTAGTTACTTTTGCAGGTTCTATTTTAAAGTAAGGAGCAATATCTTTAATAGTTACAAAATCTTGTGGAATGGCTATATTTAAGAGCTTAGAAGCTTGTTCTAGCATCTTTTTATCAATACAATAGATAGGGTCAATACTTTTTTTAATACTGTTATGGTTTTCTAAGGCAAGTTGAATACCAATACCGTTTAAATCCCCTATGCTAATGGCTATTTTTTTTCTTTTTGGCATGTTATAGGAACTTTTCAACGGATAAGCAGGATTTTTAAATCTAAAATAGCCTGTTCTAAACCTGTAAATATTGAACGAGCAATAATACTTTGACCAATATTTAGCTCTTCTATATCTTTTATCTCTACAATATTTTTTACATTTTCATAGTTTAGTCCATGACCACCAGCTACTCTTAAACCCTTTTCTACAGCATCAGAGCTTAATCTTTTTAACGTATTTAACTCCTCTTCTAGCATTAGAGTAAGTTCTTTTCTTGGAAGCTCTAAAGCTTTAATGTGATGATGTGTATTAGATAGATTTGCATTAAGCATTGCATAGATATTAGAATATTTCCCTGTATGAAGCTCTATCCATTCAACACCTAAATTTTTTGAGAGTTCAATATTTTCTAAAGTAGGGTCTATAAAGAGTGAAACTTCTATCTCAAATTTTTGTAGTTGTTCAATAGCTTTTTTTAATCTAATACTATTTGATACCAAATCAAGTCCACCCTCGGTAGTTACCTCTTCACGTTTTTCAGGTACAAGAGTTACACGATGAGGTCGCAGTTTACATGCAATGCTTATCATTTCAGGAGCAATAGCACACTCTAAATTTACAGGTAAAGTAGAGAAATATATAATATTATATGCATCAGTATCTTGAATATGTCTTCTATCTTCTCTAAGATGAATTGTTATTTGGTCTGCACCTGCTCGTTTTACAATTCCTAGGGCATCTAGTGGATTTGGGTCATTAATCTGTCTAGCTTCTCTTAATACTGCAATATGGTCTATATTTACGCCTAATTTCATATCTACTCCTAAAATTCATCAAGAGAAACAGTTATTTCCTCTTTTTTCACTAAATCTTTAATCCAAATTGTGCCATCTTTTAGTTCATTTTCGCCAATAACAGCACAGTATCTAGCATTTACTTTATCTGCACCTTTTAGATGTGCTTTTAGCTTTTTAGGGCTATACTCAACAGTTACTTTATTGCTTTGTCGTTTTTTTGATGCTAATGGAAAAAGTCTATCTATAGCTTCTATATCCATTGCTCCAAGATAGTATCCTTCACGCTCTTTTATTGGCATTTTAACTAGCCCCATAATACGCTCAATTCCAAGTGCAAAGCCTACAGCAGGGGTAGGTTTTCCATCTAAAAACTCTACCAATTTATCATAACGTCCACCACCTGCAATAGCAGATTGAGAACCAATGTTATTGCTTACAAACTCAAAAGCTGTTTTATTGTAGTAGTCAAGCCCACGAACTAAGTTTGTATCTACTTTATACTCTATATTTGCATTTTTAAGTAATTTTTGAAGCTTTTCAAAATCGCTATCACAAGAATCACAAAGATTTTTAATAAGCTTTGGAGAATCAACCAAAAGTGATTGACACTTTTCATTTTTACAATCAAGTACACGAATAGGATTAGTAGTAATTCTTCGTTTACAATCTTGGCAAAGCTCCTCTTGGCACTCTGTTAAGAAGTTGACAAGATTTTTTCTATATTGAGGCATACACTCAGGGCAACCTAGTGAGTTTATTTGTAGTTGATAGCCAATTCCAAGAGCTTTAAATATATCTCCTATCATCTGAATAATAGTAAAATCTTCATAAACCGAAGCTTCTCCAAAACTTTCACAGCCAAATTGATGAAACTCTCTTAATCTACCTTTTTGTGGTCGCTCATATCGAAACATTGCTCCATAGTAGTAAAATTTAAATTTAGCAGACTGTTGACGGTCAAATTTGCTTTGAACAAAGGCTCTAACCACTCCTGCTGTTCCCTCTGGACGCATACAAACATCATTCCCACCTTTGTCCTCGAACTGATACATCTCTTTACCAACAATATCAGAACTCTCTCCAACCGAGCGTTTAAAAAGCTTTGTCTCTTCTAGTATTGGGGTCTCTATATATCCATATCCATATCTTTTTGCAATAGTTATAGCAGTTGTAACGATATGCACAAATCGTTCACTCTCCTCTAAAGTTAAGTCTTTCATGCCACGAAGTGCGTTTATCATTAATCTTCCTTATTTTATTTTTAGAATTATACTATTTTCTACTTATGCTATACTACGAAAAAAATTTACAAAGTGATTATATAATATGGAAAAAACAACAAAATCAGGATTTATTGCTGTAGTAGGGCGACCAAACTCTGGAAAGAGTACACTGCTTAACTTTTTAGTAGGCGAAAAACTTGCAATGGTCTCTAAAAAGGCACAAGCAACTAGAAAAAGAATGAATATTATTGTGATGCATAATGGAAATCAGCTTGTTTTTGTAGATACCCCAGGTATTCATAAAAAAGAGCGTTTGATTAATGAGTTTATGCTTGAAGAGGCATTAAAAGCAATGGGAGATAGTGATTTGATTCTCTTTTTAGCACCCATTACAGACAAGATTACTGAGTACGAGAAATTTTTGGCATTAAAAGAGAGTAAGAAAGTAAAACATATTGTTCTTTTAACAAAAATGGACCATGTATCTCAAGGGAAAATTTTAGAGAAGCTTGGAGAGTATCAAAAGTATCAAGATAGATTTGAAGCAATTATTCCTTTCTCTGTAAATAAAAAAGTTGGTAAAAAGCCTCTACTTGATGAGGTTGTAAAGTATCTGCCTGAGTCTCCTGCACTCTTTGATACTGATATTACTACTACAGAGTTTGTTCGTGATATTTATAAAGAGTTGATTCGCGAATCTATTTTTGAAAATTTATCAGATGAAATTCCTTATGAATCGGATGTAACAATTGAAAAAATTTATGAAGAAGATGGAATAGACAGGGTATATGCTACCATAATAGTAGAGAAAGAGACTCAAAAAGGTATAATTGTTGGAAACAGGGGTGAGGGTATTAAGCGTGTTGGAAAAACAGCAAGACAACAACTTGAACTCTTTTCTGGAAAAAGAATATATTTAGATTTACATGTAGCAGTTAAGAAAGGTTGGAGTAAAACTAGAGGAGGATTAGAAGATATGGGTTATGTTTTTTAACAAATAGCTTTTTAAAATAAAAAATAACTATAAATAACTATAAAATCTTCTATATATTAATATTAACAGATAATGTTAAATTAATATATATTTTTAAGAAAACTATCAAGTTAATTCAAAATAGTAAGCAATAATTAATTCTGTTGACAATATAATTTTTACTATCTTACAAAGGAGTGGTAAATTAAAGAATATGTCAACACAATTTATTGACCCTAGAATTAAAAAATATAAAAATATTATTACCATAAATCCTTATATTAATAGCTATTATGAATATAAGAATCAAGAGCTTAAAAAGTTTGATAAACTCATATATGATGATAAACAATTTACAATCTCTTATGCAACAAATAGAGATTTAATTATTGCCTCTTTAGACCTTGGTTATGATGTAGATGAAGAGGAGATTGAAGATACCATTTATATGAAAGCCTATGAGGAGTTAGGTTTAGATGATGAAAAAGAGTATACGATTCATCATCAAAAAGCAAATAGTGATAAAGAGTCTAACGTTTATAATGTTTTTATTTCTGAACCTGAAATAGTAGCTTCTAATCTATCTTCTATTGTAGAAGAGATAAAGTATATTGATTTATTAATTCCTGCACCTCTGTTATATGGTACTCTTTATAACAATAATGTTCTTGAAAATAAAGATGCACACTGTTATATATACTTTACTATGAAAGATGCTTTTGTAACGGTTTATAAAGATGGAGAGTTTATCTACTCTAAATCTATTGAGTTCTCATTAGAGCAGATTTATGATAAATATTGTGCTTTGGTTGGAGAGAAGATTGATAAAGAGGAGTTTTTTGAGGTTTTAGAGTCAGAGGGCTTAAAAACGACCAATTCGATATATCAGCAAAATCTTATGAAGCTTTTTGGAGAGGTCTTTTTACAGATAAATGATATTATTATCTATACCAAACGTGCTTATAATATTCCTAATATCTCTAAACTTTTTTTAGGTTCTGTAAAGAGTCCAATTATTGGTTTAGGGGATTATGGCTATAACTATTTGGGAATTCCAACATTTAATTTAGATTTTAATTTTGATATTAAAAATGATGAATGGTATGTTGACCAACTTCAATATTTGATGGTTAAATCAGGATTAGATTATCTTGAAGGCTTTAAAAATATTATTAATATAAGTAATTATCCTAGACCACCAGTTTTTACAAAACGTTCAAGTGGGCAGTTTATTCTTTCTGTTATTGGTGCTTCACTTTTAGCTATTGGTATACCATTAGGGTATTTAATTCCATCATATACAAATGAAGCTTATAATTTAAAATTAAATGCAGACAATCAAAAGTTAAGTAGTGAAGTTTCAAAATATAAAAAGATATTAAGTGATAAACAAGCAGTTATTAAGACAGAGAAGAAAAAACTAAAAGAGCTTAAGACTATTTTTGAATCTAAAGCAAAAACATTAACATCTATTTATGAAAAAAAGGTTAATTACAATTTTAAATCAGATTTTTTACATACATTTGCAAAAGATTTAAAAAAATACTCTGTACATGTAGAGAAAATAGTATCAAATCAAGATGAGTTTACTTTACATCTTTTAAGTGCAGATGAGAAGTCTATTACAAAATATATTAAATATATATCTAAAGAGTATTCGATGACGATTAAAAATATTGATATAAAACGTATTGAGATAGATGATAAAGATAAGCTTTATCGTGGAATTTTAAAGGTTAGCTACAGATGAAAGCATGGATTAATTTATTAAATGATTTAGATAGCTTTTTTGGAGCTAAGAGTGAAAATGAAAAGTGGATGCTTATAGGAATGGTATTTGTTGTTATTGGATATATGTCATATAGCCTTTTTTTACCTTATGCCGAGGAGCAGTATAAACAATCTGTTCGTAAAAAAGAGACTCTTCAAAAAAGTATAATGAGTAATAAAAAATATCTTCAAGGAATTACAGTTGCAGGAGATAGAGATGCTTATATTAAAAAATATGATAAAGAGATTGCTAGTTTAAAAAAGTCTATTATGCTATCTCATGATGAAATTACATTTATATCAGCTTCACTAGAAGAGTTGTCTCCATTAATGTTTAATAAAGAGAGTTGGTCAAAATTTTTAAACTCTATTACCAAACAAGCTAAAGCTCAACAGGTAAAAATAGATTATATTGATAATAACTATGTTGATAATAAGGGTAGTTTTGGACATGTCTTGCAAATTGCAGTAGGCTGTAATGGCTCTTATAAAAATATAGTTAAGTTTTTTAATAAGCTTGAAAAAAATATCTTGGTTACAGATATTTATGGTTCTTCTATCTATTTGAACAAAGAACATAGCTCTGTGGTGGCTGATGTTAATATTTCAGTATGGGGGATTAATCACTAATGAGAAATATATTTATACTGTTTACTCTTTTATTTCAACTACTTTGTGCCTCTTCTTTGTCACCTGCTGAAATTACAGAGATGATTTCTAAAATAAAAGAGGAGAGAGTTGGAATTTCTATTGAAAAACTAGAGAGTACGGTTAGCCCTTTTATTATAGTGCAACCTAAAAAAGAGGAAAATTTAACAAAAGAGAAAAAAGTTGTTGCTATTAAAGAGGTTTATGTTGAACCTAGCTACTCTTTAGATGCAATTTTAAATCATAAAGCTTTTATTAATAATAAATGGTACAAAAAAGGTTCTAAATTAGACCAATATAAGATTATTTATATTGGTAAAAAAACTGTAACATTAAAAAGTTCAGAGAAAAAAAGAGTTCTCTCTTTAAAGAAGAAAAAATATATAAAGTTACACTAAGGATATAGATAATGTTTTATTTAAAAAATAATTTAAGAAATTTTTTGATTATAGGAGTTCTTTTTTCAATATTGACAACACTCCCATCAAAAGCAAACTCTTGTGAATCTCAACTATTTACGGCAACATTAAATTCTGCCTTAACTATTGCTGATGTGATTGAAAATTTAGCTGATGAGTGTGGTTTAACACTAATAGTCAAAGACAGTGAAGCAAAAAAAAAGTTATCAGATAAACTCTATTATGTAAAATTAAATAATGCATCTTTAAATGAGTTTCTTGATATTATTTTAGTTGACAATGATATCTCTTATACTTTAGAAGATTCAATATTGAAAATATCTTATTTAAATACTCAAACATTTAAATTGGATTATATTTCAGGGGATAGAAAAGGTAAAAGTAATGCTCATGTGACAATTGCAAATTCTGGTAAAGCAGGTGGAGGCTCTAGTACGGGTGGAAAGGGTGGTTCTACAGGTTCTAAAACAGGTGTTTCAATTGAAAGTTTTGATGATTTTAAATTTTGGTCTAAAATAGAAAAAGAGATATATTCTCTATTAAATAGACCAGAAGATGAGTATAAAGCACCAATACCTATTGTTAATCCTGAAGCAGGGATGATTACCGTTACAGGTACAGCACAGCAGTTGAAAAGAGTCTCTCTTTATATTAATGAATTAACAAAACAGCTAAAAAGTCAAGTACTTATTGATGTAAAAATACTAAGTGTTACTTTTGATGATAGTTATAGTACAGGTATTGATTGGAATCAGCTTTATAGTTTTCAAAATATGGCAATTGCTAGTGCTAGTATGTTGCAAGATAATGTCTCTGCAATTACTTCTCAAAGCAGTGGAGGAGGAGATTTATCAATAGGGGATATTACTTCTGCATCAGGGACAGAGCCTAAACATTCAGGAGCGATTATTACTAGAGGTTCTGTAAAAATTAATAATATTATAAAATTTTTGAAAACACAAGGAGATGTAAAATCTATCTCTAATCCAAAAATTTTGACCTTAAATAATCAACCAGCACTTATTTCTGTGGGAAATGAGCTTTTCTATAAAATAACTTCAACTTCTTTACTTCAAGGTTCAGCAGGTGGAGGTTCTCAACAATCAGGAGAGACTATTGATTCTGTTTTTGCAGGTATTTTACTGGATATTACTCCTGAAATATCAGAAAATGGTTCTATTACACTGAAAATTAATCCATCAATTTCAGATACTATAAATACTGTTAGTCGTGATGGGGATGGTTCCAGAAATATTCCACCTGATTTATCTCGAAAACAGATATCTTCAGTGGTTACACTTCAAGATGGACAACATGTTATTTTAGGTGGGTTAATCTCTTCTAAAACAGGTAAAAAAATTTCTAAAGTACCTTTGCTTGGTGATTTACCTTTGTTAGAATACCTATTTAAGCATGAGGTAAAGATTGAAAATGTTGATGAATTAGTTTTGATTATTACACCACATATTATTAAAACTAATAAGGAGCTTTCCTTAGAAGATTTAGGTTATAAAAAGCTAACTTATGAATAATAAATATGGAGCATTAAAAAATATTTTTATTGACAGTGTCGAGAAGGACTCTTATGTAGATTTAGAATCTACAAGCTATAACTATAAATTATTAGAGAGTAGTCTAGAAAAACCTCTTAAAATGCTTTTGATATTTGGAAGACCAGGTACTGGTAAGAGTATGCTACTTAATAAGCTCTATCATAATTTAAAAGAGAGTCGTGAAATACACTATTTTGAAGCACCTATTTTAAGTGAAAAGGAGTTTCTTTTACGTATTCTTGAAGCTATATTTTTGCAAGCAGTTCCTAAAAATATGAGAGTCAATTTTGATGCTCTTTTAAGATATTGCCAAAGTATTAAAGGTAAAAAAGAGATAGTTTTTCTTTTAGATGAGTGTCAACTTTACACTGAATCTTTAATGGAAAAAATAAGACTTCTCTCTGATACTAGAACTATTAAGTTTGTTATTACTTTACACAAAACAGATAATGAAGAGATTATTGCTAAAGAGCATTTTAAGACACGTATATGGGAAGTTATAGAGCTTACTAATGCTAGTGAGTATGAATTGGAACTTTATATTAGAAAAAAAATGATAAAAAAAGGTTTTATGGAGGTTTCTAATATGTTAAGAAAAAAAGATTTTAAATACATACATTCTCATACTTTAGGAAATTTTAGAGAGACTAATAAATATCTTTATACTATTTTTGATATTTATGAATATTATGATGAAGTAGAGTCACATAAGCTATCAACTAGAAAAATTTCTAAAAAAATTTTAGAGATGGCTGCAATAAGATTAGGATATATTAATGGATAAAATACGTAAATTAGAACAGAGATGGAAAAGGTATAAAACTGTAAAAACAGTCTCATTTTTACTTTTTATATCTATCTTTTATCTTTTCACTGTAGGGGGATATTATACTTTCTTAAAGTGGGATTCAATTAATACTTTTTTTTCTAAAAAAGTCATTTTGAAAGAAAAAAATATTTCTAAAGAGAATATTATAAAAGATAAAATTATAGAAAAAGAAATTATAAAAAAAGAAGAGAGTAATAAAACAGCAGTAACAGAACTATACTTTAATCCTATTATTCCCATTATAGATATGGAAAAGGAAAAATCAACGACTTCTCATAGAGCTATATTTCGTAAAGAAAAATCATCTTCTAACAGATTAAAAGCAAAGCCATCTACCTATTTAACAGCACAAGAACTCTCTAAAATTAAAGTGAGTAATCATAAAGAACGTGACACCACAAGGTTAAAGAGAATTCATATAGGTTCAAGTTCTAAAAATTATATAGAGACGATGAAAAAGAAATTTTTTAAGAGTAAAAAACCTAGAGATGCTCTCTTGTTAGCTAAAGCATTTTATAGAGAAAAAAAATATAAAGAGTCTAACAAATGGGCATTAGAAGCAAATAAACTTAATAGTAACTTGGATGAAAGTTGGATAATATTCGCCCAATCAAAAGCAAAAATGGGTAAAAAAAATGAGGCTATTAAAATTTTAGCAATGTATTATAGAAAAAGTAAATCGCCTGAAGTTAGGGCAGTAATAGAAAAAATAAAAATGGAAAAATTATAATGAAAATATTATTATCTCTATTGATGACAACTCTTTTTTTGTTTTCATCAAATTTATCAAGACTTTATAAACTTTATGAAAAGCAAGAATATGATAAAGCATGTAATTATGCACATAAATATTACTATAAAAAACAGAATAGAAATTCTGAAAACTATTCAACTTTTTATGCACTCTCTTGTTTAGAGACCAATAATCTTTCAAGAGTAGCCATACCCATGGCATCATTAACAAAATCTAAAGATGCACGAGCTAATGCTAGTTACTTTGCAACAATTCTTTTACAAAAACAGCTTCTGTTACAAGCATTAATAGATAAAAAACCTTTAGCTAATTTACAATTGCCTAATACTAACTTTATTATATCAAAAATATTTACTCTTTTTTTAGAGAAAAAGTATCTATTAGAAGATGATATTTATAAGTTTACAGATAAAAATTTAACTTATCAACTATACATTAAAAAAGATAAAAGAAGCCGTCAATATATGATTATTGATATTTATAAAGATGAAAAATTTACTAAACGATACCAATATAGATAGGAGAAAGAGTGCAGAAAATTATAGATTTATTAATAAAAGAGAATGCATTAGATGAAAAAAAGTTACAACTTTTTATAAATAGGTATGGAGAGAGCAAAGTAAGTATTAGCAATCTTATTAAAGTTAGATTAATTCATACCGAAGAGATGGAAATTATTTTAAATAAAGAGTTGCGTTTACATAGTATAACTATGAGAGAGTTAGAGTCTATTTCAGGAATTGATACAACAGCACTTTTAAAACGTCAAGCTAAAGATGCAAATATGGAGTATATGGATATTAGAGGTGTTGAAATAGACCTTAAATTACTTAAACGTTTACCTCTAAAGCAGTTAGTTAAATATAAAGTTTTGCCTCTTTATGTAGAAGACAACAAGGTAACAGTTGCTTTTTCTAATGCTAATGATTTTGAAGCAAAAGGTGCTATTGAGCGTTTTTTTCATGGCAAAATTATGTGTAGTGTTCTAGCTCGTGTAGAGATGATAGAAGAGATTTTAAATCAACTACATACCGAAGAGAAAGTAGAAGAGTTCACAACAAATATTAAACAAGATTTAGAACAGGGTGGAAATGAAAAAATTGATGAAAAAGCATTACCTGCTGTTGTTCAGCTTATTGATTTGATTTTAGAGTCGGCTATTGTAAAAGGTACAAGTGATATTCATATTGAGGCTACAGAACATTACTGTTTAGTACGTTACCGAATTGATGGAATCTTGCAAGAGTACTTTCGGATGGAACAGGCAATATTTTCTCCTCTCTCTTCACGGATGAAGCTTTTATCTAACCTTGATATTGCAGAAAAAAGAAAACCACAAGATGGACGATTTACAAAAATAGTAAATGGAAGTGTTTTTGACTTTAGGGTTTCAACTTTGCCAACACTCTTTGGAGAGTCTATTGTTATGAGGATTCTTGACAAAACAAAGTCTATGGTAAAACTAGAAGATGCAGGTATGAATAAAATATCTTATGAAAAGTTTATTAAAGGTATTCATGCTCCTTATGGGATTGTCTTGGTAACAGGACCTACTGGGTCTGGTAAAACCACCACTCTTTATGGTGCATTAAACGAAATTAAGTCTGTAACAGATAAAACTATTACAGTTGAAGACCCTGTGGAGTACCAAATGGAAGGTATTCAACAAGTTCAAATTAATAAAAATTCAGACCTTGATTTCCCTGCTGCTTTGCGTTCTATTCTAAGACAAGACCCTGATAAAATCATGATTGGAGAGATTCGAGACCAAGAGACCTTGCGTATTGCTATTCAAGCTGCGTTAACAGGTCACTTGGTTCTTTCTACTCTGCATACCAACTCTGCTTTGGCTGCGATTGGACGTATGTTGGACATGGGAATTGAATCTTATCTTATATCAGGTGCATTAGTAGCAATTCAAGGTCAACGATTGGTAAGAAAAATTTGTCAAAATTGTAAAGAGAAGACTACACTTTCGCCAAAGCTATATGAGGATATTAAAAATTATGTTCCAGAAAATGCAGTTTTTTATGAAGGAAAAGGATGTGCTATCTGTAATGATTCTGGCTATGTTGGTAGAGAGATGATTTCGGAAGTATTGGTTATATCAGAAATAATGTCTACTATGATTGCAAATGGAGCAACCAAAGAGGAGTTACAGATTCAAGCAAATAAAGAGGGATTTTTTTCGATGTTTCAAGATGGTATTCAAAAAGCATTGGCAGGTAAAACAACAGCCAAAGAGATTATTAGAGTGGCACGGTCATAATGAAATATTTTAATGTAACTATAATATCTAAGGGTAAAAAACGTATAGAGTTAGTAAAAGCTAATAATAAAATACAAGCCATGAGAATAGCAAAACAGAATAACCCTAATCAAGGTGTTCAAAAAGCAATAGAAGTTTCAGCTCCAACAGGTGCTCAAATGGATGATATGTTCAAGAACATAAAAAAATCGTTTGAGCCAAAAATAAACTTAAACAATAAAATATCTGCTATACGACAGATAGCAGTTATGACCGATGCAGGAATCTCTATACATGATTCAATTACAGAAGTGGCTGTTAACACTGAAAACCCAAAATTAAAACAGATTTATCAAAATATGGGAAACGATATTAACTCAGGAAAATCAATTGCAGATTCAATTGAACCCTATAAAGAGGAGTTTGGACATGTGGCTATTGCCATGACTAACCTAGGAGAGAAAACAGGAAATATCTCTGGCTCTTATCATAAATTAGCAGATATTTTAGAAAATATTCGTGACAATGTTAAAAAATTTAAAAAAGCTATTCGTACCCCACTTATAACATTTGCTGCAATGGGTGTAGCGTTTACCATTTTGATTATGGTAGTTGTGCCAAAATTTAAAGAGATGTTTGAAAGGTTTGATTCTGCTCTTCCTATTCCTACACAAGTTTTACTTTTTTTAGAACATATATTAAATAACTATGGATTATATATTTTGGGTGGATTAATTCTTATGGTTTATGGTTTACTATATTATTATAAAAGCGATAAAGATTTTAAATACAAAGTAGACAAAATTTTAGTACATCCAAAATTTTATTTAATTCATAAAGTTATTTTTTTTTCATCTATGCACCAATATACTTTGGTCTTTGGAGAGTTAGTAAAATCAGGTATTCCAGTATCCGAAGCACTAGATACAGCCGTTGGAATGGTTACAAACTCTTACATAAAAGAGAAGCTTTTAACAGTCAATGCCAATATTAGTAGAGGTGTTTCACTATCAGACGCTTTTGAGCAAACAGGACTATTTGAAAATATGCTTCTACAAATGATTAGAGCAGGAGAGCAGGGTGGTCAACTAGATGCAATGCTAGGAAAAGTAACCGACTATTACGATGCACGTTTCCAAGACCTTATTGATAACCTTGCAGCGTACATAGAACCAATCATGCTCTTTTTTATCGCAGGTTTGGTTTTATTGATGGCGTTGGGAATTTTTATGCCTATGTGGGATTTGGGGAAAGCTGTTAAGTAGTGGAAAAGGAAACGAACAGTTACAACAAAAGTTGTATAAATATATGTAAAAGTGTTGACATGTATTATACATTATGCTAAAATTTCTTTGCCGTAAAACATATAGGCAGATATATTTAATTAAATATGCGTTAAGAGATATTATGGTTTTGTGGAGTAAGATGGCTGAAATAAATCTAATCTGACACATATAAAACAAAGACCCATAGTCGGTAT
>FPHN01000259.1_pt1 | contig 14105 bp, 14 predicted proteins | sample 1057391 | NCBI WGS metagenome assembly FPHN01 (sample SAMEA4473311, study PRJEB15554) | hydrothermal vent metagenome | biome: marine basaltic hydrothermal vent biome; feature: marine hydrothermal vent; material: water | place: Pacific Ocean | collected 2011-06-14/2011-07-23 | depth 1155 m | reverse complement strand
TAGAAGGTATTACTAGAGAGAGTATCGGAACAGCTTCTGCAAAGAAACTAAGAAGAGATGGTTATCTAACAGCTAACATCTATGCTAATGGCGTAGAGAATATTCAAGCTGCATTTAAAAGAGGTGATTTTACAAAAGCTGTAAGAGCAAAAGAAGAGTTATCTTTTCCAATAAATGTAGATGGTAAAGATTTAAAAGTAGTGATTCAAGAGTATCAACTACACCCAGTTCATGGAGATGTTATTCATGTTGACTTAAGAGTTGCAGTACCAGGTCAAGTAACAAATTACCTTGTTCCAGTAAAAACAACTGGTACACCAAAAGGTTTAAAAAATAAAGGTGTCCTAATGATTCAAAAAAAGAGAGTTAAAGTAAGAGGAGCTATAGAAGATATTCCAACTAATTTTACTCTTAATGTTACTGATTTAGATAGAGATGACTCTATTTTAGTTAGAGATATGGAAGTACCAGCTAATTGTAGACTAATGGACAGAGCAGATGTTGCTGTTGTTGGTGTAATTAAAGCTAAATAATAATATGTTATTAATCGTAGGACTAGGTAATCCTGGAACACAATACGAAAATACACGACATAATATCGGTTTCAGAGTTATTGACAATCTTGTTAATGACTTTGGAGCTAGAGATGTCTCTAAAAGCTCTTTTCAGGGCAAACTCTTTAAATCTTCCAATATTCTGTTTTTAAAACCTACTACATTTATGAATTTATCAGGTAACTCTGTACAAATTGTTAAAAATTTCTATAAAATTGAACTTGAAGATATTATTGTTATTCATGATGATATAGATTTACCATTTTCAGCATTACGTTTTAAAAAAGGTGGTGGGCATGGTGGACATAATGGTTTACGTTCTATTGACTTGATGATTGGTAAAGAGTACAATCGTGTTAGAATGGGTGTTGGTAAGCCAGAGCATAAATCACAAGTGGTAGATTATGTTTTGCATGATTTTTCAGCAGAAGAAGAGAAACTTTTACCTGCTTGGATTACACATACAGCCACTGCAATAAAAGAGTTACACTCAAAAACACTTAATGAAGTAAGGTCTCGCTATTCACTTAAATCATTTGAGGCTTAAGTAGATGTTTTTTAGGTATGTTTCTTACCATTATATAAAAAATATGCTTATTATTTTAATAGGATTAACAGGACTTTTTACAGGACTTGATTATCTTATGAATGCTTCTTCTCTTTCCTCTTTTAATATTAAAGTTTTATATGCATTTTCTAAATGGCAAGAAGCTCTTAATCTTCTTTATCCTTTGGCAATTATTTTAGGTGCTATATGGACAAAGATGGCATTTATTAAACAGAATAAACTTGCTTCTTTTTATGCGTTGGGAATAACACGTAAAGATTTTTTTAAACCTTTTTTTGTTGTTAGTATGTTTGTTTATATTCTCTTTGTTGGTTTGAATTTTAGCTCTTTTGCAACTGCAAATGATACTGCATATATGATAAAAAAAAATCAATACGCCATGAGTAAAACAGAAGATTTATTTTTTAAATATAATGATAGTTTTGTCTATATAGGTACACTTTTACCTGAACAAAAAAAAATAGAAAAATTAACAGTTTTTAAAATGAAAAACAATAAAGTTTTTGAAAGCTTAACAGCTAAAGAGGCTAGTTTTAATGTGAATGAGTGGATAGCATCAAATATTATTAAAAAATCAAAAATTATTCGTGACAATAAAGAGTATTTAAAAGTAGAACATTTAGATTTTTTACATACATTAAAAGGATATGAACCAAAAATCTTAAAATCTATCTATGATGGACAAGAGTTAACACTTTATGAAAGTATAATGGCAAATACACTGCTTGAGAATCAAGATTTATCTACTGAAGCTTTACGAGCTGATATTTACAGTAAAATTGTTACTCCACTGTTTTCTATTGCTTTAATTATGATTTTAATTTTTCGTTTTCCTTTTTATGCAAGATATATGAATATGGCAAGTAGTACAACACAAGCATTAGGAGGAACACTCTTTGTATGGGGAATTTTATTTGCATTGCAAGGAATTGGTGCTAATGGAACAATAAACCCTGAATTGGCAATTATTTTGCCAATTGTACTTTTATGGATTTATGCAATATATACATTAGTAAAGTCAGATAGATAAACTCTACTTATCTCCTGCAAAAGGCATCAAAGCACTAGCCCAAGTTAAGCCACCACCAAAGGTATCAAGAAGCATCAACTCTCCTTTTTTTAAACGACCAGATTCATAAATATCATTAATTGCCATAGGGATAGAGGCCGCAGAAGTGTTTCCATATTTTCCAACAGTTAATACTACTTGTTCTTTTGTCATTTTCAAAGAGTCGCCTACAGCTTTAATAATTCTATAATTTGCTTGATGAGGGATAAAATGGAGAATATCTTCTGCTTTAATCTTATTTTTTTCTAAAATATTTTTTACATCTTTAGTTAATGTTTTTACTGCTAGTTTAAAGGTCTCATTTCCTTTCATCTGAACAAAGTTAAGTCCTTCTTCAATGACTTGTTGAGAGACAGGATTAACACAACCTGGAGCAGGAGTTACAAGAAAATCAGAATAAGAACCATCTGCACTTGCATGAACATCTATAAATGCTTCAGATTTATCTTGGGTAGCTGAAATTACAGCTGCACCTGCACCATCTCCAAAAAGAATACATGTACTTCGGTCTGTATAGTCTACAATCGAAGAGAATTTTTCAGCACCAATAATAAGTACATGTTTTTTCATACCTGATTCAATAAATGCTTTAGCAATCGAAAGAGCATAGACAAAGCCAGAACAAGCTGCTGATATATCAAATGCTTGAACATTTTTAATACCTAATTTATCAGAAATAATACATGAAGTAGCAGGCATATTAAAGTAATCTGGTGTGACAGTAGCACAAACGACTAAGTCTATATCAGATACTTCTAATCCTGCTCTCTCTATAGCTATTTTAGATGCTTTAGTTGCCATATCACTAGTATATTCATCATGTTTGGCTATACGTCGTTCAGAGATTCCTGTACGTTTTAAAATCCATTCATCACTAGTCTCAACCATCTTTTCTAAATCGGCATTACTTAATACTTTAGAAGGAACATAAGCTCCAATTGAATGAAATTTTGCGTACATTATTTACCTTATGCGTTGTTTTTTTTGAGTAACTCTTCTATGGCTTGGTTTACCTTAGAGTCATTATAATTTATAGCTTGAAAAATAGCATTTTTAATTGCTTTAGCATTACTTTTTCCGTGTGATATAATAGCACAACCTTTTACACCAAGTAAAGGAGCACCACCATATTCTGCATAATCTACTTTTTCTTTGAGTTTTCTAAACACTTTTTTCTTCATCATAAATGCCCCAATCTTAGCAGGGATAGATTTTCGAATTTGAGTCTTCATCAAATCAAAAACTGTAGAGACTACACCTTCACTTGCTTTTAGCACAATATTACCTGTATATCCATCACAAACGACAACATCTACAGAACCATTAAAAATATCTGAACCCTCAACATTCCCTTTAAAACCAGGAACATCATACATTAGTTTAAATGCTTCTTTTGTTAGCGCATTTCCTTTGCTATCTTCTTCTCCATTCGAGAGAAGTCCAACACGTGGACGGCTTAGACCTAAAAGCTTTTGAGCATATACTTCACCCATAATAGCAAATTCATAAAGGTTTTTTGCTGTACAATCAGTAACAGCTCCAACATCCAACAGAAGGGTTTTTGCAGACATTGATTTATTTGGCATAATCGTTGCTAATGCAGGTTTAGAGATATTAGGTAATCTTCCTATTCTTAAAGTAGCCAAAGTCATTGTTGCACCAGAGTGTCCTGCTGAAACTACACCGTCAGCTTTACCATCACGTACCAACTCAACAGCTTTAAAAATAGAAGATTCTTTTCTTTTTAGTGCTTGTGTGGCTTTATCACTCATTGCAATAACATCTGAAGACTCTACAATCTCTACTTTATCAAGATAATATTGGGGGAGGAATGAGATAATCTGCTCTCTATCTCCTACAAGAATAGGAAGAAACTGTTTTTCGTCAAGTGCTTGAATTACACCATCTATTATAGGTTCGGGACCAAAGTCCCCACCCATTGCATCAATAGCAATTCTAATCATCAGAACTACTTAATTACGCTTTAGTTGTATTATATTCGCCAGTAGTCATATTCATATGATGTGGCATTCTCCATGTCCCATCTGCATCTTTTACAGGTCTTGGTAATGTCAATTTATAGTGAGTTCTTCTTTTTGCTGATCTAGTTTTACTTACACGTCTCTTAGGTACTGCCATTTTTAATCCTTAGTTTTAAAATTCTTTTTCGAATTCTTCTTCATTATTTTCACATTTTTTACAATAGTGATATTCATTCTGAACGGAAGCTATTTCACTTTGAACAATAAATTCAAGGTCAACTATTCCATCGAGAAATTCGATTATATCTAAATCATCTTTAGTCTCTATAACTTCATCACTTAAAGTTAAATTAAGAGGGGATTTCATATCATATTGATACTCATCTCCACATCTGTCACAGAAAAGTTTTACTTGACCATCAAGATTCCCTTCTAGTCGAAGTCGATGATAACCACTTTTTGCCAAAGTTCCTTTTAAAGAGACACCATTAACAGTTAATTCAAAAGGTTTTTTACTTTGACCAATCTTATCATAAACTATTTTCATAGTTTATAAGCCTTATACAATCTCTCTTTGTGCAAAGAAAAAGTTAATCTCATTAACTGCATTCTCTACAGAATCAGAACCATGAACAGCATTAGCATCAATGCTCTCTGCAAAATCAGCTCTAATTGTACCAGCCTCTGCCTCTGCAGGATTTGTTGCACCCATTAAATCTCTATTTTTTTGCATTGCATTTTCACCTTCAAGTACTGTTACAACAACAGGACCAGAAATCATAAATTCTACAAGGTCTTTAAAAAAAGGTCTTTCTGCATGAATAGCATAAAATGCTTCTGCATCAGCACGAGAGAGTTGAATCTTTTTAGTCGCAGCAATTCTAAGATTTGCTGCTTCAAATCTAGCAAGTATCTGTCCTACTACATTTTTAGCTACTGCATCAGGTTTGATGATTGATAATGTTTGTTCCACTATTTTGCTCCATAAACTTAGTGATTTAAAAAAAGTCACTACATAAAGTATTTTGAGATGGAATTATATCAGAAAAGTATTAAAACAAAGAAATTTGAAAAGATAAAAAATTGGGAAAAAGAAGGGTAGTTACAAAGTATAAATATATACTTTGTAACTAAGATATATTAGTCTTCAACTACAGGAGTACCTGCTTCGCCTCTATCTGGATGAAGTGTTGCTCCATCTTTTGGCTCATCCCAAACAATACATCCTTCAGTTGGACATGCTTCAGCACAAGCTGGAGTATCAAAGTGACCTACACACTCAACACATTTATCTTCGTATACATAGTAAATCTCTTCTCCAGTTGGGTTATCATCCTCATCTACAATTGCTTCTGTAGGACATTCGTCAATACATGCTGCACAGTTGATACAACTATCTGTAATTTTTACTGCCATTTTCTTTTCCTTATTTTAAAGTTTCCAAACTATAGCAAAAGTAGATTAATAATTTCTTTAATCAATACTTTTTAATTGGGTATTTTGATACAAATAGTAGCATTTTAACATATTTTTACAATTAGTAAATTGATACTCATTTTTAAAATCAAAAAACTAGGAAAGATTTATATTTTTAAATAATCTTTTATCTCTTCAGCTCTATTAGTTTTTTCCCATGTGAATTGCATATTTTCTCTACCAAAGTGTCCATAAACTGCTGTCTTTTTATAAATAGGACGTAAAAGATTGAGTTCTTTGATAATTCCAGCAGGTGTTAAATCAAACAGTTCCTCAACACACTTTTCTATTTTAGACTCTTCTATAACACTTGTTCCATGAGTATCAATCATAATTGAAACAGGATTTACCACACCAATTGCATAAGCTATCTGTATTGTTACCCTATTGGCAACTTTTGCTGCTACTAAATTTTTAGCAATATATCTACAAATATAAGCACCTGAACGGTCTACTTTTGTTGGGTCTTTTCCAGAAAAAGCTCCACCACCATGAGGGCAAGAGCCACCATAGGTATCTACAATAATTTTTCGTCCTGTTAATCCTGCATCGCCTTGAGGTCCACCAATAACAAATCTGCCTGTTGGATTAATATGATAAGTAATATCTTCTTTACTTAAAAACTCTTTTGGTATAACAGCTTCTAAAACTTCTAGCATAACAGCCTCTTTTAGTATCTTTTGGCTGATATTATCATCATGTTGTGTAGATACAACAATAGTATCAATAGCCACAGGTACATTATCTCTGTACTTAACACTTACTTGTGCTTTTCCATCAGGTCTTAAAAAAGGAATTGTTCCATTTTTTCTTACTTCTGCTAGTTTTGCTGTAATTTTATGTGCTAATAAAATAGGTAAAGGCATAAGTTCTGGTGTTTCATTACAAGCATAACCAAACATTAATCCTTGGTCTCCTGCACCTATTTCTCCAGAACTCTTATCGACTCCTTGGTTAATATCAGAACTTTGTTCTCCCACTCCATTAAGAACTCCTGCACTTCTATAGTCAAATCCAAAGGCTGAGTTGGTGTAACCAATTTCACGTATTACTTCACGTGCTATCTCTTGCATTGGTGCATAGATTTCTGTTTTTAGTTCTCCTGCTATAATACAAAATCCATTACTTACTAATGTCTCACATGCCACTCTTGCATTAGGGTCTCTTTCTATAACATAATCTAGGATTGCATCAGAGATTTGGTCTGCCATTTTATCAGGATGTCCCTCGGTTACTGATTCAGAAGTAAAGATATACTCTTTTGCCATTTTATTATTACCTTATTTGATTTTTTTTGCTAATTGTTTAGGTAGAAGTCCTAAAGACTCTTCTACTAGTTTGGTATTTCCATGAGTAATAAAGTCATCTTTGTATTCAAAAGTAGTAAGTTGAATATCTTGAATTTTCTCTTCACTCAAAAACTCTAAAAGTGCAGAGCCTACCCCACCCATTTTTGCAGAGTCTGAAAAAATATACCACTTTTTATATGTTTCTGCCAGTTCTAAAAGCTTATTCTTATCTAAGGGTTTCACAAAACGTAAATCTAAAATAGTTGGAGTGCTTTCAAGAAGTTTTGCTACCTCTTCTGCTCTGCCAACACCGTTTCCATAACCTATAAATAAAATTTCATCTCCATCTTTTACAACTCTTGACTTTCCAAGTTCAAAAGGAGTAGAATCTTCATCTTGTGAAATAAATGCTCCTCTTGGGTATCTAAATGCACAAGGTGTTGGAAAATCTTTTGCAAACTCCATTGCCAATTTCATGGTATTATTAGATGATGGTGCAAAAATAGTCATATTTGGAATGGCTCTTAAAAAAGATATATCAAAAACTCCTTGATGGGTCTCTCCATCTTCTCCAACCAATCCTGCTCGGTCAATAGCAAAAGCCACGCCTAAGTTCATAAGACAAATATCATGAATAAGCTGGTCGTAGCCTCTTTGTAAAAAAGTAGAATAGAGTGTACAAAAAGGTTTAAACCCCTCTTTTGCTAAAGGTCCCATAGAAGTTACTGCATGTTGTTCTGCAATTGCAACATCCCAAAAACGTTCAGGGTATTTGGCAATGGCATCACTCATTCCTGTACCACTTGGCATGGCTGCTGTTACTCCAACTACTTTATCATCTTTATCTGCTAACTCTACTAATGTCTTAGCAAAAATAGCTGTAGAAGCTATAGGAGCAGACTTTTTAAGAGACTCTCCTGATTCAATATCAAATGCACCAACACCATGCCAATGCTCTTTACTTGAACCTACACCTTCGGCTATTTCATAGCCTTTACCTTTTGTAGTTTGAACATGAATAATAACAGGTCGTTTCATCTTTTTTGCTAGTTTTAGAGTCTCTATTAAAGATTCAATATTATGTCCATCAATAGGTCCTATATACTCTAAACCTAACTCTTCAAATAGAATTCCAGGAGTAATTAATTGAAAAGACTCTTCAACTCTTTTTGCCACATATGTAGCAGAGTTAGGAAGTGTTTCTAGTAACTCCTTTGTCTTCTTTTTAAATTTTTGATAAAAAGGAGATGCCATACTTTGAGATAATATACGGCTTAATGCTCCAATAGGCGAAGCAATACTCATCTCGTTATCATTTAAAATAATAATAGCAGGGTATTTTCTATCTCCTAGTTCATTCATTGCTTCATAAACCATTCCTGCACTCATACTTCCATCGCCAATAAATGCTAAAGGAATACGCTCGTCTTGTTCTCCTCTTAAGGCAATAGCTTTAGCTGCACCAGTTGCTAGTGAAATAGAGGTCGAAGAGTGACCTGCCATATAGTAGTCATTATCAGACTCTTTTGGTTTACTATAGCCACTAAGTCCATCAAATTGACGTAAGGTATCAAATTTATCCCATCTATCAGTTACTAGTTTATGAGCATAAGATTGATGAGAAACATCAAAAATAAAAGGATTTTTTGTAGCATCAAATACAGCATGCATAGCTATAATAATATCTGTAGCTCCTAATGTAGAACTAAGATGCCCCCCATTTTTACTAACTGTATCTAAGATTTTTTGACGAACTTTTCGTGCTATATCTTCTAGTTCTGCTATATCTTTTGTTTTTAAATCTCCAAATTTATTCATACTAATACGCTCCTTAATACTGAAAAGAGTCTATCATTTTGTTCTTTTGTTCCAATAGTAATACGCACAGCATTCAGACCATAAGAGGCTAAGTTACGAATAATTACACCCTGTTTTAGGAGTTCATCTGAAATTTTTGTTGAATTCATGCTATCGTCAAAAAGATAGGTTATAAAGTTTGTATAGCTTTCTATATAAGAAAAACCTAGCTCTTTTGCAAATGCTTCATACCGTTTTATCTGTTGGGTATGTAATTCAATAGACTCTTTTACAAAATTTTCATCTTTACATGCTTCAATTGCACCTACTAGTGAAAGAGTTGTAATATTAAATGGAGGTCTCATTTTATAAAGTTCATTAATAATAGTGCTATTTGCAATACCGTAACCAACACGCATTCCACCTAATCCATAGGCTTTAGAGAACGTTCCTAAGTAGATAACATTTGAAAATTCAATTATATCATTTGGAGTTATTTTATATTTTTCATTTTTTGCTGCAGCATATTCCATATAAGCACCATCAACAACAACTAAAGTTTCATTTCCAATAGCATTAATGATTTTTAAAACATCTTCTTTTGATATAGCATCCCCTGTAGGATTATTTGGAGTACATAAGTAGACAATTTTAGGTTTATGTTGTTGATATGCTTCTATAAATTCATCAACTTTATGTTCATAGCTAGGAGTTCTTACTATTTTTGCTCCCATCTGCTTAGCGTAAATCTCATACATTGCAAATGTTACTTGACTCATAAGTACAGAGTCATTAGCAGTTAAAACTGCACGTGAAATAAACTCTAAAATTTGGTCTGAACCTGCCCCTATAATAACATTATTATCTTGAACTTCAAATTTTTTAGACAGAGCCTCTTTTAGTTCAAACATAGAGTCATCAGGGTATAAAAAAGCTTTGTCTGCACTGTTGGCAATTGCTTTTGCTACTTTTTGGCTACAACCTTTGGGGTTTTCATTAGATGCTAGTTTAACTACATCTTTAGGGTCTATTCCAAACTCTCTTACTACCAACTCGATTGGTTTACCTGCTTCATAAATTTTTATATCTTTTAGTGCTTCATTAAATTTCACGGATTTTCCTTATATATCATCATTCTCTTTAACATAAGAGCCAAGTACTTTAATTAGTTTTGCATGTCTATCCATTATATCCATAATATGAAGGTCTTTTTGATGTCCATTGAACTCTATAAAAAAGATAGACTTTCCTTCTACTATATGTGATTTTATTTTTGTTAAGTTTACTTCACATCGTTCAAAGTCATTTAAGAAATTTACCAATGCTCCAGGTGCATTATCTAAGTAAACTAACATTGATGTTTTATCATCGTTAGATTGTAAATTTTCAAAATTACTTATAATGAAAAATCGTGTTTTATTATCTGAACAATCTTCAATATTCTTAAAAAGAATTGGTAAATTATACATTTTTGCAGCTACATCTGCACAGATAGCTGCAGAATTTTCTTCCTGCATTGCCATTTTTGCTGCTTTTGCTGTAGATTCTATGGGAATAAGCTCAACTTCATCTAGTCCACAATCTTGTAAAAAGATTTGACATTGGTCAAAAGCAATATCTTTTGAGTAGATTTTTTTAATATCTTTAATATTATCACAACGACTTGCTAAAGTGTGATGAATGTCTATAAAAACTTCTGCAATAATTTTTAAGTCATATCTTTTTAAACAGTTGATAGTATCACTAACAATTCCATTAGAAGAGTTTTCAATAGGGACAACTCCAAACTTGGCAGTACCACGGTCAACTTCTCTAAAAACAGCCTTTATTGAACCCATAGGAAGATAAGAACTCATTGCTCCAAACTTACTTTCGGCTGCTTGATGAGTAAAGGAAGCTTCTGGACCTAGATATGCAATTGCTTCTGGACGTTCTAAATTTCTAGCAACAGCAAACATTTCTAAAAATAGAGCATCAATTGCTTTATTGGTTAATTTTCCATCGTTTTGTTTTTTTAAACGATTTAAAATAGCCTGTTCACGCTCTGGACGATAGATGGGTGCACCCGTTGTGTTTTTTAGTTTACCAACCTTATGCACGTACTCCATACGTTGATTATAGAGCTTTAAAAGTTGGTCATCAATACTATCTATTTGAACACGTAACTCATCTAATGTCATCTTATTTCCTTTTTTCTGCTTGTAAACGAGGCTTTATCCTCATTTATTTTTTATTTATTCTGCCAACTGGTATCGCAACTCTCTTCTAATCTTATTTGGTCTTCAAATGTTTCACGCTCCCTAATAAGGTAATCTTTTCCATCAAGAATTGCTACCTCTGCTGAACGTCCACGTGTATTATAATTGCTTGACATAGTAAATCCATAAGCTCCTGTTGAATGAACCACTAAAATATCATGATGATTCATTGCTGGTAAGGCTATATCTTTACCCAAAAAATCTCCACTTTCACAAACAGGACCTACAACATCAGCTAAAGAGGTCTCTTCCCCTTCTTTTTTAATAGCTTCTATTTGATGATAGGCATCATAAAGGCTTGGACGTAATAAATCATTCATCGCCCCATCAACAATTACAAAACGTTTATCTCCATTTACTTTTTCATACAAAACAGAAGTCAAGAATATTCCAGAATTTGCCATTAGGTATCTTCCTGGTTCACTCAAAATAGTTATATCTAAGCCTTTGATTTGTGAAAAAATAGCTTTAGCATAATCGGCTGGTCGAATGGTGCTTTCATCATTATAAACAACACCAAGACCTCCACCAACATCAAAAAACTTAATCTCGATACCAATAGCATCTAAAGAGCGTACTAAGTCAGCTACAATTCCACACGCTTCTGTAATTGGAGCAAGTTCTGTAAGCTGTGAACCAATATGAAAATGAATTCCCACTGGGTTTAAGTTTTCTGCTCTTTGAGCATAAATATACATACGTTTTGCAGAATCTATACTTACACCAAATTTATTTTTATGTAGTCCAGTTGAAATATAAGGATGTGTTTTAGGGTCAACATTTGGATTAACTCTAATTGATATACGTGCTTCAACACCAAGCTCTTTTGCTATCATCTCCACACGTTTCATCTCTGCTTCACTCTCTAAGTTAATAAGTAAAATCTCTTTTTCTAAAGCTTCACGAATTTCACTATCTCTTTTTCCAACACCTGAAAAGATAATACGGTATCTTTTAACTCCTGCTTTTAAAGCACGGTTAACCTCTCCAATACTCACACAGTCAGCACCTGCTCCAAGATTAGCTAAATGACGAATCACAGCCAAGTTAGAGTTAGATTTGACAGCATATGCCACCAATGATTTCTTCCCAGCAAAAGCATCTTTTAGTTCTTCATATCTCTTGGTAATTGCATTAAAGTCATACACATAAAGTGGGGTATTATATTTTTTAACTAAAGTAGTTATATCTAAACTCATAATAATTTATTCCTAAATTTTGTAATTGTCGCGATTTTAGCTAAATTTTGGTTTATAGATGGTTAATGGACTTTTTTTAATTTATTTTTTTTATAAAGTAAATAAATATTTTTTAAGAGACTAGAAAAGGAGTGCTGATAAAGTAGCATTAATTAAAATTAATTTGGAATTATAAATAAAATAATGAAATTTTTTTATAAAAAATGATATTATCTACTCATTATTTAAAGTTATCTTTGTTTATAATAAAGTATACTAAAATAATAATAATAATTATTATTAAAAAATAGGAGGAAACATGAAATTAGGTTTTTTGGTCGATCTTAACCTTTGCATGGGTTGCAAAGGGTGTGAGATTGCCTGTAAAGTTGAAAATGAAGTGCCATTAAGTTCTTGGCGTTTGCGTGTAAAATACATAGATATAGGAACATTCCCTGATAATTCTCGTTCATTTACACCATTAAGATGTAACCATTGTGAGAGTGCTCCATGTGAGAGAATCTGTCCCGTATCTGCACTGCATTATTTAGATAATGGTATTGTAAATATTGATAGTTCAAGATGTATTGGTTGTGCAGGTTGTATGATGGCTTGTCCTTATGGTGCAATATATATGGACCCAGAGTCAAATACAGCTGATAAATGTACCTACTGTGCCCATAGAATTGAAGGTGGATTAATGCCAGCATGTGTTGTTGCTTGTCCTGTAGAAGCCAATATCTTTGGAGATATTGAAGATGATACTTCTCATATTTCACGATATATTATGGAGCATCAAGGTAATGTTCAGGTAAGAAAACCTGAAAAACATACAGACCCTAAGCATTATTATGTAGGTGGTGGTAACCAAACACTTAATCCTTTAGCTCATGAACGAATTGAAGGTTATGGACTATTTAATAACATTACACACCTAGATACTATTGGCGACCCTCATCACTCTATTTTAGATAGATTCTTGACACCAATCTTTGGAGGTCATAACGACCATTTAAAAAATGAAAGTTTTGTAGATATGCCAAATGATGATACAAATGAAGAAGAAGGAGGTCACTAATGGATCACGTTAGTACTATAGAAGCAACCAAAGCTATTGTAACTTTAGACGTTGCTCTTCCTGGAATAATCTGGGGTTGGATGATTACACTTAATATGTGGGCAAAAAGTATTGGTACAGGTGTTATTCTTGTTGGTGCTTTTTTACTATATAGACATAAAAAAGAGGATATGCCTAATCTAAGATGGTTAATGCCTCTTATCTCATTTATTGCGTTAAATGTTTTCTTATTTTTTACATTATTAGATTTACATCAACCATTAAGAATGGTTAATATCTTCTTGCATCCACATTGGACATCTGCAATTACTGTTGGTGCATGGATGGCTACACTCTTTACAGGTTTAGTTACAATTATGGCTCTTGTTAGCTTCTTTGATGCTCATCCAGATGTAGGAAGACATAATGGAATTGCTAAAGTATTAAGAAAAATGAATGGCGTTTATGAAAAAGTTTTCCCTTTCGTTGTATTCCTAGCATTCCCTGTAACTATGTATACAGCTATTATTATGGCAGAAGCTAGTGCTAGAGAGTTATGGACTGCACCTGCTGAAGTTATTCAAATGTTATTAGCTGCATTTATGGTTGGTTCTGCATCACTTATATTAATTGCAGGAAATTGGTCTAAAGAGGCTAGAAAAGATTTAGCTTTAGTATTAATGCTCTCTGTTCTTTTCTCGTTCTTGATGTATATGGGAGAGTATTTCTTCTCATTCAAAGCAGCAGAAGTTGAAGCAACATTGGCATACGTTCACTCTGGTGGTTCTTATAATGTACAGTTTTGGGTAGCAATGATTCTTGGATATATTATTCCATTCCTTATTTCATTTGGTTCATTAAAAGATTATAATGGAAT
>FPHN01000119.1_pt1 | contig 14272 bp, 14 predicted proteins | sample 1057391 | NCBI WGS metagenome assembly FPHN01 (sample SAMEA4473311, study PRJEB15554) | hydrothermal vent metagenome | biome: marine basaltic hydrothermal vent biome; feature: marine hydrothermal vent; material: water | place: Pacific Ocean | collected 2011-06-14/2011-07-23 | depth 1155 m | reverse complement strand
CTGGAATTATAGGAACAGCAATTATGGGCTTCTTATCAGCCTTTATTATTGGACCTTGTGTTGCACCACCTTTGGCAGGAGCTGTTATTTTCATCTCTCAAACAGGAGACGCTCTTCTTGGAGGAGTTGCTCTATTTGCTATGAGTATGGGTATGGGACTTCCTCTTCTCTTGGTTGGAGCAGGAGCAGGTAAATTTATGCCAAGACCTGGTGGTTGGATGACAACGGTATCACAAACTTTTGGTGTGGTCATGTTGGCTCTTGCTATCTTTATGCTAGGTAAAGTTGTTTACCCTGGAGTTACTATGTTCTTATGGTCTGCTCTATTTATGGGAACGGCTCTTTATATGGGTGTATTTGATAGTTCATCTGCACGCAATGGTATCAAAAAAATGATTCAACTTTTAGCCTTTGTATCTCTTATTTATGGAGCATCTCTCTTCATCGGACTTTTAAGTGGTTCACGCTCAATCTTGCACCCTTTTGATGCATTTACATCAGGAAAAGTTCTAACAGCTACAAGTAGTTCTCAGGGTAATGTAGCTAAAAATGGTTACAGTATTGCTAGACTCAAAAAAGAGGTAGAAGCCTCAAATAAATTAGTAATTGTTGATTTTCGTAAAAAATCATGTGCTTCTTGTGATGAGCTAGAAGAGTTTACTCTATCAGACCCTGCTGTTAAAGAGGAGCTAAAAAGATTTACTTTTATTAGCATTGATGTAACTAATCATACAGATGATGAAAAAGCATTAATGAAAAAATATAATGCTTTTGGAACACCAAGTATTATATTTTTTGATAAAAATAATAAACTACTTCCAAATGAAACTCTTTCTGGTTTTGTTAAAGCTGATAATTTTACTAAACATTTAAAGAATATTCATTGAATTTAACCATTGCTATTGGAGAATTAAATACTCTTCGTGTTGAGCGAGATACAGATTATGGTCTCTATTTAAGAGCCGAGAACTTTGAAGAGGTACTTCTTCCTAATATCTATGTAATGGAAAAAGATATGCCAATCGGTGCAGAGATAGAAGTATTTGTCTACACCGATTCAGAAGACCGACCTGTTGCTACTACAAAATATCCCTATGCTAAACTTGGCGAATTTGGTTATTTTACTGTTGTTGACTATAAACAGTTTGGTGCTTTTGTAAATTGGGGTTTACCAAAGGATTTGTTTGTTCCTCTTTCTCAACAAAAGTGTCATTTTCATATTGGTTCTAAGTATATTTTACGTGTCTGTTTAGACAAAGAGACAGGACGACTTTATGGAACACACAAGATTGGTAAATGGCTCTCTAAAGATACAAAATATCTTAAAGTAAATGAAAAAGTAAATATTTTAGTATTGTCTAAAACCCCATTAGGTTATAAAGTGATTGTTGAAAACAAACATGAAGGAATGCTTTTTGAAAATGAAATTTTTGAAAAGTTAAAAGTAGGGGATAGAAAAATTGCCTATATTAAAAAAATTCGTAAAGATGGAAAACTAGATTTGTCTTTACACCCCATTGGTAAAAAACAGAGTTCTAATACTTTTGAAGAGAAAATAGTTGAGATACTTAAAGAAAAAGAGGGTTATGTTAAAGTTAATTCAAAAAGTGAAGCCCAAGAGATTGCAAAAATATTTAGACTAAGCAAAAAGAGTTTTAAACGCACTCTTACTTCATTGGTTGCTCAAAAGAAAGTTGAACTCTTTAATGACGGTATCAAGCTTTTATAATCACTTTTTAGTTATACTAATCCACATATTTAAAAACAAGGATAAACAGTGGATTTTTCAGAATTATTAAAGATGGGTGCAGATATGATTCAAGGTAATAGTGACGATGCTACAACAGGACTTGACTCTAACTCTATTTCTGATGCTTTAGGAAAACTACTTGGTAGTGGACCTGATGGTGGAATTGATTTAAGTAATATTTTATCAGGACTTAATGAAAATGGTTTAGGTTCTGTTGTGGGTTCATGGTTAGGAAATGGCGAGAATGAGCCAATTTCTATGGATTCTATTACAGATTTATTGGGTTCAGATAAAATCTCTGAATTTGCTTCATCTTTAGGATTAAGCGAAGAGTCTGCAAAAGGTGCATTGGCAGATGCTTTACCAAATGTTGTTGATAAGGCAACTTCTGGAGAGGGTTCTATTATAGATGATATGTTGGCTCAAGTAGGTGGTGCCGAAGGTGCTATGGATATGCTTGGAAAGATGTTTAAATAGTTTTTTAGGTCGGATTTTACCGACCTTTTCTATAGTTTTCTTTTTCTTTCCTGCTTTTCTTTTTTCTTTTAATATAAAAATTGCCTCTTATAATGTTGAAAATCTTTTTGATATGCAGTATAGTGGTCATGAGTATAAAGAGTATATCCCCTATAAACATGGATGGAATCAACAAAAACTTTCTAAAAAACTGCTAAATATTTCAGAGGTCATTTGTGAAATTAATGCAGATATTATAGGGCTTCAAGAGGTAGAGAACAGAAATATTCTTAATAAACTTCAAAGCTCATTACGCAGGGTAGGTTGCATTTATAAATATTCGGCAATAAGCCATAAAAAAGATTCTGCTATTCAAGTGGCTCTGCTTTCTAAATTTCCTATAAAATCTAAAAAAGAGGTTATTGTAAATAGAGCTTTGGGGTATAGAAATATTTTAAGAGTAAAATATATTTTTAATAACAAACCTCTATTTATCTATGTAAATCATTGGAAATCTAAATCTTCAAAAGAGAGCAAACGTATTATTTCAGCTAAAGCATTAAAAAAAGATTTACAAAGTTTGCCTAAAGATAGTGAGTATATTTTACTAGGAGATTTTAATTCTGATTATGATGAATATAAACACATAGAGAAAAAGCATAATGATACTTCAGGAAAAACAGGAATTAATAATATTTTAAAAACTATAAATTTTGATAGAGAATTTATTCGGCCCTACTCTATTAGAAATAGTGTTTTTGAACATTATAATCTATGGTTAGAGTTGCCAAATTATAAACGTTGGAGTCATAATTTTTATGGAGATAAACAAGCCTTAGATGCAATTCTTCTTCCTTATACGCTTTTTGATGGAAAAGGTATTGATTATATCTCTAACTCTTTTTATGTTTTTAAAAAAAATTATCTTTTTCATAAAAAAGGTTATATTTTTCGTTGGGAGTATAAAAATAGACACCATCAAGGCAGGGGCTACTCTGACCATCTACCTATTGTTGCCTCTTTTTCAACAAAGCCCTTTAAAAAGATAAGAGAATCTACTATTAGAGGTTCTATTAAATCTCTTTATAGTAAAAATCCTTTATTTCCTATGCTATTAAAAAGAGTAAAAGTTGTATCAAAAGAGAAAAAAAGAGTGCTTATTAAAGATTTAAATTCTAAACAAACTATTTACATTTATGGTGTTAAAGACTCTTTAGTTCTAGGAAAATTTTATGATATTATTGTTTATAATAGAAAACTTTATAAAGGTCACTATGAAATTATTGATTTTGAGATAAAAAAGGGATATGATACGCCTATTAATAAAAAGGATTAAAAAATGGGAGATTACTATTTAGAAATTTTAGCTTTTCATATTATGGCTGTATTATCATGGATGGCAATGCTTTTTTATATGCCAAGACTATTTGTTTATCATCAAGAGCATAAAGATAAAAAAGATTTTACAGATGTTGTAAAACGACAAGAGTATATGATTTATAAAGCAATTGGTTTTCCTGCAATGTTAGCAACAATTCTTTCTGGTGGAGTTTTAATCTATATTAATCCCTCTCTTTTAAGTCAAAATTGGATGTTAGCAAAGCTTTTTCTTCTTCTATTAATGGTTATCTACTCTTTCTCATTAGAGTACTATAGAAAGATATTAGAACGAGATGCTTGTATTAAAAGTGGTCAATTTTTTAGAGCCTACAATGAAGTTCCAACACTCTATTCTATTTTAATTGTAACCTTTGTTATTACAAAAAATATACCAATCTATTTTTCTATTTTTATTACACTATTTTTTGGATTTGTTATTTATAAAATTTTAACTAAAAAAGTTTAATTAGACTATTTACTTTAAAATGAGAATAGGGGAAGTATGAAAAAATATATTTTAATGTATACACTACTAGTGTTAATATTTATAGGATGTGGTAAAAAATCAAAAGTTATTAAGCCAGTAATAAAAGATACTAATCAAAGTATAGATAACAATAAAACAGTAGAGAATAATCAGACTATTGTTATTGATTTACCTGTTGAAGAACCTAAATTAGGTACTTATGATTTAATATCTAATGATGAGTTAATAAACAAAGGAGTAGCTACAAAAATAGTAGTTGTAAAATCAAAACGAGCAATGGTTCTGTTTGATAAAGATAATAATATCTTAAGTCGTCATAGAATCTCATTAGGTAAAAATAATATTGGTACAAAGCTTAAACAAGGGGACTATAAAACTCCTGAAGGAACATACCAAATAATTGATAAACGCCCTGATAAAGTCTATTACAGAGAGCTTCTTTTAGATTATCCAAGACAAGCAGATATAGAGCGTTCAAAAAAATTAGGATTTTCGGCAGGAGGTGGAATAACTATCCACGCTCAACCAAATTGGAACTGGGATGGACATGGAAACGACTACACCCTTTCTCATGATTGGACAGAAGGATGTATGGCTGTAACCAATGAAGGTATGGATACTATTTGGGATATGGTAGGATTGGGAACGGAGATTGAGATTAGGGAGTGATATTCTTCTTCTTAAACTTAAGTTCAAAAAATAGATTTTAAATAGCAATTATGATATTATATCCTATTAAAAATTATGAGGAAAAATCATGAATAAATTAAAATCTTTTATAGAAGCATATCGTTTAATTATTATTGCTCTAATCATTGGATTAGGCTTTTATTTTTTAGCTGATATGAGTTTCTCGGAACAACAGGCTCGATTAATTGGGGTTATTGCTTTTTTAGTAGCTTTATGGACAAATAATGGTTTGCATATGGGGGTTGTCTCTTTGTTGCCTATTATTCTGTTTCCTCTTTTGGGATTGCTTGAGTCAAAAGCTGTAGTATCTAATTACTCTAAAACAACTATTTTTCTTTTTATCGGTGGTTTTTTACTTGCCATTGCTACAGAAAAATCAGAACTGCATAAACGTTTAGCTACAAAACTATTATCTATATTTCCAAATACTCCACGAGGAGTGCTTTACTCTTTGATGTTAACAGCAGGATTGCTTAGTTCTATTTTATCCGATACCACAACAGCACTTCTGATTATTCCAATTGCTGCATTTTTAACAGAGAATGTAGATTATAAATTTCGTCTGCTTTTAGGGGTTGCGTATGCTTCGTTGATTGGAGGGATTATTACCCCTGTGGGAACACCACCAAACTTGATTTTGATGGACTTTATAGAAACTAATGGTTTAGAGATGATTCCTTTTGCTACATGGACAGTTATGATGTTGCCTTTGGCAATTATTATGATGGTGGTTGCTGGTGAAATTTTACTTTTTGGTCTAAAAAAAGAGAACTTTGTATTGGTTAAAATAGATATGAGTAAAAAACCTTTAAGCGTTGACCAAAAGAAATTGGTTTTGATTCTCTCTTCTTTGGCTCTTATTTTAGCTGCTAATCCTATTTTAAAGTATCTTTTTGATATTCATATTAACGAAAAGCTTACTCTATTGGCTTTTGGACTATTTTTATTCTTGCCAAAGGTTGATTTATTGGAGTGGAAAGAGGATTTTGCAAAGATTCCTTTTGCTATTGTTTTTCTTTTTGGTGCAGGGTTCTCTATTGCAATGGCATTTCAACATACAGGTTTAGCAGAAGAGATTGCTAAGATGTTAATATCTTTGAACTCTTATGTTTCCCCTATTACTATAATGCTTATTCTTGGAGTTGGAGTAGTGTTTGCAACAGAGTTAACTAGTAATACAGCACTTACATCTATTATGATTCCTATTATTTATCCTTTTGCCTTAGATAGTGGCTTAGACCCAATGCTATTTATGTTGATTGTAGCTATTTCTGCTAGTTATGCCTTTATGTTACCAATAGCAACACCTCCAAATGCTATAGCAATGTCTACAGGACATGTAAAAACAACACAGATGATACAAAGAGGGATATTCTTGAATATTGCAGGAATTTTGATTACATTTGCAGTTGCATTAAACTACTGGAAGATATTTTTGTAAGGTCGGTTTCTACCGACCCAAAAAGAGGATTTTATCCGTAAATATCCTCTTTGTTAAACTTTTTTGCTAAAAGAGCATAGAAGTGAACTCTGTATTTTGTTCGGTTGGAAGTTCCAAGTTTTTCACAAACCTCTTTAATTGCAGAATCTAGCTCTGCATCATCATTAGTTAGACCTAGTTTTTTCTTTAAAAAGTTCTTTTTTACTGTTTCTAGTTCATCTGGTTGACCACAAGCAACTGTTGCTGTATCTTTATTGTAAATTACAGGTCCTAATCCTTTTGTAACTTTAGTAATAAATTCATCTTCAATCTCTAAATTTAATTTTTTTGCTTCTGCTATCATTTTTTCTATTATTTCGTCTCGTTTACCCATGGTAAAGCTCCTTAAATTATGAATATGGAATTAGCTATTATATCAAATTGAGCTTTTAATTTAAAGAATAATTAAAAAAACAATATTTATTTTTTTATGTTATAATATAATAAATATTGTTTTTGGAGCAAAAAATGAAACATTGTATTGTAGGTGATGTTCACGGAGAGTATAGGTCACTTCTAAATTTAGTGGCAAAGACTCCAAAAGGAACAAAATTTATCTTTGTAGGAGATTTAATTGATAGAGGTTCACATAGTGCGCACGTGATACAATTTGTTAGACAAAATAAATTTGCATGTGTAAAGGGAAATCATGAAGAGATGATGATTAAGTATGGAACTAGGTTTATTAATTCTATTGAAAATGATGAACCAATAGAACAAGATAATAAATGGTTACGAAATGGAGGTAGAGAGACACTTTTAGCATATGGATTGGTTTCAAGCAAAGGAAAAGAGCTTGTACCTCATGTATATATAAAAGAGTTTCTTTTTCAGTTTAAAGATGATATTGAGTGGCTAAAGGGGCTTCCTCTTTTTTTAGAGTTAGATATTAAACACCCTCCATCAGGTCGAAATGTGGTTGTTTCGCATTCGTCTATCTCTTCAGTATGGGATATACGCTATAAAAATAAATATGCAAATATATTCAAAAATACTGTATTATGGCATAGAACAGAACCTTTAGACCAAGCAAAAATATTTAATGTGTTTGGACATACACCACAAGTTTATAGTGCAGATATAAAAAAACATTATGTTAATATTGATACAGGCTGTTATATTAAGGGAAAAAGAGGCTATGGATTGCTTTCTGCTTACTGTATAGAGAGTGGAGAGGTATACTCTTCTAGTGATATAAATTAAAGGATATTTTTATGATTGTTTCTATTTTGGAACATATTAAAGAGTTAGAGGATATGAAAAAGTATCCCAAAGAGTTATATGCCATAGGTAATCAAGAGTTATTAAAACGACCAAAAGTTTCGATAGTTGGAACAAGAAGACCCTCAAACTATACTAAACAGTACACTTATGCTTTAGCTCAAGCATTAAGCAAAAGAGGGGTTGCTATTGTTTCAGGTGTTGCTATGGGGGTAGATGCTATTGCTCATCATGCAAGTAAACCAAAAAATAGTATAGCCGTAGTTGCTAATAGTTTAGATATTCGTTATCCTGCTATTAATAAGAATCTTATTGAAGCTATAGAGAGACAAGGTTTAATATTAAGTCAGTTTCCTGCTACATTCAGAGCAACACCATGGAGTTTTGTGGTTAGAAATGAGTTGGTTGTAGCTTTAGGGGATGTTTTAATTGTAACCGAGGCTGATGAAAACTCTGGTTCAATGCGTTCTGTAGAGTTTGCTTTAAAGATGGGAAAGAAAATTTATGTTTTACCCCAAAGGCTAGATGAGAGCAGGGGAACAAATATGCTACTTGAAAAAGGTCTTGCCACTGCTATTTATAATATAGAAGCTTTTGCTAATAGTTATGGTGTTGAACCTACTAATGATATTGTAAAAGATGAATTTTTCTATTTTTGTCAAAAAACTCCTACACTAGATAGTGCAATAGAGAAGTTCGAGGATAGAGTTTATGAAGCAGAGTTAGAAGGTATTATTAAAATAGAGGGAGGATTAGTTTACTTGGTTTAAATCCTCTTCGTTATTTAAAGCTGTAGGGTAGATTATCTTTCCTTCATATTCAAAATATAAATCTTTTGTAGGAAAATCAACATGATTCTTAGTTTTTATAAATTTCATCTCATTTCCTCCTAAAAGAGAACTTTCTACATTGCCACTATGGCTTTTTATCCAAACAGGATATTTACTTGTGTTTAGTACCCAAAAATCAGTATAGTCAATCTCTTTCTCATGTTGCTCTTTTATACCATGTGTTCTGTTACTAGCAATACCTTTTAGTAAAAAAATATCATGATAAAAATCATCAATAGATGAATCGTCTAAAAGTTCTCCCTTTCCATTTCGTGAAACATAAGCAATAATATCAATATTATCTGCTGTCTCTTTATTGATAATGGTATAAAGTCTTTTTTTGTCAGATATATTCTCCATTCCTTTAAAAGAGTGATAGGCATTAATATGACCTTTTAAAATAATATTTTGAAAATTATCAAAATATAGATTTTCATCTCTAATTTTCTTATTTTTAATCATATTGGATATTTTTTTCCCAAAACTTTCACTACGCTGAGAAATGTTTTTATATAAAATAGGCTCTATGTGTTTATCAGTTAATAACCCAATATAGGCTAAAAAATTATTCATTTTATCGCCAATATAATTAAGACTTCTGCTTATAAAGTTATTTTTTCCCAAAACTCTTTCTATTAACGTTAATATATAGGATAGTGCAAAGACCTCTAGAATAGGAGAGAACCATGAACTTGTCATCCAGATAAATATTTTTGCAACAATTACCCATAGAGCTTTAAAGAATCCAATAACTACTACTTTTAACTCTACAAATAGAGCTAAATGTGTTAATACATTTGTAACATACATTATCCAAATACCAAGACCTAAAGGAAGCACAAATATAATAAAATTTTTGATTTTTGTTTTAAAGTTAATGGCATTGTAGTATTGAAGAAGCTCTTTAAATGGTTTTTTAAAGTGCCTTATAATGTGTTTATCTAACCACTTTGAAAGCATATTGTCAATAAACCAACGCTTTATTCCTAAAAGAAGACCTTGAAAAAGTGTAAGTGTCTTTAAAAAATGTAGAAATTTCAGTTTAGATAAAAGCCATAATGAGAGAATAGAAGACTTGAAAATTAGTACAACTGCCACCATATATCCCATAATATAATTATAGGATATAGGATGAATATAAGAGAGAAGAGCCATAATTGCAACAGGTAGTAAAATTGCAATAAGGGCTTTATATCGTCTTTTCATAGAGCTTTTTTAGTCGTCAGACTCTACAGTATCGGTTGAATATACACCTGTTAATGTTTTCCAAATAATTGAAGCATTTAAACCAACCCAAATGATAAGTGCAACAGAAATTGTTCCTGCCCAACCCATCTGTTTTAAGTTGTCAAATTGGATAATCTCATAAGAGTTAAGTCCCCATAAAAAAGCAGCAATAACAATTAAAATAAAGATTATTCCCCCCCAGCCAATACTTTGAAATATTGATTTAAGAGCAAGAATCCAAATACCAAGCATAAAAATAATAGCAAAAGGTGTAAATCCTGATAATATATCTTGTTGAGAAATATAGTGAATAAAGTGATGCCCTGTTGGGTTCCATGTTCCTAAAGCAAGTCCAAAAGACATTAATAGTGTAACCCACCAACGTAGAGAAGTCTCTTGTTTACCTGTTTTTGTTGTTTTTGTATTTTTAAATAAATCTGCCATATGTATATAATCCTTAGTTTTTTAATTAGGTCATAGAATTATAACAGATAATTTTTATTTTTATTATAATAAAGAGCGAATATCTCTATTTATCTCTTTATAAGCAACTTCTCCTGGATATGTAAATTCTGTAACACCATTTTTTATAACTAATATATATGGTAAAATACCAGTCCAACCATAGGTACTTTGGATATTATATTGTAAATTAGTTGCAGTGTCTCCAGAAATAATAGGGTATTTTATACGATGTTGTTGTAGTAATCTTTTTGCTTCACGAGAAGTCATTTTATCTTCAACTTGTACAGCAATTATTTTTAGTTTATTTTGATATTTTTTATAAATCCTTCTCATAATAGGCATTTCTTTAATGCAATGAGAACAGTCTTTCCCAAATAGCTCTAATATAACAACTTTATTTTTGTATTGAGGAAAAAAGAAACCAGTTTTACCCTCTATTATAGTTATTGGTTTACCTTGAATGCTTCGTAATTTATGTATCTCTCCTTGTTTGTTAATAGTACGAGGTTTAAGAGCTTTTTTGGGAATAGGAGCTTTTTGACAAGGAGAGTTTATATTATCGGTACACTCTACAGAGACTGATGTAGGAGCAGAGAGAATTTTATTCTCTTTTACTTGTTCTGTTATTGGTTGTATTTTCTTTGGAGTTTCTATTTTTTTACTCACAAAATAACCAGAAAAACAGCCACTATTTAAAAATAGTATAGCTGTTAAAATAAATGCTCTAAGAGTGTTTTCTTTTTTCATTGACCTTTTCCCTTAATGAAAGTATTTTTTATACTATTACTTATTTAAATCTTTTATTAAACTTTCAAGTTCATCTTGTGTTAATTCTCCTGGATGAACATTTTGTACCTCTCCATGTTTGTCAATAGCAATAAGAAGAGGTAAAGGTATACCATTTGCGTAACCAGCTCTTTCTGCAATATATGTGATGAAATTATTGTAGTTAATACCTGCAACTACATTATAGTTCATTTTATGTTCTTTTTGAAAATCTTTTACTTTATCTTCTGGATAATTTTGTGATTCTATTGCTACAATAGCAAGGTCATTTGGATGGCTATTGGTTAATTCTATAAAGGTTGGAATCTCTCGAATACATGGAGGACATCGGTGTCCAAAAAGCACTAATAGAACAGCTTTATCTTTGAACTCTTTAAAGTCCAAACCTTTTTTTGTATCTCCTACTGTAATAGTTTTGTTATTCGTAGTTGTTAATCTAAAAGATTCCTCAGCATTTACTATGTTTGTCGTTGATATAAAGGCTAAAGCCAATATTAAAAATAGTCTTTTCATTTATGTTCCTTTGCAATTTTTAAATAATTTAAAGAAGCATTATACCCAACAAACTATGTATTTATTGTGTATAATGCAAGGGATAAGTAAAAATATTAACTATTTTAATTAACCTTCACTTCTATTTCTACTACCACGATTTCCACCACTAGAACGTCTCTCTCCTGAACGTCTTCCTCTTCTGTCGCCACTATGTCCACGGCTTCCACCACGACTTCTGTTTCTGCTTCGTCCACGTCCACCACTATTTCTGTTTCCACCCTTCCAGTTTTTAGCTCTTTCAATAAGTGCTTTAACCTCTTCACTTCCAAGGCCAATAATATCTTTACCTTTAACATCAATCTCTTCTTGAACGATAGTTGCTAGTAAATGAGCAATAGTTACAATATCAAGGTCATGTTGAAGTGTTTTAACCATCTCTTTTGCAGATGAAGATATTTTTGTATTATATATTTTAGATAAAAGGTCTCCATCTTTACGTATTTGAACCTCTTGACGTGTTGGAATTACTTCACTTACCATAACAGTTCCAACATCTTTTTCTATTCTTTTAATGGTTCTAAGTTCATTTGGAGATACTAAAGTAATAGCTTCTCCTTTATTTCCTGCACGTCCAGTTCTTCCAATTCTATGAACATATGATTCAGAATCAAAAGGAATATGATAGTTAAATACATGAGAAACATCATTTACATCAAGACCACGAGCAGCAACATCTGTTGCAATAAAAATCTCTACTAAACCTTGTTTAAATGAACGAATTGTATGTTCTCTTTGTTTCTGCTCCATGTCTCCATGAAGTGATGCCACTTTAAACCCTTGTGCTGTCATATAAGATGAGAGTCTATCAACCTCTTTTTTCATTCTACAAAAAATTATACATTTACTAGGATTTTTATAGTCAATAAGTCTTAAAAGAGCATCATCTCTTTCATAGTCAGCTACTACATAAAAGAGTTGAGTAATATCTGTGTTTGTTCTTTCACTTTTAGTAATAGTTACAGATTTTGGATTTTTAAGAATCTTTTCTGCAAGAATTTTAATCTGTTTTGGCATGGTAGCTGAAAACATAAGTGTTTGACGCTCTTTAGGAAGATAGGTAAAAATATTTTTAATTTCATCCAAAAAACCCATATCAAGCATCTCATCTGCTTCATCTAAAACTACAAATGATGGATTAATTTTAATTTTATTTGATTTTAATAAATCTTGTAGTCTACCTGGTGTTGCTACAATAATATTTGCTTGTTCAATTCTATCAATTTGTCTATTATATGCAGTTCCACCATAAACAGTAGCAGTTTTTAGTCCTGCTGTTTTACCAAAACGAAAAAGCTCATCTGAAACTTGCATTGCTAGTTCACGAGTAGGAACAATTACTAATGCTTCTATACCTTTGTTTCCTGTCATTCTTTGAATTATAGGTAGACCAAATGCAGCTGTTTTACCTGTACCTGTTTGTGCTTGACCAATTAAATCGTATCCTTCTAAAATAAGAGGAATTGCATTTGCTTGAACAGGGCTTGGTTCTGTAAATCCAGCGTTATTAATGGCTTGGTTGAGGGTATCTTTAAAATTAAAGTCTTGAAATGTCATATAGTTTGCTTCTTTATAGTAAAATTTTTAGGGTAATAGTTTTGTGCTTATAAAAATAGAAAAAGTGTTTTATTCTAAAGTTTTCTTAATTAAATGGCGTTCTATGACCCCAATTTTTGCAGCTGATACCAAATAACTACACAATCTTTAGGTAGTTTCTTGTTATGCTTATGTGGTTAGGGTTTTTATAAAGCCCTAAAAATAAGAGGATTTGATATACTCTTGCAGAAATTTTGCGAATTATAGCAAAATTATCAAGATAAAGATAGTCCTATTTGATATAATAGGCAAAAAATATAATAAAAGGTAACAAAAATGCTAAAAAAAGGTATATTGCTCTCACTCTTGTTGACATTAAACTCTTGTGCAACAAATCAAAACTATATAGAGATGTCTCATCCCCAAAAAACCTTAGATGAAAAGATAGGCTCTATGCTTATGGTCGGTTTTATGGGAACAACAGCATATAGAAATAGTCAAATCTGTAAAGATATTAGAAAGTATGATTTAGCAGGAGTTATCTTATTTGATGTAAATCCTGTTAATCATAAACAAGCTAAAAATATTTCAAGTAAAAATCAAGTAGCAAAATTAACACAACAACTTCAAGCTTGTTCAAAAGATAGAAAGTTACTAATTGCCGTAGACCAAGAGGGTGGACGAGTTCAGAGACTTAAAAGAAAATATGGTTTTTATGGAAGATTTCCAAAAGCTAGAGATGTTATTAATTTGAGTGATGCACAAGTAAGTAGACACTACAACAGAATGGGTGCAGAGTTAATGAGTGTAGGAATTAATTATAATTTAGCTCCAGATGTAGATTTAGCAATTAATAAACGAAATCATGTTATCTATCAGTTGGGTCGTTCCTTTGGTTCAGACCCTAAACAGGTAGTGCATTATGCATCTATCTTTATGAATGCTATGCATAATAACGGAGTACTTACTTCATTAAAACATTTTCCAGGTCATGGCTCTTCATTAGGAGATACCCATAAAGGCTTTGTAGATGTAACAAATTTATGGCAAAGAAAAGAGTTAGAACCATATAGAATGTTGGCACAATCTAATACTATAGATAGTGTTATGGTAGCTCATGTATTTAATAAAAAATTGGATAATAAATATCCTGCAACACTATCTAAAAAAGTGGTTAAAGGTCTATTACGAAACGATTTTGGTTTTGATGGTGTAGTGATTACAGATGATTTACAAATGGGTGCAATTAATAAGAGATATGGCTTAAGAAATACCCTAAAATTGGCTATTAATGCAGGAGATGATATTTTACTGTTTGGAAATCAACTCTCTGTTAAAAGTATGGTAAAGACAAAAAAATTGGTTAATACAATTAAATCTCTACTTAGAAACAGAGAGATTAAACTCTCTGA
>FPHN01000174.1_pt1 | contig 14431 bp, 13 predicted proteins | sample 1057391 | NCBI WGS metagenome assembly FPHN01 (sample SAMEA4473311, study PRJEB15554) | hydrothermal vent metagenome | biome: marine basaltic hydrothermal vent biome; feature: marine hydrothermal vent; material: water | place: Pacific Ocean | collected 2011-06-14/2011-07-23 | depth 1155 m | reverse complement strand
AATTTTATTTAAACCATCTCCTCCTTATTTTTAATTTTATAAGATATTAACATCTGTATCTATACTAACTTTTTTAGATACACCCTGTTGACCTTGTCCCCATGCTATTCCTTGCTGTTTAAACTGCATATATTTCATAGAAACAGCCCTAGGAGTTGAGAGTTGAACACTAGTTACTTGAATAGTATATGATGATTCATCCACAGCTTTAAGTACTCCTTGGAACTTATACTTATAGGTTACCCACATACATTTCTTAAAAAAATAGAGTTGAACACAATCATCAGTATCAACTCTGTGAGAACCATACCATGATACTCTTCTGCCAATACTTCTTTTCAGAGCTTTAACTTTTTGTAATTTTCTTGTTCTCTCTTGTTGAGCCAATATTTTTCTTTTTTCAGCTTCTTGTTTAGCAAGTATTCTTCTCTCTTCATCTTTCTTTTTAGCTAATCGTTGCTTCTCTATATTTGCTAATCTTTCTCTAACCTCTTTTTGTTTAGCAAATATAACTCTTTTACTATCTTCACTTATATCATCTACATTGAGTTTATTAGTTAATGCTAGTGCATAATCATAATTAATCTCTGAAATGGATAGACTATTTAACTTTTCTAGTACTAAAATAGAGAATTGTTTATATCCAAGAAGCTCTTTTGCAGAGTCTGAAACAATAATCTTAGAGCTTGCACTCATATCTGAAAGAGAAGCTAAAAGTTGATTTAACTCTTGGGTAACACTACGTTCAATAGGCTCTACATGTACTCTAATATCATCACTATTCTCTAAAAAAGTAATTTTGTGTTGAAACAATTTATCTATAATATGTCTACTACTTAAATTTGTTTTAAGAAATCCTTTTCTTCGCATCAATCCTGAGAAGTTAGACTTAATTGGGTCTCCACTTGCAATCTCTTCACAAGTTATAGCATTATAAACAGTTGAAATAGTTCCATATCTTGAATCACCACCATCAATTATTAAAAAGCTTTCATTTCCTCCATTTATATAAAGTGATGAGCTTTTATAACCTGTCTCTCTATCAAATGTACAGCTCCCATCACTAAGCTTGTTACCATTTGCCCAAGTATAAGATGTTAAAGAGATAGAAACTAAAATTAGAGATAATAAATTGCTTTTTTTTATAAACATTTTATTATCCTAAAACTTCATACCAAATAAAATACTAGCAACAGTATCTTTATTTGTCTCTGTTGAAGAAACTACATCAATTTTTTCTACTTCAACTCTCGTAAAGAATATAGATGTATCACCACTTTGATATTCTATATAAGTACCAATACCATTTTCTAAATCATTTTTCTGAATACCTGCACTTTTTGATTCATCTGATTGTACTTCACTAATAGTGAGTGCCTTAGATACTCCAACAGCTAAAGCTTTTTTGGTGTTACCAAAACGAAAAACTGTACCACCATAAACTGTTACTTGTTTTAAACCTGCATAATATGTTGTTTTCCCTGAATTGCTTGATGAGCTATTCATACCTGTATTGTACTTACCACTTAGACCAACTTCAAAATCTAGAAAGTTTTTTATAGGATTAAAAAGACCATAAACACCACCTTCAAGTAAGAGTCCTTGAATTTTTGTATCAGCTTCACCACCTATTCTGCCTTGGTATCCAATACCTCCAAAATATCCTACTCGAAATCTTGACGATACAGAACCAGCTGAAGCCTCTTTTAGTTCATCTGCCATTGAGCTACTAGCATTTAGTTGATTAATAGCTAATAATGTTATACAACAAATAGCCCCTAGTAATTTTTTCATAACATACTCCTTTTTAATTTATTTTACTTACATTAAGTCAAAATCCACGTCAAGTTTTCATTTTTTTATTATTTTTCAATATAATTATATAAAACAGACATAAGGAAATAAAATTAATATGATAAAATATTTATTTATGTTATTTATATTAAGTAATATTTTATTTTCATTAGCCATAGACAATAAAACTACCAACAGTAAACTCTTAAAATATGCTGAAATCTATATAGATAATAATAAATCAGAAACTATTTTCAGTATACAAAATAAGGAGTTTAAAAAAAATAATAAAGAAGAGCTAGGGTTTGGGTACTCTCCTCATTTTAATGTTTGGATTAAATTTACACTGACCAACAAAACAGCTCAACCTATTGAAAAAATTCTTGAATATGATAATCCTTTAAGTTCCTATGTTAACTTTTATGATGGGGAAGTGTTACTAAAAAAAGATGGATTGTTGGCTGTGGCTCAAGATAGAAAGAGTTTAAATCCTGTTTTAAAAATAAAGCTTAAACCCAATGAGTCTAAACTCTTTTTTATTAAAGCTTCTTCTAGTATTACCACATTAATTGTAAAGTTAAATCTTTGGAGTAGTGAAGATTTTAAAGATAAAGAGAGAAAAAATCAACTTCTGTTGGCACTTTTTTTTGGTGCTATGGGGATTATTATACTTTATAACTCTATTATCTTTTTAGCAACTAAAGAGTTCTCTTATCTCTATTATGTTCTGTTTTTTGCTACTGTTAGTTTTCATCATTTTATGTATAAAGGCATAGGAACACTCTGTTTCTCATCTGAAACAATGCAGAGGTTAATAGAAAACTCCTCTTTTATTGTGGCAATGCCCATGTTTTTCTTGGCTCTGTTTGTTCAACAAGTTTTGGTGTTAAAACAGTACCCTAAACTGAACAAAATACTCAATTACCTTTTGATTGCTTACTTAATAGCTATTGTACTTATTGTGCTTACACATCAATACCAATATCGTAGTCTTTTTTTAATGTTTACGCTTATTACTTTACTATATATGGCTATTTATGCACTGATTAAAAAAAATAGACAAGCCTATTATGTTATAGGTGGGTTAGTACTTTTAAGCACTTCGGGTCTTTTTATGTATTTATCTAGTGCAGGTATTTATGATATTTTTGAATACTTTCCTTACTATACAGAGTTTTCATTAGTAGCAGAGATAGGCAGTTTCTCCTTAGCCTTGGCTTCTAAAATAAAAATGTTAAATCAAGAAAAAGTTAAATCACAAGAGAGAGCATTGCTCTTAAAAGAGTTAAAACATAGAATGCAAAATAATATACAGTTTATACTCTCATTTTTGATTTTACAAAGAGATGAAATATCTGATAGAAGAACAGAAGAGATATTGACAAATTTAGAACATAGAATCTTAGCAACTTCTGAACTATATGCACTCTTAGAAGTAAAAGATGAAATAAGCATTGTCAATATGCGTAGCTATTTTTCTTTAATAATTACCAATATACAAAAGAGTTTTAAAGCCAATAAGGTTAAAATAGAGATTGACGCTAATGTAGAGATGAACTCTAAATATGCCATATATTGTGGTCTAATTGTTAATGAGGCAGTAACCAATGCAGTGAAATATGCGTTTAACTCTTTAGAAGATGGAGTAATAAACATTGTATTACAGGAGAAAAAGAAGAGGTATTATTTGACCATTAAAGACAATGGTAGTGGATTTAAAAAAAACTCTAGTGATGGTTTAGGCATGAGCATTATAGATACGTTAGCTACCATACAACTAGAGGGAACATTACAGATAACACAAGAGCATGGTACTAAAATAGCAATAGAATGGAGAAAACATGATAGATAAGCTAAAGATTTTAATTGTAGAAGATGAAGCCTTAATTGCCAAAGGAATCAAGAGTCAACTTCTAAAAATGGGTTATAAAAGAGTTGCTATAGCTATCAATTATAACCAAGCAATGTTAAGCATTAAAGAAGAATCACCCGATTTAATTTTGTTGGATGTGGATTTAAAAAGTCGTCATACAGGACTCGATATAGGAAATAACAAAGAGGTCTTAAACAGAATACCTATTATCTACATTACCTCTTTTTCTGATGCTAAAACATTAAAAGAGATTATGAAAACAAATCCTAAAACTTATCTTTCAAAACCGTTACGCTATGCCGAGTTAGAAGTGGCTGTCTCTTTAGCTCTTAAAGATAAAATGATAAAAACAGTCAATTTGAGTTACGGATTTAATTATGATTTTGAAAATAGAAAACTTATTAAAAATAGAGTTGATGTTCATTTAACCAAGAAGGAGAAGCTTCTTCTTGAAGCTCTTATTAGACGAAAAGGAGAGTATGTCTCTTCTAAAATATTGGAATTAGAGGTATGGATAAATGGTGACATGGCTGAAAGTTCTCTTCGTACTTTAGTAGGAAATTTACGAAAAAAACTCAAGCCTGAGATGATTGTTAATCAACCATCTTTTGGGTATAAACTTCTTTTAGTAAAGAGTTAAGAGGCTTGTTTGTGAATATTTTTTAAGAAAATTTTTTTAAAGAAAGAAGATATATTTGAGGTGTCCCAAAGTGTTAAAAAAAACTCTTGTTTCAGTGACCCATAGTGTTCAAATTGTTTTTCAATAGTAAGCCCTCCAAATTTTTTATATAGCTTTGTATGCTCTTTGGTCATAACAGAGACAGCATTTAGTTTATATGAAGCTAGAATTTTATAGGCATCTATGGTTAAAAGTTTAAACTCTGGTTTTAACCCCTCTATCTTTTTTATAATCACACGAGAAGCCTCTACTAGACCTCTGTTTTTATTGCGTAAATAGTCTAAAGAGAACTTCTTGTCAATAGGTAGCTTTTTATCTAAATCAAAAATGAGTCGACAAGTTCCTGTAATGGTATTGTCTCTTTTGCTGTAGAGAATGGCTGAATACTCATCATATTCATCAAAGTTTAATCCTTTGATTGTTTCAGGAAATTCATTAGAGTAACCCATTTCACGATAGACTTCACTTCGTAGTATAAATATTTCAATTAAATCTTCAACAGAAATTGCTAAAGATACGCCATTTAATGTGCCAATATCATATAGCTTTTGATTAAACTCAATGCTGTTTTTAATAATTTTAGACAAATTATTTATGTCCTCTAAATTGGCATCTATTTGATGTTCTTTTAGTAAAATATTCAGTTTATAACTGATGTTTTTGTGTTGGTTTGGGTATGTCATTTTAAGTCCTTTAAATTGAGATACCCGTAGAGTAAAAAAATACTTAAGCAAGAATAAAGGAAGTTCAAAACAACAATTTTGTAAGATTTAGAAACTAATGAACAAGAACAGAAAAAGGGGAATGTCTTATGATTGGACTATTAGCAACAAAAGAGGAAACACTTAAATTTTTAATTAAAAACTATTTTAGATTAAGTCAAAAAAAATTAGCAGAAGAATTTGAGGTAACCGAAGCAGAGATGTCTAAGATTATTAACAATCATGAGAAAAAACTGAAAAACATTCACCTTTTAGGTTTTTGCTATTTGCAAAATATTCCTTATGAGATTTTTAATACAAAAAAGTTTAATACCGAAGAGAAAGTGGTCTCTTTTTTAGATAATCTTAAAAAAGATAAAAAAAAAGAGATATTTTGTAAAGATGAAGTTCTTTTTAATAATTTGGTAGGTGTATGGTATGCCTATTTTTATCCTGGAAGCTCCTTTGGTGAAATTTACTCTATTAAAACAACTATTCATGATGACCACTCTATCAGCGATGAAAACGGAAACTATGGTCAACTCTTAATAGGAGAGTTGCAATCTGTCATTATCAAAAAGGCTAGAAATAGTAAAAACTTTATTTCCATTTTATTTGATAATGCCGATGTGGCATTTGAACTTTTTCATTTTTCAATGCTCTCTAAACGCAATCATGTCAAAAGAGAAATGTGTAATTTTGGGTTCTTCTCTCGAACAAAAATCAATTTGGAAGTAGCCGAAAAAATCTTAGGAGAAAAAAGGAATGTACAATTAAAGATGGATTGTGATTTTAAAGAGAGAGTGGCTGAATATGCTGAAATCTATTTTGAGTAGAGTTATTTTTACTCTTTTAGTTGTTTCCTTGGTTTTGTGGGGAGAGGATTTTAATTCATCCATGATGAACTACTACAATAAAGCACTAGAGTATGAGTCAAAAAAAATCTATCCAAAAGCTATTGAAAACTATAAAGATTCACTGAAATTAGCATTGAAGAATTTAGATAAAAATCATATGTATATTGGTGTTATTTATAACAGTTTAGGAATGGTACATACAGAGACAAAAGATTACGAATTAGCAATAGAAGAGTATAACCGTGCATTAACTATTTTTAAACAACTATTTGGAAAAGATGATGCACAAATAGCAATTATATATAATAACTTAGCCGTCGTTTATGGGAAAAAACAGAACTATAAAGAAGCCATTCACCTATATGAGGAGTCTATCAAGATAGAAGAGGAGAGCCTTAGTGAAGATATTATAGATACCTACTACAACCTAGGTCTTCTCTATCAAAAAATAAGAGAATATTCAAAAGCTTTAACTTATTATCAAAAAGCTTTACCTTTTATTCAAAATAAGCCAACCCTTATGGCAACATACTATGGTTTGATTGGTTCATATTATCAAGAAGTTGAAGATAATGCTAAAGCTCTATCTTACTATCAAAAGGCTCTAAAGATTAGGGAGGAAGTATTTGGAGAAGAGAGTATAGAGAGTTCTGAATCCTATAACAATTTGGGTTCTATCTATGAAGCATTAAGAGACTATTCACAAGCTTTAATATACTATAAAAAAGCATTAAAAATTAATAAAAAAATATTAGATAAAAATGATTTAGACATTGCTACTATTTATAATAATATAGCTTCTGTTTATAACTCATTAGAAGAGTATAACAAAGCAAAAAAATATATTTTAAAAACATTAGAGATGAAAAACAGTGTTTTGAAACCCAATGATATTGATTTTGCAGTTACCTATACCAATGTAGGATTTATCTATGAGAATTTAAAGAATTATAAAAATGCCTCAATCTACTACAATAAAGCTCTAAGTATCTATCAAAATGTCTTAGGTGAAGAGAGTCTTGAAGTTGCAATTACCTATAACAATATTGCCTCTTTACATAAATCAAAAAAAGAGTATGCTATATCGTTAAAATATCTTGAAAAATCAAAAAATATTATGGATAAAATATTAACTAAATATGATACACGTAGAGCCTTAATTTATAATAATTTAGGACTACTCTATGAATATACAAAAAACTATAGCAATGCCTATTACAGCAACAACTTATCGTTTCAAATTTTTTTAAAAAATAGAAATAAAAATTTTCAAACATTAGACAGTAAACAAAAAGAGAAGTATTTAAAATCATTTGGGAATAGAATTGATAACTTGCTCTACTCTGCTATACTCTATACAAAGGAACAAAATAGTTCAAAAGAGACAAGCTTAACGCAACAAAATATTTTTAACCATTGGCTTAACTATAAAGGAAGTATCTTTGAGTATCAAAATATATTAGCTATGATAGAAGAGAAAAGTAAAGATAAAAATACTACAAAAAATATTCAAAATTTAAGAGCCTTAACCCTACAACTAGCAAAGCTAGAAAATATTTACATAAACAAAAGAGAAGCAAATTATAACGAGAAAAGAGAAGAGTTAGAGGAAAAAATACACAATATACAAATAACCCTAAGCAAAGAGACTCCACAGTTTAAGGAGTTGTTAGGTTTAAACAACATAGATACTAAACTTATAGCCAATACACTCAAACCTTATCAACTCTATATAGACTTTGTAAGAGGAGAGAAGAGCTATTATATTTTTACTTTAGACTACACTAACCATATTACTTTTCAACAAATAGATGATGAAGATACTAAAGATATAGAAGCAAATATTCAAGCATTTAGAGCCAATAATCATAAAATAAGTGATGCCATAGACAGAGAGAAATTGACTAAGAAACTAAATAAAAAGCTAAAAGATGAAAGTAAACAGATACTCTCTATTATTTACAAAAAACTATTTAAAAACCATTTACTAGAACAGATTAAAGATAAAGAATCTTTAATCATCTCTCCTGATGGAGTACTAAACTTTTTACCTTTTGAAGCTCTCTATAGTAAAGACAAATATCTTATAGAGAAATATACCATCAATTATATCTCCTCTGGAAGAGAGCTAATTCGACAAAGCAGAAGAGAAAAACAAAAAAGCTCTGAAAAAATTGTGGTATTTGGAAGTCCTGACTTTTGGTTAAAGCTACCAGAAAATAACTCTTCTAGTTTAACTAAAAATATTATTAGCCAAAAAAATGCAACTATTTTTGATATAAGTTTTAAAACATTAGATATCTCTAAACAAGAGATAGAGACCATGAAACGTTATTACCCAAAACTAGAAATTTATCAAGAAAAAAATGCCACCGTTAAGAACCTTTTTAAGATTAAGAGCCCAAAGATACTCCACATCTCTACTCATGGATTTTTTTTAGATAATAAGAATAATCCAAACCCTATGTTGGCAACAGGTTTAGCATTTGCAGGAGCAAACTATGCCAACTATAAAAATGATGCAAGAGGCATTGCCACAGCACTTAAGCTCTCTAGTTTAAAATTACAACATACAGAATTGGTCATTTTATCTGCTTGTGAAACAGGTTTAGGTAAAATACACCAAGCAGAAGGAGTTACAGGCTTATCTAAAGCTTTTATACAAGCAGGAGCTAAGCATGTCATTATGAGTCTTTGGAGCGTAAGTTCTAGGGAGACTGTAACCCTGATGCAACACTTTTATGAAAACATTCATAAAAAAGATAACTACGCTACAGCTTTACACAAAGCAAAACTCCAAATGATTAATATGCACCCTTACTATTGGAGTGCATTTATTATGAGTGGAATTTAAGCACCTAATTTTTTAGAAAAGGAGAAATTATGCTAAAAAAAATAAATTTAATACTAATTATAACTGTCAGCCTATGGGCTTCAGATATAGCAGAAGAAGTACAACATATTAAAAAACCTCCTGTAGATGAAGGTCATAATTTAAAACCAAAACCAGATAAAGTTAAAGGTGTTACCTTTGTCAATACAGAAGAGTCTAACACTACAACAACACTCTCTTTAGAAAAAGAAGATGAGATTATTGTCATTAAGTTTGAAAGCACTTCTCATGTACCATTAACATGTAAAATTATACGTGAGAAGAGAGAAGTTTTCTCTATAGAAAAAGAGCCAAAAGACCCAAGGGTAAGTAGAGCTTTAGAGTTTGAAATTAAGAAGTCAAAACTTCAGCTAAATGATGAAATTGTTATTTCAAACAATTCTAACATCAATATTAGAACCATTGAAGTTAAAAAATAATTTGCTTTAAAATCTGACCTATTAATTAGAGCAATGCCATTAAACTAACAAGACTAAAAACATTGATTCCTTAGATGCAGTCTACATTTTTGGAATCAGTGTATTTAAACTCAAACTAAAAAAGATTATTTCATTGACATTGCATCCAAGCCTCAAACCTCTTCAAATCCACAACCTCACTACCAAATCCATTTTTCATAGTTTGAATATTCCCTTCTTTGTCTTGAATCCAAAGCTTTAAGCCACCTATCACAGGGATTAATTTATGAATTTTATAAATATTTTTGTTAATAACGACAGATTGCCCCTCAAATTTTAAAAGATGAGAAATATCTGCAATATTCTTTGTATCTAAAAGATTCCCTACTCGGTCTTGATGGGCAAATAGCCATTCCCAAAAGTTGGCTATCTTTTTGGGTTCTGAAAGCTGTTTAAACTCTCCGTTACTTGTGTAAATGCTTACTCGGTTATAGCTATTTATATAAAACTTAACATCTTTTCCCCAAGAGTCTTGGTTTGATACGCAGTTACAAATAGGCTCTCCACTTTTTGCATATTTATTGATTATTTTTTTTCTAAACTTCTCTAAATCTTTCTCGTGTTCTTCTTTGTTTGAGCTGTTTTGGTTCTCTTTTTGCAGGATTATTTCTAGTTTCTCTTTAGTCTCTTTTAATTCTTGCTCTAAAAGCATTATTTTTTCGTTTTGCTCTTGCTCTTTTTTTAAAGCTTCTATAGCTTTTTGATTAAGATTCTCACTAGCTTCATTTTGAATCAATATTGCTTCATATTTGAACTTTAACTCTCTGTTCTCCTCTCTTAATTCAGTTAACTCTTCTTGTATTTTAGGCTTATAGTGGCTTAAACTATAGGTTTGACCAAGCTGGGTTATCTTAACTCCTCTAAAATTCTCATTTGAACTCCATTCGGGGACTTTAACAAGTTTTGTTTCGATTAGGTCTAGTTTTTTTAGTTTAGTTATAGAAGCTTCTATAGTTTTTTCTTTTAAAAGCAAATCATTTTTGATTTTGCTTGTAAGGATTACAAAATAACCATCTATTATTTTAATTGCTTTCCAACTTTGAATAATCATAACAAGATACGCCATAACTTCTGTTTGGGTTTGAGTTAACCCATGAGTAATACGGAATTTTCGGTCAATAACTGTGGTGTAGTTGAATTTTTGAAAGGGCTGTGGTGTTAGTATAGACATAGTTTATCCTTGAATTTATATTCAAGAGTCCAAATACTAACATCTCTTGTGTTATAAAAAGAGACTTTTTAGGGATTTTTAGTTAAAATCTCTTTTGAGTAGAATTCGTTAGTTTTTGTAGGCGAGGGGATTCTACTCATCTCTTTTTATCTTCTTAACATCTAATATTTGAAATCATATAATAAATTAGCTTAAAGAATAATAATTTTTATTGTGAATTTTCGTTTGAAAATAATGCTCTTATAAATCAATATGGATGATACTTCTTATTAGCCCTATTTTTTTAGGAATTATTTTTTCCTAGAATTTTAGGAAAAATTTGAATTCTGTAGGGTCGATTTATCGACCATAAATTGAGATAAATACTTATTTAATGGTCGGAAAACCGACCCTACGCGATAAATTTGGAATATTGATTCCTTAAGTCATTGGCATTGGAAAATACCCTACATACTAAGAAGGAAATTTATTAAATAACCATCTTGACATCGTTATGGTCTTGAAATGCTTTAAAAATAGCATCTCTATCCTCTTGTGATTCAACTTGACAAGCAGTACTCAAAGCGTGAAATTTCCCTTTACTAGAGCTATTTCTGCCCTTGGTTTTATAGCTACGGCTTCCCATCACTTCAAAAATAACAGCTTCAAGTTTATCTCTATCATCTCCTATAATCTTATAACCCCATTCACAAGGGTACTCTATATTTGGTTTTTCACAAAAGTTATCGTCTAAAATCACCTGATGCTCCTCCTTGTTTCTCTTCTAGTTGTATGTTTTTAATAACCATCCCTTTATCTATAGCTTTTAACATATCATAAATGGTTAAAAGACCAACAGAAACACCTGTTAAAGCCTCCATTTCAACACCTGTTCGACCTTTGAGTTTTGCACGAACACTCAATTTAAATCCAGGGAGTTCAGATAACTCTTCTATATCTGTTTTAATGGAAGTTAACATTAAAGGATGACACATAGGAATAAGCCTACTTGTCTCTTTTGCCCCTTGAATTGCAGCAATGACTGCTGTTTGTAATACTGGTCCTTTTTTGGCAATATTCTGTACTACAGCCTCATAAGCATCAGGAGTCACTTGAATAACTCCAGAGGCTACAGCAATACGAGTACTCTCTTCTTTGTCTGAAACATCCACCATTTTTGGTTTATTATTCTCATCTAAATGTGTTAGATTCATTTTTTACCTTTAATTTTTTTATTTGATTATCTAATCGTATAAATTGATTTCACTTTAAATCCATTATCCGTTCTTTTTATGGTCATAAAACCTTTACTTATTCCTGATGCTTTTTTCCCTCTATTTGTTGATACTCTCCACTTTGTATCTGTTTTAATATCACAATAGTCTGTACCATCTTTTTTATATTTTTTTAAAATTTTAAAATCTTTTATTTTAAATTCTCTATGTGTCCATTTTCTATTATATCTACGCTTATCTCTTTTAATTGTTGTATGTGTCACATTTTTTAAAGAAAAATATCTATCTACATGATAATCATATTTAGAAGCAATATCCTCTACTGAACCTGTAGCTGAAGAGGCAATAAAATCATCTAAAAAATCTTTAATAGCCACTCTAGTAAATGGCTCTGTTGATTTTTTTACAATAGGTGTACCTAGTGAAACAGTATGATGTGGAACTGTTTGGATTCTAGTTCCTAAAGAGATGTTTTTTGACTCCTCTATTATAGGAGTTTTAACTTCTTCTTTAGGAACGATTTTAACCTCTTCTTTTATAATAGGAGTTTTAACTTCTGGTACATTGGTAATAGTTTTAGAAGCTTCTTTTGGCGTTGGTATCTCTTCTGTTTCATTATCAATATAGATTGAATTATCTTGAACAATAGAATCTGAACTATTTTCAGTTTTAATAGTATTTTTTTTTGGAATTTCATCAACAGGAATGTACTCTGCACCACTTGGAACGGTTTTAGGTTCTTCTATTTTAGTCTCTTCAACTTTAATTTCCTTTTTTGGAGTCTCTCTAGTTATTAATGCAGGATGATTAATTGGTGTTTGAGTCACAACAACCTTTGGTTTCTCTTTTGGTTTTTCTTTATCTTCTTTAAGCATTTTATATGCATAAAAAGCCAATCCTACAAGCACAAGAACTGTAATAATCAATATTTTTAGAAATAAAAAAGATTTCTTCTCCTTTTTTTCATCAGGAAAAACTAAAGAGGGTAAAATAATCTCATCTCTAGGCTTAAAATGAAGGTAGTTTTCTAAATTAAAATTATTTGTAAACTCCATTATAGTATAAATAGTATGATTATCTTCTATATATCCATAAGTCTTAATTTCATCTTTTTTTCTATTTCTTTTAGAAGCATCTACTTCTGCAATTATCTCTTTTTTTCTCTTATCGAAGACACCTTGTGCCTCAGGTATAGTGAAAACAGATTCATTACTTCGTGAAGAGAATGTCTCTAGGAAAAGCTCTTTTAAAACAAAAAAACTTCCTCTTCTATTGCTATCTCTAACCAAATAAAGAATTTCAAAATCATCATCCCCTAATACATCAATAACTTCATAATGACCTCCAATATTTGTTCCCACAGGTAGATACTTACTATTTTCCATGTATATTGTACCTTTTTTAGTGAGAATAATAGCAAATTAAATATTTAAATATCTATAAACCTTGTAACCTTTGCTCTCTATCTTCAAAAAACTCCATTAATTCTTCTTTATCAATTTTGTGTGAAGCCCCTTTATAAAGGTTCTCTTCTAAATGATTTAAAGCATTTGAGATAACTCTATCTTCTTTTGAATAAGGTAATAAAAGATTAAATAACTCTTTATCACTTTTTGTTTTTCTTATCATTTTTACAATATTTGATTCTCTTTTCTTATTTTTTTTGTTAAAAATATTTAGTAGAAGCATCAAACCAATACCCAAAATAAATCCAATAACTAAAAAGAGATATTTTAAATAAGCATCCTCTTTTTCTATTACTATTTTTTGTTTTACTTTGCTAGGAGAGTGAATAATTTGACTTGGACTAACTTCTATAGTTGATTTATTAGAAATATCTGTTTTTTTTGCACCTACAACTTCAATATCAATAGGATTTGAAGAGATGGCTTTAACTGTTTTACTATCTTTATCAAAATAACTTAAACTTAAAGCAGGAATTGTAAAATTTTGGTCTGCAATCAAAGCAATTTTTTCTTTAAATACCCCTTGATAGATACCATTAATCTCTTGTGATGATATTTTTGGTTCATCTGCATAGATAATTACATTAGGAATATCCAAGTCAAACTTTTTTACTTAAATTAACAGGTTTATTAGCATTTATTTTTTTCTTATCTACACTTGCTTGAATTTGATAATTTCCATAAAGTTCTAAACCATTTGGCAAAGGATTAACTTTTAATTTCAAAGAGTTAGAGTATACTTTTTGCCATGATAACTGTTGAGTCATACTATTAAAAAATGGGTCATCAAAAAAACCACCTGCACTTTGTTGTCGCCGTTCAACTTTACCAACCAAAGTCTTGATAGCAGGAATTGTATATTCTCCTGATTTTTGAGGAAAAAGCTTATATTGAATTGTCTGAACTACATATTCTCCTTGGGTAGAGTGTGTTACTTTATCTTTTTTCTTTACCCAAAAATTTTCTAATTTTGGTTCACCTAATTGTATTTTGTCTGCATGAGCATTAAGCTTGGATTTAAAAGAGATATTTAAATCAAGAGGTTCTCCAACATAAGATTCGTTTTTATCAAGAGAAATCTCTACCATAAATTCAGAACCTTTTTTATTTGCTGTAGGCTTTAGTACTTTTAACTTTAACTTATCTGTTTTATACTCTACTCCATCAGCTTTAACAGTAAACGAAGGAATAGTAAGTGATTTTGAAGCCCTAAAACTATAAGTCTTAGAGATAGTTCGTGTAACCTTTGTATTTATCATTGAGATAGATTCTGCAGAGGAAGTACCAATAATAGTATTTCCCCCTATATCATTAATTTCAGGGAA
>FPHN01000104.1_pt1 | contig 14754 bp, 13 predicted proteins | sample 1057391 | NCBI WGS metagenome assembly FPHN01 (sample SAMEA4473311, study PRJEB15554) | hydrothermal vent metagenome | biome: marine basaltic hydrothermal vent biome; feature: marine hydrothermal vent; material: water | place: Pacific Ocean | collected 2011-06-14/2011-07-23 | depth 1155 m | reverse complement strand
TTCTTCTAGTTCTTGGAGTATATCCATGTGTGTTTTTACCTAATTTGTTTGTTTTGATATGTGCGAAAATAGCTTAAGAGTATAGAGTGAAGAGTAAAAAAAGAACCCTACATTAAGAAACTCTATTCTTAAGCTTATATAACTGATACCCTTTCAAGTACCACACTATATAGGCTTGTAGCACCTCTTAAGTAACTTTACCCATCAAAGTCTTAGATTACCTTAGACTCTATTGTAAGGGGTGTTTTTTTGAACCTTAAAGCCATAATTTGAGAAGATTTTTATATCTTTTCTTTATAGCTGTTTTGGTACAATCTTATTAATCTTTTCCCTCTAGCTTCCAAACTTCAATAAAAGCCAAAATTTGAGGAGTCTCTAGCTCCTCTAACAACTCTTTGGCTCGTTTCATGTTCTCCTCACTATCAATTAAAATATAAGGTTTGTAATTTGCAAATTTTGAACTACTTGTAGCATCTTCTACAAACTCTATCCCTCTTGATTTTAACCAAAGTTTGATATTTTCTATCCGACTGACTAAATAAACAATAGAGTCATTAAAACGCCTAACATCTACTTTATTGATGAGGTCTTTTAAAACTAAATAATGTGATGTGAATGGTGGCTTTTTCATTTTTCCACCTCATCAATAATACGACTAGATATAAAAGCATCTAGGTCACTCTTCTTAAAAATAGTTACACGTTCACTTAATTTAATTGCTCTAATCTTGTTTTGCTTCACGAAAAGCCAGAGAGTCGATAATCCGACTCCTAAATATTTATGGGCTTCTTTAGCTCTCATGTTTTCGATTTGTATTCGTTGGTCTGTGATACTCATGTGATAGCCTCCTAAAGGCTACCTCATCGCGATAAGGTTTTAGACTAAGCTTTTAAATTTACATTTGATATGTAGTAACTTTGTCTAATGTGTGTTAACAGTAGAGTTATAACATTTTATAGAAGTTGTAGGTTCGTTATACATCTAACGAACCTTTGAATTTAGCAGTTTTTATTTAGTTGTTTTATTAATTCTTTTGCATTATTAACGCAGTTTTTAAGCCTAAAAATTTTACAAACTTCTAAGAGATATTTTCTTAATTTTCCTCTATTTGGTTTAGGATAACTATCAATGTATTTATCCATCTTCCCTATTTTAAGCTCTTCATTTAGCATTGTATAATTACTAAGGTCTTGTATGTATTCATCTACTAATTGAACCATTCTATAATATGGGTCAGAGAATGTTCTTGTTTCAAGTAATTCTTTTTTTTTAATCATTATAAAATCAGCTAGTTTCTCTTGATGAGGGGATAAATAATTATCATTAGTATTTAAAACACTTGTTAGCCCTTTTCTTTTTGCCATCTCTTCAAAACTTTCTAGTGTTTCTCTAAAATTTTCTGCCATGGCTAAATCTTTTTTAATCTTGTTATATGCTTCATTCTTTTTTTTTGGCATCTCTTTTAGTCCATGTTTTTTTCGTTCTTCATTTATTTCTTCTTGTTTAGCATACATAGCCACACTTCTATTATATTCATATAAATATTTTAATATTTCATTAGCTACACTTTTTTTATATGTAAATGGAATATTATCTAAGAACTTTCCATACTTTTCAAAAACTTCATCTTCGGGATATTCTAATTTTATTTTTCTAAAAGATTTATATTTTACCCCCTCTACTAAAATATCATACATACTACCCATTCCTAACCCCCTCTAAAAACCCACTCCACCACTCAATAACTTCACGCTTTTCATCTTCATAAGTAGCACGGTTGTAGGCTCTTCTTATCTTATTAGGGTCTTTATGAGCTAAAAGCATTTCTATAACTTCCCCTCTAAACTTTCCATTCTCATAAGCCAAAGTAGAAAACATAGACCTAAAACCATGTGATACCATTTCAGAACCAAAACCTAAACGCTTAAAGGCTGTGTTTAAAGTATTTTCACTTAATGTCTTACTTCGACTTAATGGAGATGGGAAAATATACTTACTATCTTTTGTATATGGTTCTATAGCTCTAAGTATGCTTATAGCTTGGTTACTAAGTGGTAAGGTATGTTCTGCTTTAGCTTTCATCTTATGAGAGGGAATAATCCAAACTCTTTTTTTAAAGTCTATCTCTTCCCATTCTGCAAAACGAATATTAGAAGAACGTACAAAAGTATGAGCCATAAAGAGCAAAGCCCACTTAGTGGAGTATTCGCCGTGATACTCATGTAAAGCTCTCATAAGCTCTCCTATTCGTTGTGGGTCGGTTATGGTTCTCATGGGTGTATGTTTAAAAGATTGAAGAACATCATTTTTACTAATGTCTGCTACAATATTATGCTTTACTTTATCAAGCTGTAAAGCATAACGCCAAATTTGACTACAAAGGTTAATAAGCCTATGGGCTGTTTCATTTGCTCCCCTCTCTTGAATAGTTTGAGCTATTCTTACAAGTTCAGCCCTTTCAATCTTATCTATAGGTTTATTACCTATGATTGGATAAAAATCTTTTTTCATAGCGTTTACGTGCTTTTTAAGTGTACTTGGTGCTATTTCAGAAGAACGCTTTTTAAAGTAATCCTCTGCTACTTCTCTAAAACTATTCTTTTGCTCTTTTTTATTTTGTAGCTTTTTAACTCTTCTCTCTTCAACTGGGTTAATGCCATTAGCTTTTTTAATTTGAGCTTCTTTGTGAAGTTTTCTAGCTTCTTTTAATGATAAAAATGGATATTTGCCTAATGCTAATCTATATTTTTTATTTTGAAAAGAGTAATGATAACGCCAAAGTTTCCCACCTTTAGCAGTAACGATGAGGTAAAGCCCCCCACCATCTGCTATATAATTATCTTTTAGAACGCCGTTTAGCTTTTTTGGTTTTGCACTTTGTACCATTTTAGCTGTAAGTTTATTAGTAGTCATTTTTTATAGTCCTTTGGTAGTCTTTTTTAAAGTAACTACTAATATTACTACTCTTTAACTTAGATGTGACTACTACATATTAGACTAACTTAAACAACAAAAGGACTTTAGATTATTGTTTCTTGGTACTTTATAGAGGGTTTTAAATGGGATTAAATGAAAGTGTGGTGGGTTCTCGGGGACTCGAACCCCGGACCACTCGGTTATGAGCCGAGTGCTCTAACCAGCTGAGCTAAGAACCCATTGTAGAGCAAAAATATCTGATTCCTAAGTTATTTAGGCATCATTGATAGTTTTGAGTCAGAATTATACATAAAATAGAAACGAAAAGCAAGTAAATTCTCTAAAATACCAAAAAGAACAGAAAAAATGATAAAAGATGTCCCTCCGTGGCTAAACATTGGTAGTGGAAGTCCAACAACAGGGGCTAAACCTATGGTCATTAAAATATTGACTGTCATATATATAAAAAAGAGAAATGCAATCCCAGAAGAGAAGACTCGAACATAATAATCTTTTTCATTGTGCATGGCAATGAACATTAAATGTAGAATTAGTGCTATATATAGAGCAATAGTCGTCATCATTCCTTGGAATCCTAAACGTTCGCCTAGATAGGCAAAGATAAAGTCTGTTGAAGAGACAGGCAAAAATTTTAATTGGGTTTGTGTAGCTTCTTCTTGCTTTTGTCCATCTATTCCACCTGAACCAATTGCAATCATAGATTGTTGAACATGGTAGCTGGGTTCTCCAAGAAAGTTGGCAATACGCTGTTTTTGGTAAGGTTTTAGTCCATAAGTATATATTGTAGGCGCTGATAACCCTAAAATTAGAAGAAGTGTAAACCAAATACGAGCTTGAATACCTACTATAAATAGAATACCAAATCCAGTAAGAAGAAGTACCAGCCCTGTACCTAAATCTGGTTCTTTTGCAATAAGTACAAATGGTAATAGTATATAAAAGGAGAGTTTGCTAAACATTCTCCATTCATATCCATCATCTGGTGGTGGATTTCTGGAAATAAGATAACCAAGCATAAGTAGTACAGTAATTTTAATAAATTCAGAAGGTTGTAAAGTTATCCCTAGCCCAGGTATCTCTATCCATCGTCTAGCCCCTAATATTGATTTACCAAAGAGTTCAACGCTTAAAAGTAATAATAAGTTAATCCAATAAGTAATAGGAATAAGCCATTCATATTTACGCCATGGAATTAGAAATGCTACAAAAAATACACCTGCTGAAATAGCATAATAAACCATCTGTTTATTAAATAGATGGTGGTTGATTTCGATAACAAGGTACGATGAAATAACAAAGATTGGAATAAGTTGTAAAATGAGTAAAAAATTAATTTGTTGAAGAATACGTCTGTCGAATTGAAACCAGTTGTTCATAGAAGCTCTTTATGCTGTTTTTATTAAGTATATTATATCAAAGAGAGATTTAATCTTAAGTAGAGAAGAGAAAAAAATAAGTATTACTGGCTAATAATGCTTAAGGTGGTTTATCTATCAATTTTAAAAGGAGGAATGAATGAAAAATCACTTCATCTACTTAAGATATATTGTAAGTATACCTTAATCGGATAAAATTACTCTTAATTAAAAAGTTATTATTTAACTTTTGTATAAAAATTAGAAGTGACGCTTATTTGTAGGCTTTTGACCCCTTGACTTTTTCTTTTTGAAATTGACTTTATCTTTCATCTCTTTTTTACCCATCATTTTTTCAGCAAGTTCTTTTGCTTTTTTAAGATTTATTCCTTTTTTCTTATCTTCTTTTTTAGATTTTCTATTACTTGCTTTTGTATGAGGCTCATACTCAAACCCATCTGTAGTTATAGGCTCAAGCTTTTTATTAATAAGCTCTTCAATCTCTTTTAGTTGTGTTATCTCTTTTTTACATATAAGGGAAAGTGCTTTTCCTTCTTCTCCTGCACGACCTGTTCTACCAATTCTATGAACATAATCTTCGTTATTTATTGGTAATTCAAAGTTAATAACATAAGGCAGATTTATAATGTCAATTCCACGTCCAGCAACATCAGTAGCAACAAGAACTTGAATTTTTTTCTCTTTAAACTTTTTTAATGCTTCCATTCTCATGTTTTGACTTTTATCTCCATGAATTGCAGAGGTATTGATTTTATCATTTCTAAGAGCCTCTACAATTTTATCTGCTTGTAGTTTAGTATTAGTAAAGACCAAAACTTGATTCCACTTATTGACACGTATAATTTTGGAAAGTAGAAAAATTTTTTCTTCTTCATTTACATAATTTACCACTTGATTTACCTGTTGAGCAGATAGATTTTTTTTATCTACTTCAATGATAATAGGCTTTTTCAAAAATGACTTTGCCAAACTCATAATAGGTTTTGGAAAGGTAGCAGAAAACATAATAGATTGACGTGAAGATGGAAGTTGCGTCATAATAGCTCTAATATCATCAATAAAACCCATCTCTAGCATTTTATCTGCTTCATCTAAAATAACAACTTCTACTTCGTCTAAATTCAATGACCTGTTTTTAATATGTTCCAATACTCTAGCCGTTGTTCCCACAGCTATATTTGCTCCTGAACGAATAGCAGAAACTTGTGAACCTAATTTTATTCCACCATATAGTGCTACCGATTTATGAGTAAAATTTTCTGCATAAACTTCAATTTTATTATGAATCTGAATAACTAACTCACGAGTAGGAGCAAGAATCAGAGCTTTGATTTTATAGCGTTCATCTCCTGTTCTTTTTTGCTTCTCTTCACTTAGATTCTCTAAAAGAGGAAAAACAAACGAAGCTGTTTTTCCTGTTCCTGTTTGAGATGTGGCAAGTATATCTTTTTTCTTTAATAGTAAGGGAATAGATTTTTCTTGAATTTCAGAAGGCTTAGTATAGCCCAAGCTATCTATCGTTTTTAGAAGTTTTGGACTTAGATTTAGGGTTTTGAATGACAATAGTGTTCCTTGAAATATAATAGGGGATTATACACTTTTTGGTATAATCCACAGATTAAATAATATTAGGACAAAAAATGCAATTTCAAGAATTTAAAATAGATAACTTAGAAGAGTTCCCCAAACAATTAGAACAGCTATTAGCAAATCAACTAGAGACTATTGATAATCTTACAAAGAGTAGTGATACTTGTTATGAGAGTATATTAAAACCTTTTCAAGACCTAGACGAAGAGTTGGGGAATTTTTTTACACCTCTTTCTCATCTTAATTCGGTTGAAAATTCAGAATCTACACAAAAAGCTTATGAAGAATCTTTGCCACAGCTATCTAAATTTTCAAGTACTATTGCTCAAAACGAAGCTCTTTTTGAAAAGATTAAAAAAATAACTTCATCTAATATAGAGGCTAAAAAAGTAATAGAGAATGATATTCGAGGTTTTGTTTTAGCAGGTGCAGAGCTATCACTAGAAGATAAAAAAGAGCTTGAATCTATAGAAATGAAGCTTAGTGAGCTTGGAAATAGCTTTTCTCAAAATCTTTTGGATGCTACAAATAAGTTTGAAATGATTATAGAAGATGAAAAAGATGTAGCAGAGATTCCCAAAAGTGATTTAGCACAAGCTAAAAGTGAAATAGATGGAAAAACTGTCTATAAATTTACTCTTCAAATACCATCTTATTTGGCATATATGACCTATGGTTCAAACCGAGAATATAGAAAAGAGCTTTCAAAAGCTTACTCTTCAAGAGCTCCCGAAAATGCTAAAGTAATTGATGAACTAATGGAGTTAAGACAGAAAAAAGCAAAACTACTTGGTTTTAAAAATTTTGCAGAGTACTCATTGGCAACAAAAGATGCAAAATCAACCAAAGATGTAATAAAATTTTTAGAAGCTTTAGGCATAAAAGCACTTCCACAAGCAAAAGAGGAGTTAGAAGAGTTAAAAGCTTTTGCTAAAAAAGTAGATGGTATAGAAGATTTACAAGGTTTTGATGTTGCTTACTACTCTGAAAAATTTAAAAAAGAGAAGTTTGATTTTGATGATAGTATGACAAAGCCATATTTTGAACAATCTAAGGTTTTAAGAGGAATGCTTGATGTGGTTTCTGAACTCTTTTCGGTTGAGTTTAAGGCTGTAGAGACAAAAGTATGGAATGAAAAAGTAAAAACTTTTGATATTTATAGAGCAGGAGCGTTGGCAGGACGAGTCTATTTTGATTTGGAAGCACGAAAAGAGAAACGAGGTGGTGCATGGATGCATGATTGGGAGACACATTTTATTGATGCAGATGGTAATAAACATCTACCTACAGCTTTTATAGTTTGTAATTTCTCTCCATCAAGTGCTGAAAACCCAAGCTTATTGCGTCATGATGATGTTGTAACTCTTTTTCATGAGATGGGTCATGGTATTCATCATCTATTTGGAAAATGTAATGAGCGTTCAGTTTCGGGAATTAATGGAGTGGCATGGGATGTAGTTGAGTTTCCTTCTCAATTTTTAGAAGCCTTTGCTTATGAGAAACCTATTTTAAAACGTTTTGCATTTCATTATGAGACAAATAAACCAATGAGTGATGAGCTTTTAGATAAGATAAAAGATACTAAAAACTATCAAGCATCTTTAGGGATTTTACGTCAGGTTGAGTTTTCACTTTTTGACTTTAAACTACACCTAAAATTGCACCAAGGAGATGAGGTTCAAGCTCTGCTTAATAAAATTCGTGAAACAACAGCACTTTTACCTGTGCCAGAGTACAATAAATTTCAAAATGGATTTGCTCATATCTTTGCAGGTGGATATTCGGCAGGGTACTACTCTTATAAGTGGGCAGAGGTATTAAGTGCAGATGCTTTTTATGCTTGTATTGATGAGAATGGATTTAATAAAGAGAAAGCAGAGGGTTATCAAAAGTATATTTTAAATAGAGGTGGTTCAGAAGAGATGAGTGAGCTTTATAAAAAATGGTTAGGACGAGAACCAAAAGTTGAGAGTTTGTTAAAGTTGTATGGAATAGAGATATAACTAAAAAGGTGTAGCTAATTGCTACATCTTTTTATACATTAAATCTAAAGTGCATAATATCGCCATCTTGAACAATATACTCTTTTCCCTCTAGTCTATTTTTTCCAGCCTCTTTAGCTCCATTTTCTCCACCAAATTCAATAAAATCTTCATAGGCAATTACTTCGGCACGGATGAAACCTTTTTCAAAGTCGTTATGAATCACTGCTGCTGCTTTTGGTGCTGTTGTTCCTTGGCGAATTGTCCATGCTCTAACCTCTTTGACTCCTGCTGTAAAGTACGATTGAAGACCAAGTTTAGAGAAACCTTTATGGATAATTTGCTCTAAACCACTCTCTTCTATACCAAGGTCTGTAAGCATCTCTTCACGCTCTTCATCATCAAACTCTACCATTTCTTCTTCCATTTTAGCACAGAGTTTGATTACTTCTGAATTTCGCTCTTTTGCATAGGCTTTAAGTTTTTTAACAAACTCATTGTCTTCTTCTAAGCTATCTTCATCTACATTTGCCCCATACATAATCTCTTTAGAAGTTAAAAGGCGTAAATCTTTGTTCATGACAATAAATTCATCCGTTTCAATATCTTCAAAATTTGAAACAGGGTTTCCTTCTGCGATATGTTCTAAGAGTTTTTCAACTACTTCAAGTTGAGCTTTTGCCTCTTTGTCATTTCCACGTGCTTTTTTACCAAGTGTTTGAATACGTTTTTCAACAGAATCAAGGTCAGCAAACAGAAGCTCTTGCTCAATAATCTCAACATCACGAATAGGGTCAATACTTCCTTCTACATGAACAACATTATCATCTTCAAAGCATCTTACTATATGTAAAATAACTTCTGTTTCACGAATATTGCTTAGAAATTTGTTTCCTAAGCCTTCGCCCTTACTTGCACCTTTTACAAGACCTGCAATATCCACAAAATCTAATGTAGAGTATTGAACTCTTTGAGGGTTTACAATTTTTGATAACTCCTCCAAACGAATATCTGGTACAGGGACAACAGCTTTATTTGGTTCTATGGTACAGAAAGGGTAGTTTGCACTCTCTGCATTTTGTGCTTTAGTTAGGGCGTTAAATGTAGTTGATTTACCAACGTTTGGTAATCCTACAAGTCCGATGCTTAATCCCATGGTATTCCTTGTGTATAAATAATTATGAAATTTTATCTAATTTCTCTTAAGTCATCTTCTTTTTTGTAAAGATTTGAAGAAGCTATAGCTAATTTGAAACAGTACTATGCCTACTAAGTCAGCTACAACATCTCCAAAAGAGACTTCTCTATAGCCAGTAAAAGATTGGAGTATCTCTATAAGAATTCCAAAAGCAAGAAGAGAAACCATATTTCTTAAACGTTTATTGATACTTGAAGATGCTCTATTTAAAAGAAATGAGAGAACAAAGAAAGCAGATGCATGCAGAACTTTGTCTGCATTTTCAAAATCTAAAAGAGGTCTCCCCGTAGGTGGAGTTAATGCCTTATATAATATAAATATTACAGTAATAAAAAATAGTATTTTAAACTGCTTTTTACTGAGTAAATATAGATATTTACTCATTTATTAACGTCCTAGTTTTTCTAAAAGTCTAAGTGTCATCCGAACTCCTGCTCCTGATGCTCCATGAGGGTTTTCTCCCCAAACATGTTCTACAAAGGCAGGTCCTGCAATATCAATATGAGCCCATTTATCTTTATGCTTATCATCAATAAACTCTTCTAAAAATAGACCTGCTGTAATTGCTCCACCATAACGAACATTTGAGATATTACAAATATCTGCAATTTCACTTTTTAGAGTCTTTTTTAGATAATTATTGAAGTCTAGTTTAGTTGCTAACTCTCCAGAGCTTTTTGCTCCTGCAATAATCATATCTTTTGGTTCATTTGAATTTCCCATAATAGTTGATGTATAGTGACCTACAGCAACCACAGAAGCACCTGTTAGAGTAGCATAATCAAAAATATAATCAGCTTGAATTTCTTGTTGTGCATAACATAAAACATCTGCTAAAACCAAACGCCCTTCTGCATCTGTATTTCGTACTTCAATAGTCTTTCCATTTTTAGCTACTAAAACATCATCAGGTTTATAGGCATCTCCACCAATCATATTTTCAACAGCACCTATAAATCCATGAACTTCAACCTCTAAATTCATTTCACTAACAGCTTTCATAATACCTAAAACAGCACTTCCTCCACTTTTATCTGACTTCATTGTCACCATATAATCAGAAGGTTTAAGGCTTAACCCACCAGAATCATATGTTAGCCCTTTTCCTACTAAAGTAATAATGGCTTTAGGGTTTTCAGGCTTATGAGATAAATGAATTACTCTTGGTTTATGACGACTTGCACGTGCTACAGCTAAAAGTGTCTCCATCTTTTCGGCTTTTATATCTTTTACTTTTAAAATTTTACACTCTAAACTACTATTTTTTGCTAAATCCTTAGCTATATTTGCCATTGTCACAGGGTAACAATCTTCAGGAGTTGTGTTTACAATATCTCGTGTAAAGTTTGTAGCTTCGGCTGTTATTTGACCATTATTAAGAGCCTTAGCACATTTTTCAATGTCTAATGTATACTCATTATACTCTTCTAAAGAGATAATAATATCTGTAATTTTTTGTTCTGATTTTGCTGTTTTATACTTATCAAAACTATATGCTCCTAAAATAAATCCTTCTACCATAGCTCTAAGTAGAGCTGTACATTTAGGATGATTCATATATGAAGCTACTTTTAATGTTTTATAATTTGTAGAAGATAGAGTTCTGATTGCTGAAGCAATAGCTGTTCGGATATTAGCACTACTAAGAGACTCCATTCCGACATAGAGTCTATTATTCTCTATAAATAAGCATGTCTCATCTTGCTCTGCTTTAAAACCTGCTTTTTTAAGTAGTTTTTTATCTTGTATAAATTTGTGCTTAAAGTTTTTATCAACCACAATAATTAGCTCTATATCAGCTTCTATATCGTTTATTGGATTTATGGTTAAATTAAAATTCATCATATATCTTCTTTCTTATCTTATTTAAAACAGAATTATATCTCTATATGTTTAAAAAGATTATTTTTTCCATATCTTCTTCTTGATTATCATTAAGCTTTTCAAAAAGAGATTTATCTGTTTTATCTATTTTTGCAACGACTAAAAATATATTTACATAGCTCAATAAAATATTTACTTCAGGATATTTCCCAACTGGAGGGGTATCAATTAATATATAATCATACTGTTTTGAAAGTTTTTCTATTAAATAAGGTACTTTTGAGTTAAAGAGCAGAGATGAGCCATTAGGTAAAATTGGTCCAGATGGTAATATATCAATATTTTTATACTTTTCACTAACATCTATTTCTTTAATATAATCATTTATATCAATCTCTTCTATAGGGTGTTTAGTAGTTAAAAATGTACTTAATCCTATAGATGATTTCAACTTAAGACTCTCTGTTAAATTTGGATAAAATACATCAAAATCTATTATAATTACTTTTTTTAAAAGTTTTGCAATTTTTAATGATAAATTTTGTAATACAATACTTTTGTTCTCTCCATAATCATTTGCTGATATAAGCATAATTTTTGATTCATTTAAAGGTATTTTTTTTTCAATATAAGTAATAAGTCTCCAAAAACTCTTTTCTGTATCTTTTTTATCATATATTAAAAAGTAATCATCTACAGGAGGAATATCATCTTTAGAATGAATAGTAGGATTTCTATATGTTCTAATAGAGCTAAATACCATGGAGATGATTAAACCTACAATAAGAGCAGATAGATATATAAAATTCTTTTTAGGTTTTATAGGAGAGTTAGAAATAGTAGCATTGTCTATAACTTGAATATTTGATATTGTTGACTCTTTAGATATTAATGATTCATTTCTTTTTTGAAGTAGTCTTTCATAAATTTTTTCATTAATTTTAAATGTTCGTTTTAATTCATTTAGTTTCATTATTGAACTTGGTAATTTTTTTATTTTGATATTGTCTGTTTTAATAGATTTTTTAATGGAGTTATATTTTTCTTCTATAGATTCTATTAATACATCAATTGTTTTATAAATATTCTCTTTCAAATCTATTATTTCTATATTAGATTGATTAATTATATCTATAAGATATTTATCTAATTCTCTTTGAAGAAGATTCAGTGTATCTATTTTATGTTGAACTTCAGGGTGTTTATCGGTATAAATTAAGCGTAATTCATATAATTCTTCTTTAGTTTTAGTGAATTTTTTAAATATATTACTATAGGCTAGATTATTAATAATCAATGTATTTAAATTCTCTTTTTGTTGATATATAAGATTTAAATATCTATTTGTTTCTTTTATTTTTGTTATAAGTTTATTGATTTCGGTTACTCTTAAATTGCTATTTTCAAGTAAAGATATAGAATATATTCCATTTTCAATACGCTTTCTTGTTGTTCTTAGTGCATTTAATTTATTAGATAGTAAATCTATTTGATTATTTTTTTCTAAGGTATTACTAAAAATCTTATCTTCAGAGCCTAAGATTAATAGTTCATTATGCTCTAATTTATACTTTTTTAGTTGATTTCCTATATTTTTTAGTGTATTTTCTATTGTTACAATTCTTTTATTAAGAAAATCTATATTTTTTATATCTTTCATTCGTCTTGTTATTAAGTCATAATTTTTGTAACTTAAAAATATCTGTTGAACAATATCTTTTGCTCGTTGAGGAATAGTATCTTCATAACTTATACGAATAATTTTACCTACCTCTTTAGTAACTGATAGGTTATTTGAAATATGTGATATTAAACTTTCTTTATTATTATTGATTTTAATTTTATAGTTTGTTCCTAAAATAGAATTATGAAATTTTTTTTTCTCAATTTTAAGTTTATAATTTTCTGTTTCAATAAGTTGATTATATTTTAATTTATAGGTTTTATCTTTTTTTTCTTCATTTTTATTTTTTAAAATTAAAGTAAAGTTCTCATTATCTAACTCTTGTATTAAAAATATAAAAGAGTCTATATTACTATTTTTACTTTTGAAAGTTATTTTAAAAGGTATTTTCTTTTTATAAAGTTCTATACTCTTCCATTTTTCTACTATAAAAAATTGTTTTGATATATCAACTTTTTTTAATACTTTAGATATAACCACATAAGAGTTTAAAATCTTAATTTCATTTTTTACTAAACTTTCTGTATTTTCCTCTTTATTACCATAATTATTTTGAAATAAATCTATATTAGATGTTTTAGAGCTTCCTATTTCAATTAACATATGACTAGAGTAAATAGGAGTAAGTTGTTTTATACAAAAATAAGTTGCAATTAATGTAAACGTTAATATAGTCAAAATAGCCCATTTATATCTATATAAATTATTAAAAATAGCTATTATATTTATATGTTCTTCTTGTTTCATTATGTAGAGAGACCTTTTTATAAAGATTTTATATGTTAATTATAGCCACTTATTTTTTAATATTATATAATAATTTTAAATAAAACCATTTTAAATAAAATATTAAAAATATATTTTAAGTTTTTTTTGTTATAATCGGAATAAAGGAGTAAATAATAATGGAAGATAAAGAGATACATTTTAATGCTATAAAAAATAATATAAAAGGGCTAAAAGATAATCTTAAAAATAGTTTTGATATTGATACTTTAGGAGAGTATGCTTGTACTCCATTACATTATGCTTGTAGAGAGGGACATTTTGAAATGGTAGATTTTTTAATTAAAAATGGTGCAAACGTTAATAGTAAAAACCATTACTCTACTATTTACCCTATTTTTGATGCTATAACTTCAACAAATAATAAAAAAGATTATCTTTCAATTATTCAACTGCTTATTGATAATGGAGCTGATATAAACAGAGTTGATTCTTTTGGTAATACCCTTTTCTATCATGCCATTGAACAAGAAGATATCATTTTAATTGAACTACTAATTCAATTGGGTTGTGATATTAATCATTGTTCTAGGAATGATAAAGACACTGCTTTGCATTATGCATATTTTCAAAAAAATAGAAGAATTATCTCTATCTTAATTGAAAATGGTGCAGACAGAAAAAAGTTAAATATTTATAATAAAACAGCAGAGAGTTATATTTAGTTACAATCAATTACATTTACATAGACTTCATCAGCCTTCGGTGCACCTTGATTATCTACGGTGTCATTTTTTACCATTCCATCATATAGACGAACTGTATAAGTTGCTACTGTTGTTGTAGGTGGAACAAAATAGAAAGTATCTCCATATGCATAAGTATCATCTCCAACAGTCCAACTTGGAATCTCTCCATCAGTGTTATTACTCTCTCCTATGGCTTCAAAATGGATAAAATAATCTTGTATACACATCTGTACAGTTTTATGATCAGGAGTTATTGGTACTGCGTGAGAGACAACATCAATCTCTATATTTGCATGTATAAATGTTGTAGATAATATCATTGCTAATGATGAAAATAATAAATTTCTCGTTTTCATGTTTTTCCTTTTATTCTTAAGTAGAAACACCCATGAATTAAGTGTTTCTATTAGAACTATAGCATAGATAAGCTTTATTTACAAGTTAAATAATAGTCTTTTTTATTATTTTATGTTCTTATTAAAATATAAATAAAGAGTTAAAATTTTATCAATTATTACTCTTTTTAGGCAAATACTTTAACTCTATTATCTACTTTACACATAGATATGAAATTATCTATAATTTTACTATAAGTATGATTTTCTAAGACAAATCTTTTACCTCTCAATCCTATTTTTTTTCTTTCTTCTTTAGGGGTATTATATAATTTTAAGATAACCTCTGAAAT
>FPHN01000067.1_pt1 | contig 14831 bp, 8 predicted proteins | sample 1057391 | NCBI WGS metagenome assembly FPHN01 (sample SAMEA4473311, study PRJEB15554) | hydrothermal vent metagenome | biome: marine basaltic hydrothermal vent biome; feature: marine hydrothermal vent; material: water | place: Pacific Ocean | collected 2011-06-14/2011-07-23 | depth 1155 m | reverse complement strand
TCTAGGTGAGGTGAAACTTGGGATGTAGAAATATCATAAATAGAAGCTCACAATTCTGTTTTCTATGATTTTCTATTGAAAAAGATACTATAATATCAATTAAGGTATTAAAATACCAAAATTTTTTAGGAGTTATACATGCAAAAATTAGTAAATATTTCATCTTTAAGTTTAGTCGCTTCGGCTATAGCTCTATCGCTTATCTTTACAGGTTGTGGAGATACTGACCCAGATAATAAAGGAAATCATCTACCTGATGTCAATATTGTTCAAAACAATAAAACAGTAAATGTGGGGACAAAAGTAAATTTGACAAGTACAGCACTTGATATTGATGGAGATGCTTTAACCTATGAGTGGAAATTTGTCTCTAAACCAACAGGTAGTTCAGCAACTTTAACAACTACAACAACTAAAAAAACTTCATTTACTGCCGATAAGGCAGGAAAATATGTTATTCAATTTATAGCAAAAGATGTGGTTGATGCTGTTGGTAAAGATACTGTTACAATTATAGCCAAAGAAGCAGGAGCTGTTTCTAATAGTTGTACAAGTTATACTGAAATAACTTCTACTACTTATAATGTTGATACTGTTTTAGATGGTTGTTATAAAATAGATAGATATTTGGAAATTGCAGAAAATAAACTATTAACGATTAAAGCAGGAAGTACATTGAAATTTACTTCTAGTGGTTATATTTCTGTAAAAGGAGCATTAAAAGCCGTAGGGACAGCCACTAATCCAATTATTTTTACAGGAACAACCGAATCAGCAGGTCACTGGCAAGGTATTCAATTTGATAATGCTGTTGATGACAGAAATGAATTAGATAACGTTATCATTGAGTATGCAGGTTCTTGGGCATATGGTGCTTTATATGCTACTGGTGCTACAAAACTAAAAATTAGAAATTCTATTATTAGAAATAATAAATTAAATGGTTTCTATTTTGGTGATGATGTAATGCTTAGTGAATTTAGCAATGTAACTTCAACAAAGAATGAAGCTACGGCAGGGTCTGTTCATCCTAATGCTTTAAATGTAATTGATGGAACAAGTAATTTTAAAGGTAATAACAATGATTATTTAACTGTACGTTCAGGAACAGTTAAGAGTAACCAAACATGGAATGCATTAACTGTACCTGTTCTTGTTGATAGATATATAGAAATTGCATCAAATAAATTAGTAAATATAAAAGCTGGTTCCAAATTTGAATTTGTATCAAGTGGTTATATTTCAGTTAACGGAGCATTAAAAGCTATTGGGACAGCCGAATATAAAGATAAAAAAACAGGAAAAACAATACCTGCAAATCCTATTACTTTCTCTGGTGCTACTAAAGCAGCTGGTCAATGGCAAGGAATTCAATTTAATAATGCTGTTGATGACAGAAATGAATTAGATAATATTATTATTGAACATGCAGGTTCTTGGGCATACGGTGCTTTATATGCTACTGGTGCAACTAAACTAAAGATTCGAAATTCTATTATAAGAAATAATAAACTTTATGGTTTTTATTTTGGTAATGAAGTAGAACTTAATGAATTCACTAACGTAACCTCTACTAATAATGAAAAAACAGCTGGTAGAATTGGACCAAAAGCACTATCTGCTATAGATGGAACAAGTGACTTTACAGGTAATATTGAAGATGATTATCTTACTGTAGCTTCAGGAAATATTGTTAAGGATCAAACTTGGAAAGCTTTGAGTGTACCCGTATTAGTTGATAGATATATTGAGATTGGGAAAAATGCACTAGTAACTGTTAACTCTGGTGCAAGATTTGCATTTGTTAGCAGTGGATACATTTCTGTTAATGGTGCTTTCAAAGCTATGGGTACAGCGACAAAACCAATCCTATTTACAGGGGCAACCAAATCAAAAGGATTTTGGCAAGGCATTCAATTTAACAATGCTGTTGATAATAGAAATGAGTTAGCACATATTACTGTAGAGTATGCAGGTAGTTGGGCATATGGTGCAGTTATGGCTCTAGATGCAACTGTACTTAATCTACATGACTCAATTATTCGAAATAATAATCTTTTTGGTCTATGGATTTCGGACACAGCAAGTGTAACAAATACGAATAATATCTTTACAAATAATACTAAGGGTAATGTTCATCAAAACTAAAACCGATACCCCAACCCAAGCCCATAATAAGGCTTGGAAATAGCATCTACCCCCTTACTATAATCAAACATTAAACTAAAACTATCTGCTCCTTTTAGCGAAGTTGAAAAGCCAAAAGAAGCAGATGTTCCTAACTCATGATGATTGTTAAGAGCTAAACCAAATGTAGCAAAAGGTCTCCAAGAGTGATGAATAGTGTTTTTAGAAGATGTTCCAATGCTAAATTGAGAACCAAGCTCTATAAAATCTTTAGGTAAACTATTTTTAATAGTTTCATCATAACGATTGTAGTTTATATAGCTATTAAACCTTATATCAGGGTAACCTGCTTTAAGCAAATAGTCAGAGCTTAACCCAAACTGCTCTGATTGACCTATATCTGTGTCATCTTGTTGGGTGTATTCACTATTTTTATAGTTTAAAGCCAGTTGCAGTCGTTTAGTAAGTGATTTTCTAAGAGTTAAATCAATTGAGCTTTCTAAACCATTCTCTTGAAGTTTTGGTGTTTGCGTTGTTTTGCTATTATAGTTAGATTTTACTCCTAGTGCTATAGTGTCAAAATTATAGTTTAAATCTAATGAAGCAGATAAAAAATTCTCTTGGCTTGAGTGTTTAGCGACTCGGAAATCCCATAGAAACTTTTTATTAGAATTTTTTAAAGTAAAGGCTAAAGAGCTATCAGAAAGAGACTTATTGCTATTTTCTTTGTAATCATAATGAGTAAATTCAACTTTGGACTCTAAGCCCTTATAGATATTCCAACGATAAGATAAAGAGTTCTTATATGCACTCAATTGAGGGGTTAAATGTTTATAATTAGAAGAGAAAGAGGCTTTTGGATAGTCTGCATTTACCATATTATTATAAATTTTAAACAGCTCAACATCTCTACTATTATCTTTCATGCCCTTAAAAGCCAAAGAGTATGCCCCTGCTCTATCTCCTATATCTAAAGATGCCACGACTCTATCTCTAAATGGTAAAATATCTTTATATTGCTCTAAAAGTCTCTGTTTCTTATAATTATCTCCTAAATTTATGGCTAAATATAGATTTAACCACGGAATATTAATTCTATTTTTTCCAACTATATATTGAACCATTCTAGCGTTTTGACTATGGGTATATAAGCCTATTTTCATCTCTAAAAACTCTTTTTTAGAGAAGAGTGATTTGAACTTTTTAAAATATTTAGCTCTCTTTTCATAAGGGGTTTTGTAACGAAGCACCAAGCCCAAATAGACTCTTGCAAAATCTTTGTTCTTTAAAAGTTTTGGATTTTGTTTAACCATTTTATTAACTCTTCTAAAGAGTTTAAGCCTAACTTTTTTTGCTCCTTCAACTCGGTCTTGAAGTTCTAATAAATCGGCATAGACTACTTGGTACTCTATATTGTCAGAGAGTTTTAAAAGAGGCTTTAACCAACGAAGAGCTAAATCACTTTTTTGAAATTTAAATGCAGTTATAACAGAGGGGAAGCCTACCTGTTTTTGCAGTTTTCTATTTTTTTCTAAAAGGTTTAGCTCTTTTTTTAGGGGATTTATTAGTTCATTGTCCAATAAAAACCATAAGTAGGCTTGATGAGTAGAGGCATCTTTTGAATTAATAGCCAATGCTTTTTTATACTCGTTCATTGCAGATTTTATATTTTTAATTTTAATATAGTAGTTTGCTAATGCAATATGATAATAAATATTTTTTTCAAAATGTTCTTTATCTTTAGGGCTAACTGTTTTTAAGAGTTTTGAGATAGATTTAAAATCATTTTTATCTAAATACTCATACAGAAGGGCTGTTAGATATACTCTTTTTTTTGTCTTTTTCCATAGAGTATTATAAAGATAAGCAACTCTTTTCCCTTTATTAAAAGCCTTTTCTAGCTGAATTAACTTATAATAGCTACTGTATGCTAAACGATTCTCTTTTTCTGCTTTCCAAAGCTCTTTAAACATATATTTGTAATCTTTTTCTAAAGAGCTTAAATCAAAAAAACGTCTATCTTTTTTTAATACTTTTGCATAAGCATAGGCTTCTTTATATCTTTTTAAAGCTATAAGCTTTTGAACTGCTAATTCATGAAGCTCTTTGTCTATGCCATACTTTTTTTGAAACTCGGCATAAAGAGCCAAGCCTTTTTTATAGTGGCTATTATCATAAGAGAAACGTATAGCCTCTTTATATATCTCTTTGTGTGGCATTTTTTTTAAGAGATTAGTAAAATATATTTCAGCTTTGTTAATCTCTCCTGTATATTCAAAATATTCTGATAGTTTTTTTACGCTACTAAAGTCTCTGTTTTCAACATTACGCATATAAATCTCGCCTAGAATTTTATAAGCACTGTTTAGGGTACAAGAGTTTAAAAGATAGTGTTCATATTTTAAATTTCCATATTCTCTATAGCCTTCTATATTCAAGGCTACAACCTCTTTCATTTTTCCTTGCCACAAAGAGAGTTGAATTGTTTTATCTAGCCACTCTATAGTTTTAAATCTATCTTTTGCATAAGTAGCAAGTTTTAAAGCCCAAGAGAGTTGTTTATTGTAGGTTAAACTTTGAACAGCTACTTTTGTAACATCTGAACTAAACTCATTTTTGTATTTTGAAAAAGCTTTTAGTGCAAACTCTGAAGCCCCCTTAATGTCTCCTACTTGCAGTAAACTCTTTAATAAAAAAGCAATATCAGCAGATTTTAAATCAATATCTATTTGATATAGCTCAACTAATTCAGAAATATCAGCTCTATTATTGCTAATTTTTGAGCTAAAATATAGAGCCATATTAAAATATTTAATCTTCTCTTCTCTACTCTTTTTAGTTAAAAAGATTCTTGTTGCTAAATCTTTGGCTTGTCTGTAATTTTTATGTTTAACCAACATACCCAAAGCATACTCATACAGACTCTCTTCAAACTCTGTATACTCTATAAGGTTTAATAGATGTGTGTAAGCTTCATCTTTATAACCTAGAGCTAATGCTTGAATAAATGCATCTTTTTCAAAATCATAATTAATCATATCTGGTCGTTCTTTTAAAAAACCTTTTAATGAAACATATTTAAGTTTTGTAAAATCTAACTGTGTGGACTCTGCAAAGAAAAATGTATAATTTCGCTCTCCTTTTGTAAATTCAAAATAGTTATAAAGCTTCTTTTTTAGTTCATCTAATGAAATATTTTTGCTATCTTGGAAATAGAGCTTTTTTAGTAAAAGATATTCAGATTTATACAACTCTTTTAACTTTTCTCTATTTTTAGTATGAGCTAAAACCTCTTTAGTCAAATCTAAAGCTTTCTTAAATTTTCCTGCATGTTTATAGTTTTCAACTAAAATCATTTTTAGCTTAAAGTTATTAGGATAGTAGAGTAACATACTCTCTAAATACTTAATAGAGAGGTTGCTATTTGTAGTTTTGCCTTCAAGAATTTTATCAATATTTTTTTTAGGAAAAAGCAGATACAAAACCAAAGAAAAAACAACAATAACACCAAAAATCTCTTTTAGTGAAAGAATAGATGAACTCTTGTCAGAATTATTGACACTTGAATACAATATCTACTCCTTTTCCTTCTGAACTTAGAAATAAGAGAGGGTTATTTAGTTTTTTAATTTTAAACTTTTTAGAAGATAAAATCTTACAAGTTTTTGGTAAATAAAATTTTGCTTCTAATGCTACATTTGATTTTAATCTAAAATTATATATTCTCTTTTTATGTTCAATTACATCTACCCAACCATTTGAGTCAATTAAATGGGGAACAGAGAGATTTTTACCTATCTTAATAAAGTTTCTCTTTTTACTATCTAAAGTAACATATGTACTATCTTTATGATAATTAAAACCTGCTACACCTATGCTCTTTTCTATATCAATATCAACTCTTTTATCAAAACGAACAGTACGTAAAAATCCTGAGTTTCGTATCTCATATCCACCTTTAAGCTTTGCAATAGCTGTTCTATAAAAGCCTAGACCTTTTTTTATATATTGTGACGCATAGAGTTTAGAAGTCTTCTGTTTAATAGCCCAAGAGTATACCTCATCTAATGCCTTAAATGATGCCAATTTAGAGCCTGAATAAAAGTGATAATATATATCAATTGCTTTTAATCTATATGGCTCTTCAGTCATTTTAAATGTCTCTATAGCACCTCTATAACCCCAAAATGGACCTAGCCAATCATGAGTATATACATTCTCATTCTGTTCTGCTGTATAGACTTGCCAATAATCCTCTCGTTGCAGACCAAAAGGGGCAATATGACTTAACCATGGGTCGCTTTTTTGAATTGTAGTATCTCCACCGTTCATTCCTATAATACCATCTCTCTCACAATAGGCTAAAACTACTTTAGTAGGCAGACAATCGCCACTCCAAAAGATAATTCTCTTTTTTCGTTTAGATTTAGGAGCTAAATTAAGTGCAAAATCAACACTATCTTTTGTCTCTCTTTTTAAATCAAACTCATAATTTGGTATGGGTAGATGGTAGTGTTTTTCAGAATTTTTACTAGCTTTTTTAGTATCTAATTTATGATTTTCTTTTAGCTTCTCTCTTCTTAGATTTTCATCTGCTTGACCCCAAAAGAATGGATGAGATAGAGTATGACTAGCAGGTTCTATCCAAGGGAGTTTATAAATCTCTCTAGCTATTTTCTTCATACGTGAACTAAGTTTTGGATAAAGTCCAATAGTGTCTATCTCTCCTTGAATCAAAGAGACTGTTTGAGGTATTTTATACTTTTTGTAAATATGCTCTAGCAGATAATCAGATGCTAGTTGAGTAGGGTCGGTACGTACTCTTTCCATAAATCCATCGCCATCAATATGAACAAATAATATTCGTCTACCTGCTTCGGTTGTTGGGTCAGGTACAGGAATATTATCTAAACGTAGAGCATCTTTAAAAAATTTAAAAGGGTTGATTGTCCAGTAATTTTCATTCTCTATACTATGCAAGAAAGAACCCTCTAGTGCATAACCACCCCACGGAGTAATAGCAATAGGTGTTGATTTTTGACCATTTTTATAGAGTATCTTTACTACAGATTTAGCATCTTTAGCAGACATTAACTCCTCTTCATACTCTACAGATGCAGGAATTTCATAAGGCTTATAGGGTTTTTTATACTCTACTTTTACCTCATCTGTAAACTTATTTTTGTTTGCATTAAGAGTTAATCCAAAACTCTTTAAATTTTGAGCTGTAGGCTTAAAGATAAAAGAGTTTAAAAAAAGTATCTTAATATTTTTAGATTTTAACTCTTTTGCCCAAGCATATATTTTATCGTTATTCTTTGTTTTTCCCTCACTCCATATAATAACAGAGTGATATTTATCTTCTACACGTTTGGGTAAATCTTGGGTAGATATATCGTATAAAATAGGAACATAACCCCAATGCTCTAAAGGCATAGATGCCAAAAGATGAACATCAGAGTAGACAGCATTTTTATCTTTGAACATAGATTTATTAAACAAAATCAAAACATCACGACGAATACGTTCTATATTACACTCTCCTTGCTCTTGAAGCAAACCATCGGTTACATAAGGGATAAAGCCCATTTTTTTAACTTTTTTAGCAATATTTAGACGCTCTTTGGTACTTCTGTCACTATACTCAATAGAGATAACATCCAATCCATACTTTTTAGCCTTTTTAAATTCAGAGATTAGCCACTCTCTATCTTTTTTTGGTACTTTGATATACTCTTTTTTTGCATTATCATAACGGTTTAACAGACTCTCTGCCACTACTGCATCTATATCTTTATGTATCTCTTTTAAAATTTCAAAGCCACGGTTTACAATGATTTTAGACTTTGGGTACTTTTTATGTAGTTTATGAACAAAAGATATTAGTGCCTTTTGTTGTAGTTTAAATAGTTTTTTATCTTTGGCTGTTACATGGTAAGCATCCATTGTATCCAAAAAGAAATTTCTATACCCCTGTTTATATAGGTAGGCTATACGTTCAAATATAAACTTTTGATACTCATCTTTTTGTAAGTTAGCAATAAGAGAGTTCCATGTTCTGTTTTTAGAAATAATCCAAGATTTTTTATATTTATGTTTGGTTTTTCGCCAAGGCTCAATCTCGCCTATACTAACATAGGCTACCATTTTTTTAGGGTAACGTAGGGCATAGATATTGTCTATTGCATCTGCTTCTACTACTATTTTATCATAGAAATTTATAAATCTATCGTCTATATTCTTGCTATAAACAAATGCGTAACGTTCATCAGCTAAAAGAATGGTATTTATTATAAATATAAAAAAGAGAATCCTAAGAAAAAAGCTCTGCCTATCTTTTTTGGAATCGGAGGCTTTAGCCCCGAACAGTGCGAGGCTAAAGCCATCGTTTCCTAGTCTATCAATTTTATTGCAACATAAATGTCTCATAATCTAACTCCTGTAAAATTCTGTTAAGTGTAGAGATACTTAGAACAAATAAAATTAATAGTGCAACGCTATATCCATAACCATAAAAATATGGACCTAGTTGAATACTAATCCATGTTAAAAGAGCATTTAGCAAAACAAATGCCAAAGTATAAAGTAGAGCCTCTTTTTGTCTATCTAAATAGTATAGATATGCCAAGATAGACATAAATCCTAACTGCAATTGGACACCAATTACATCAACATAAAAGAGTGGAAGATAGAGTTTTGGTAACATAAGTAAATCAAATAGTTTTTCTGCACTTAAAAAAAGAAAAATATTAAACATCCCTTGAACAAATAGTATCTCTTGTATACTTCTTTTTACCGTATCTATCATACTCTGTTTATGTCTTTTTATCTGTTTTAGAGTACCATGTGAAGTGATGGCTCGATAAAAATCTGAATATGATTGTGCAAAATCTACTTCTAAACGAAAAAAGAAAATTGCCATACCTGGGATAATAGATAAATATGCTAAAAAAATAGGAAAATCATACACCATAGAGGCATGTAGATTGTCAATAACCACATAACCAACAATAGGTGTAAACCAAAAAATAACTTTATCTATCCAAATAGCAATATTATAAAGCATTCCTGACCATGCAAGTTTCCAGTAAAATTTACCAAAGTTCTGTTTAAACATATCAAAACGGATAAAATTTTTATTATTTTTATGTGAAGAGGGATAATAGTAGATAATTCCCAAAAATAGTAAAATAAAAAGTAGAGAGTTCCCAATAATAAAAGAGATAAGCAGACCTATAATTGCATAGTCTCTTAAAAAAATAGAGCAGACATAAATTGCTACATATCCAAGAAAATAGAATAAAATTACCTGTTTATAGAGTTTTAGACTAGCTGCCAAAATATTTGCCATCCAAACACAAGAGAGTACAACAAAAAGAGTAATATAGAGTAGAATAAAAAGGTTACTTTGTGTGTTAAAGATAAAAAGTGCCAAAATAAGAGCCAAGATAAAAGCTATAAAGATAACAAGTATAAGTATGCCTATAAAATTAGGCAGTACCAAATAGTAACGCTTTTCATACATCCTATCTGCAATAAAACGTGTAAAAGGGAGCTGAAAAAAACCTGTAAAAACAGAACTAAGAGCCAATGCAGAGACATAGGTAACTGATGCTTTTAACATAGTATCTTGTGAATCTGTTGTGTTGAAAAGATAGATATTACTTAAACCAATACCCAAAATAATAATCATAGAGATAACCCAAGGACCAGAAGATAAAATAGCAGAATATCCAAATGTTTTTAGTACTGATGTTAAAGATTTCTCTTTTAAAATCTGTTTAAGTTCAAAACCTATTCCTGCCATTACTTCTCCAACGCTTCAAAGGTTTTTTTATAAACTTCTCGGTAATTTTCTAAAAATATATCTTGAGTATAAAATCTATTAACACGCTCTAGTGCTACTTTTTGTGCTTTATACCATTTATCTTCATCTGTTAAGAATTCAATATAGGCATTTGAAAGCTCTTCTACATTTGCAATTTGGCAAATAACTCCTGCCTTTCCTAACTCTCTGTCGCCCTCTTGCTCTCCACCATAAATCAACTCTTTACATGAACCAACATCTGTACTAACACATGGCACACCTGCTGCAAATCCCTCCAAAATAACCAAAGGCATACCCTCACTAATAGAGGTTAAGGTTTGAAGACCAGATTTTGGAAGAATCTCTGCAATATTTTGAAAACCTAGAAATTTTATATTATCTTTTACATCTAATATCTCAATTAAATCTCGGCACTCTTGGGCATAATCTAGCTCTTCATCATCTGGTCCTACTAGCCATGCTTCGACATCAGGAATAACATTAGCCGTTACACGAATAGCTCGAATAAAGGTTTTTATATCTTTAATTGATACTACTCGACCAATAAGAGTAATAACTTTAGGAACACCTTTTGGACGATGTTTTAATGTTGCTCCTAGCCTTTTAATATCCACACCATTTGGAATAACCCTACATAATTCAGCTTTTGCTCCATAGGCTATCTGTGTCTCTTTTGCTACAGAGAACAGAGAGAGTATAGGATTAGCTTTGCTATAAGACAACTTTCCTATCCCCTCAAAAAAATTGACCCACATCTTTTGAATATAGTTGTCCTCAGCAGACTCTCTAAACAAATCTAGTTTTTTATACAAATTAAAAGAGCTTGAGATTAAATCTATTTTTCTCTCTTTAGTGTAAATTCCATGTTCAGTTAAAATAAAAGGTTTCCCTGTATCATTAGCTACAAGTGCAGATAGAAAACCAGCATAACCTGTAGAGGGAGAGTGTATTATTCTACCTCTATTGGCAACAGCCTTTGCTAATTTTACCACTTTCCAAATAGGAATATGAATACTTCTTACCGACCAAAAATAGTCTAAAAAAGAGATTTCAGGGCAATTTTCTTGGTTTTTATTTGAAATAAAATACCAAGACTCTCGACTATATAGAAAACTTGCTTCATCTATTTTATTGAGATAAAAGTCTAAACTCTTAAGCTCTTGTGGAAAATCTTTTTCATCTTTTTGATTTTTAAACCAACAATGAAGCTCTTCTACTTTTTTAAAATCTTCAATATCTCCATTTTTAGCTTTTACAGGTTTTTTTTCATCATCATCAAACATAAAAAGTTCAACCACAAAAACTAAATTATCAGGAAACTCAAATAGTGGCTTAGGAGAGTAATCTGACCTTCTACTACCTAAAAAAGCAATACCAAAACTATATTCAGGAAGACCAGCAATAAGCTGTGCTATCCAAGAAGAGACTCCCCCACGAACATAAGGATATGTTCCTTCACAAGGAATTAAAATATCAACTTCACCCCTATCTAATAGAACTTTCATGAGTCCCTCCATACAGAGATAAGTGGTTTTAATCGCAAATCAATATCAAACTCTTCAGGCAAAATATATTGAGCAATCTCATTATATTTTTGTTGAGAATATTTAATCTCGGCAAAAAAAGTATAAAGAGATTTTTTAGGCACACCAAGCTCAACAGCTCTTGTAAAATACTCTTCAGCACGATTATACTCTTTATTAAAAATTTGAATCTTTCCTAAAAGTATCAAAGCAGAGGGGTTTGAATCTATAGTTTTTAATATCTTCTCTATTTTTTCTGTATAAAAACCTGTTAACTGTTGATTGGCAACTCCATGATAGATAAACTGCCAATAGGTTTGTGCTAATTCAAAATTGAGCTTCTCTTTTAGTTTATCTGTATGTGTATAAGTAATTTTTTCTTGAATCTCTTTTAGCTGTTGATTCAATCTCTTTTCAAAGGAAGAGACCAAAGCAAAAGCATAAAGCCGTGTTTCATCAGAACTATCAGCTAAAAAGTGTTGAATTTTACCAATATTCCCTTGGGCATTACTATCATATAAAATTTTTAATGATTTGATTTTTTCATCACTAGATATACTATCTGCAAACTTTGAATCTAATGCTAAAATACCCTCATGAAATTTACTATAAACCATGGGAAAATCACTTACTTGCTCTTCAAAATAGACACTCTTATAAGAGGGTCGACTAATACGATGTGTTGCCCATGACAAACCAAATAGAACCATAATTATAGTTAAGATAATCCCTATAAAAAGTAATCCAACATTTATAACCACAAAAAATATAAAAATTTCAGATTTATATTTTTTATATTTTATAGGTAAAAATAGTATTAATATCCAAGAGATAAATATCCAAATAGTTATCTCTATAGATATAAAAAGTAATATGTTATCTAAAGAGTTTTGTTCTTGAAGTAGATTCAAAATAGTAGTAAAATCAAAAGTTTCAAACACAAGAATACTCCTCTAATAAAAAAGAGAAATCTTTTACACTCACATGCTTTGTATCTATAAAAGATAACTCTTTTTGTGGTAACTTAGCTTTTAATCTCTCTTCAAGACTCTCTATTCTTGCATCTAAATTTTTAGCTTTTTCATACATACTAGGAAGTGACATAAATGGAAATAGAATAAAATGGATATATCTTCCCTTACACTCTAAAGAGATATACATATCTAAAATTTCTAGCTCTTCATTTAAATAAAAAAACTCCTCTATCTCTCTATTAATATGCTCACTCTCTGTAGAAATTGCATAGACTCTACTCTCTATTTTAAAACCATTTAAAATATTAGTTAAACGTTCTATCTCTAGCTTAAAATCAACAATATCTTGACGTTCATGATTTTCATACACTGAAATAGAATTTTTTTCTCTATTTGATTCTATTCTATCTAAAGAGGCTCTTTTTTTATACTCTGTCCAAATATAGGTAAAGACTACATTTATTTTTAATAGTGTATCTTCATTATAAAACAAGAAAGGAATATCTTTTACAATCAATAGAGCTACAACCTTATTTCGTTTATCTAAAAAAGGCACAGCGTAAATATATGCTGTTTGCTCTTTCTCTTCTAAATCTTTTAAGTAGATTGCCTTCTTATTAGAGAGTGCCTCTTCAATTAATTTATCATCTTTTTTTACATTTATATCTATATCTCCAATAGATGAAAAGCACCTACCCAAAGAGCCTTTATTAACTCTATAAATCATAGCAGAGTTAACAGCAAAAAACTTTTTAAGTACCTTAAGACTATTCTTAGCACTTAACTCAGGAGTATTGTGTTCACAACTCTCTAAAACTTCAGAGATAACAAAACGAAAAGAGGCAGGTTGAGTAATATAGATAGATTCTAATTTATCGTGTGAAATTTTCAATGTAAAAAAAGCAGAAGTTAACTCTTTTAGTCGTAAGTGTAAATATCTATTTTCTACTTTAGCTTTATCTATTTCACTGTGTAGGTTAGAGAAAAAAAGTCCAAACAAAAAAACAAAAGCCAAGTTTTCAAGCAGAATAGTAATATAGATAGGGTCTTCTAAATAGAGAAAAGTTGTTAACACAGCAAAGGTTATCCACATAACCAAACCCATGGCTAAACCATAAAATAGAGTTACAATTGCTAACCATAAAATAAGAAATGAAAAATCATGATGAATCAGAAGTGCATCTTTTTTATCAAAGTAATACCCTATCCCAACAATAACAATAGCAAAAAGAACCACTTCAAAGGCTTGAAGCAGTGTAGAACGTTTTTTTAATGTCATATTCTATTTTACAAATTTAGGTATAAGTTCTTGGGCAATCTCTTGTGCAACAATCCCTATAGATTTATAACCCCAAGCACTTTTTGCACCCACACCATTAAACACTACCTTATCGTTTTGCAAATCAATAATATAGATACTAAAAGAGACCACTGGTTCGCCATCAATCCCTGTTTTATATCGCCACTCTTGGACATCTCCCATAATAAGATATTTAGCACCCAATACTTTTGCTTTCTCTTTCTTAGCTTTTAAAAAATCTTCTTTACTCTTAACTGATTCCATCTCCTCTGAACCAGAAATCAAAGAGCTAAGAGCTACAGAGTTTTTAGCCAAAACCGATTCAACAATAGTAGCAACCCGTAGACCTGCCATAGGTGTTTCAGTATAGTTCCAAAATGAGGCAATTGCATATTTTTTATTTAAAGGAAGCTCTATATCTTTTTTATTTATCATGCTTGAACAGCCTGTTACTATCAATATAAGAAAAAGTAATCTTAATGTTTTTTGTATCATATATATTCCCTGTAGATATTATCAAGTTATTGTATAGTATTACTCTTATATTTTAAAGAAAAAATGTAAAAAAGAAGTAAGAAAGAATTTTAATCTGGAATCAACACAAGCTTTAAAAATTACAAGTTAAAAAAGCTTGTGTTTTGAGAAAATGTGAAAGTTACATGAAATGTAACTAAGGTAGTTTAAAGAGTTACCTTAGCTCAAATCAACTTTAAAAGTTTAAATTAGAATGTATATTTTCCACTTAATTCAATAGCATTATCTGCTTTAGCTGTTTCTGTATATTTTGTATTTGTATAAATAGCATCAAAAGATACATTCTTAGATAATTCATATCCTAAAATAACATCTAATTCATTTCCTTTTGTTTCATAGTCAGCATAACTAGCTGATGCACTTACACCAGAAACTTCTGTAGAAGCATCAATCTTCCAAGAATCACCAATATCTTGTGAAGCAAATATATTCCAAGAACTTGTATACATTGAATCTACACCAACCATTCCAGCTCCTTTATCTTCCATATGGTTGTATGCTATACTCATGTCAACACCAGAAAGAGCCATTCCAACTTTTAATCC
>FPHN01000102.1_pt1 | contig 14931 bp, 12 predicted proteins | sample 1057391 | NCBI WGS metagenome assembly FPHN01 (sample SAMEA4473311, study PRJEB15554) | hydrothermal vent metagenome | biome: marine basaltic hydrothermal vent biome; feature: marine hydrothermal vent; material: water | place: Pacific Ocean | collected 2011-06-14/2011-07-23 | depth 1155 m | reverse complement strand
GCTTTAGCAAGGGTTGAGATAAAAAATAAGAACTTCATAAAAGCAGAAAGGTACTATAGTGATGCTTTGAAAATTTATAAAAAATTGCTAGATAAAAACTCTAAACTCTATAGTGATAAAATAATTGAAATGTACTCCTGTTTTGCTTTTTTAGAAAAGGAAAAAGGTAACTATAAATTGGCAGAAAAAAGGTATCAAAAAGTAATATTATCATATAAAAAAATGAATAGAACAAATTCCTTAAAATATAATTTACAAATTGCTAAAGCCTTAAATGAGTTAGCTTCTATTCAAATATTATATCTTAAAAATCCAATAGAGGCAGAAATTAAACTATTTGAATCTCTATCTTTGGCAAAAAAAGTAAAAGAGATAGAGCAAAAAAAAGCAAAAGATGTACTAGCCCAAACTTATCGTTCATTGGCATATTTAGCAATTTTAGAAAAAAATATGAGAACTGCATGGGATTATTATCAGAAAGTAAACTCTTTGAAAAAGATTTAAATGATTTAATCTTTTTTATATTGGTAATAGAGTATGATTAACAAAATAAAATAAAATAAAACTGTATTGTAGGAATAAAATAGATGAAAAAAAAGATATTAATAGTTTTTGGTACAAGACCAGAAGCTATAAAGATGGCTCCACTAGTTAAATACTTTGAAAAAAAGTCTGAATATTTTGATTTAAAAGTTTGTGTAACTGCTCAACATCGTGAGATGCTTGACCAAGTTTTGGATTTGTTTGATATTAAACCTGATTATGATTTAAATATTATGAAGGGTGGACAAGATTTATATGATATTACATCTTATGTTCTGTTAGGAATGAGAGACGTTCTTAGTGATTTCACTCCTGATATTGTCTTTGTTCATGGAGATACCACAACAACATCTTCAACTGCCCTAGCATCTTTTTACCAGCAGATTAAAGTAGCTCATGTAGAGGCAGGTTTAAGAACAGGGAATATTTATTCGCCTTGGCCAGAAGAGGCAAATAGAGAGATAACAGGTGTTTTAGCAAACTATCATTTTGCTCCAACCCTAACAAGTAAAGAGAATCTATTAAAAGAGAATAAAGATTCTAAAAATATTATTGTAACAGGTAATACTGTAATTGATGCTCTTTACCTTGCATTAGATAAGATTAAAAATTTTACAGAACTTAAATCTAAAATTGTTCAAGGAATTGAAACAGAGATTAATGATAAAGATTTCTCTTTGGAAGATTCTAAATTTATTTTAGTTACAGGACATAGACGAGAAAATCATGGTCAAGGCTTTATTAATATTTGTAAAGGTCTAAAAGAGATTGCACAAAGTAATCCAAATATATCTATTATCTATCCTGTTCATCTGAATCCAAATGTTCAAAAGCCTGTTAATGAATTGCTTTCTGATGTTAAAAATATCTATTTAATTAACCCAATGCAGTATGAATCGTTTATCTATTTGATGGATAAATCATATTTTATTATTACAGATAGTGGAGGGGTTCAAGAAGAAGCACCATCGCTAGGAAAGCCTGTGCTTGTTATGAGAGACACAACCGAAAGACCAGAAGCAGTTGAAGCTGGAACTGTAAAGCTTGTTGGTGTAGATTCTGAATTAATTATAAAAGAGGCTCAAGAACTTTTAGACAATAGTGAAGCATACAGTAAAATGTCTAAAGCTCATAACCCTTATGGAGATGGAAATGCTTGTCAGAGAATTGTTGAGTTTTTTATGAATTAGCATAGCAGGGTGTTTTCTCTGAAAACACCTAAAATCTGCTAATAAAAAAACTCCCACTGCAAACGTAAGGCTTCTTTGTCTTTACTATTTCCTGCATATTTTCGTCTTGCTTCAAGTTTTAGCCTATTTCTATACTTTTCTATTTCATAATCACTTTCATCTGATAATATATCAACTCCAACACCTACTCCTACATCCATTTTTGTTACAGATTTCTTTAAATCGTTGTCGTTATTATAAGTTGCTCCTGTAGTTATGTATGGAGTTACTTTAACTCTTGGGCTTACTTTATATGATGTTCCAAACTCATAATTTCCATAAAGAACAGTAGAGTTAGCTTTAGTAAAATAAGCACCTTCTAAATAGAGTTCTTCATGCTTACTTGAATTTGGATTTCCTGAGATACCTAAAGATGCTCGTAAAAGAGTATCACTTCTTGATTCTTTTCCCCCTTTAATAAGTTGCTCAGCTGATAGATAAACCTCTTTATCTTTTATTGGTTTATAGCGTATACCAATACTTGGTTGAATACTCTTTTTTGCTTTTTTGTGACTATGAATAATATTTGCATAGATAGTGGTTCTTTTTGGTAGAAATTTGGGTTGATAAGAGAGTTGCAGAGTTCCAAAACCATTGTAACTAGCACTATTAACAGGAGATAGTTTTCCACCTTGTTTATATGAGTTTAATCTTGCTGATTGAACTAGATAAAAATGAAAGGCTTTAGATTCATTAGTAATTTCACGCTTAATATATTTTCTTTGATATTGGTTCATATTTTTACTTCTATCAATAGCCTCTTTAAATGTATTTATAGCTTCTTTTTTTTGACCATTTTTTTTATACAGATAGGCTAATGTTGTATAGTTTTCTACTTTTTGGGGTTCTTTGGCTTTTATCTGTTTAAAGTTTTTAATTGCCTCTTTATATCTCTTCTTTTTATCATACATATAGGCTAACTCTTTTTGATATTGTAGATTATCAGGATAATCATTAACAAATCCCTGCATTAATTTAAGTGCTTTATCATCCTCTTTACACTGTTGCAATAGATGAATCTGTTCATATCGTACATATTTACTCTTTTTTATCTTTAAAGCTTTTTTATAATATTTTAAACTCTCTTTACACTTTTGCTCTTTGTATAAAAGTTTTGCTTTTAGCAGATAATAGTCTGAATTATATTTTTTTGATGATATTTTATATCTATTTAGTACCTCATCTGCTCTTTTGGGTTGATTTAATTTGTAATAGTATAAAGAGGCAAGTTCAAGTTGAATTTGTGTATCTCTTTTTTTTGAGAGATAAAGATTCCAATAGTAACTAGCTTTATCATATTTTTCTAAATCCATAGATAAATATCCAATATTTTTTAAAAGTTCATAATCATTAGAATCTAGTTTTGATGCTTCTATAAGATAATGAAGAGCTGAATTTTTTTTATCAAGTTTAAAGTAAGCATAACCAATATTTTTTATTGCTTCACTACTATTTGGGTTTATTTGTAGATAAGCAGTAGCATACTCTATAGCTTTTTCGTAGTTTTTTAAAGAACTCTCTAAATTTGAAAGATAAAGATAATTTTTTTTTGGAATATTATTTTTATCTAAGTTATTTAATATTAATTTTGTTTTAGTTGAATCTTTTTTATCTAAAATATTTATTAGCTCCAATGATAGATTAGTCTGTTTATCAGCAGGAAGACAGCTATACGGATAGGCTTTTTCTAATATATTTTTTTTTGCTTTTTTGTTGTTTTTATAGTAATCTAAAAGAAAATAGAGAGCATAGCTATCACACGATTTATTTAGTTTCTCTTTGTAGATATTAACTAGTTTATCTTTTTGCCCAGAAGTTTGATAAATATTGATTAAATCTCTCTCTTTTTCTACTTTTGCACTTAGTTCTCTGGCAATCTGTTTGGATTTTTTAGGTTTAGTCCGTTTTAGATAGTTAATAAGTTGTAAAGAGAGTTCTATTCTTCGTTTTTTATTTAAACAGTTATAGGGATATTGGTTCTCAAGTAGAGATATTTTTCTTTTTTTGTTATTTTTATAATAATTTAAAAGAGATTCCAATGCATATTTATCACAACCTTTTTTTAACTTCTCTTTATAATCCTTTATAACTCTTTTATCTTGACTTGTAAGTGAATAGAGATATATAAGTTTTTTTTTATTCTCATCACTAGGTTCTATCTTATTTAAAAGTTCTAACTCTTTTGAAGCTTCGCTATAACGTTTACTTTTTAATAGTAGTTCTATTTTCCATTTAATATACTCTTTTTTATTTGGTAACTCTTTGGCTAGGCTATAAGCATAAGATGTCTCTTTTATGTTATCACTAATTTTAGACCAGTTAAAAAGCTCATAAGTTATGGCTCTGTTTTTATGAATAAGTTCATCTGCTTTTTTATATTGATTTGATTTTAGATATGATTCAAACAGAATTAATTTTATAAAGTATCTATCTTTTTCTTTTAATTTGTGTTCTAATGCTTTTTTCGAAAACTCTATAGCTTTTAGGTACTCTCCTTTCTCTTTCTCTTCTTCTGCTCTCTTTTTATAAAAATATCCAACTCCTACACCTTTTGCCTTTTTAGAGTATTTTTTTATACATAGAGTATCTTTCTCTTCAATACATATTTTAAGCAGTAGATTTATAGCATTTCTATTTTCACTATCAATTTCTAAAGATTTCTCAAGCAAAGTTTTTGCCTCTTCTTTTTCTCCTTTTTTTAGTAATAGTTGAGCCTTATTAACTCTGGGATAGGTTCTAAAATCTTTATACTCTTGGCTAATCCACGAATAGGCATTATCTATAGGATTAGAATAGAGAGTTGATATTAGTACCATAGCTATAATAAATATATACCTCATCTTCTATGCAACCTTTGCTATTTCAATATCATCTGGAAACTCATGGTCTGTTTTATCCCATTTAACCTCTTTTTTCTTTTTGCCTTTACCCGCATCTCTGTATTGAGAAAAAGCACGAACTAGAGCAAAAAGATTTACAATATTCCCCCAAATAAGTCGTGGAATACTTAAGATAGCAGAAGAGAAGCCATAAAATTTATTTACAAAATAGAATCTATGAAAAAATCTACTTAGTAAAAAAATGGCATTAAAATAGATAAGTATCCATAGCCAACTATCTTTTGGAATAAAATCTGGAAAGTGCCATGCTGTATCATTATAGGCATAACTTAAAGATAAATATACAAGATTAAACATTATAATATATGCAAATAAGTTTGCAGGGTGTGTAAATATAGCTTTTCGGTCACGATATAATATATATTTTAAACCTAAACCTTTTGGCCAACCAATATCTCTATATCCTTGAAATATAATACCTACCATCCATCGCGATTTTTGTCTATATGCTTGTAGGAATTTTGTAGGGAAATACCCTTTTGAAACAATATACTCTTCTACCTCTCTCTCCTCAACTTTTCCATACCATGTTTGAACTTTCTTTTTAACCTTAACCGAAAAAGTAACAAAAGCAAGTTTTAACCCTTCACTTAACAGACGGTAGCCTATATCATAATCTTCTGTTAGACTTTTGGTATTAAAAACTACACCATTATTTAACCTAGATAGTGTAGAGATAGCCTTTTTACTAAAAGAAGTCGCAACACCTGAACTAGGAACATAACCCGATACACTTTCACGTACAAGCATATCTTTAAATCCTGTTTCAATAAACTCATCTTGATAGTGTGTTCCATTAAAATTTAAGGGGTTAGTTGTTAATGGCATTACAGGAATTTGCATTAAATCTTTACCATCTGTTCCTATTACATAGTTTGCTAGTTTTAGCTCCATAGGATGAACAATATCTTCCGAATCATGGTAGGTAATTGTTGTAAACTCAATACCACTCTCTTTTTCATACTCAAAAATATAGTCAATAACATTATTTAAACAGTCAGCTTTTGTTGTTCCCCCTGGGGTTTTGTTCACTACTTTATGAACATTTTTATGAATTGCTGTAACATTATCAACTTTCTCTTGGGTTGCAGGGTCATTTGGGTATGTTCCTACAAATATATGTAAATTATCATATTGAAAAGTTTTTAGAGTGTTAAGTAGCATCTTTTCAATAACAACTGCTTCATCCCAAGCAGGAACCATAAGTGCCAAAGGTCTTTCTGGGTGGTTCATAAGCTCTTGTGTTGTTAGATTAGGATACTTGTTTTCTCCAACTAAATATTTGTAACCTCTTCTTATCCAATAGTAAACATCTATAAAAAAATCATCTATTCCACTAATAAATAGAACAATAACTGTAAAAAAAGTCATCATTTTTATAATTAACCAATAGAGTGATATATAATCAACTGTTTCCATCTATTTCTTTCCTGATATGCAATATTTTGTAACATTTTATCATCTTTTTTGTTTGTTTTTGGTAAAATGTTAAAAAATAACATGAGGGAAAGTTTATGTTTTATAAAAAAATAGTATCTCTTTTTATAATTTCCTATTCTCAAATGGCATTTGCCATAACATATGGAAATGGATGGAGTGTTTATGATAACACTCCAAATGGTGCTACAGTTACAGTAGTTGAAGACATGGATGTTAATCAAAGTGTAGCTCAACTATCTGGTTTGGCTATGGATAATGGTTATATGCTTGGCTCTTTAAATGATTCACAGTCATGGAATAACACAGAAGATAAAATCTTAAGTTGGAATATGAAATATAGTGAAGAGTTTGTAATTTATATAAAATTGAAAACTCAAAAAGGAGATAGATATTTATATTATACTCCTCATAATCAAAATTATGGGCGTAGTGGAGATTCAATCTATATTCATCATGGTCTAGGTCTATCTGCAAAAGATGGAACATGGAGAAGATTTGAACGTAATATAGAAGAGGATTTAAAAGAGTTCGAGAGTGATAATAGTTTAATTTCTGTAAATGCTTTTTTGATTCGTGGAAGTGGTTCTATTTATGGTGTAGAGATGTTTTCTAAAAATAATAGAGTTATTTATGAGAGTGGAGACCAAGGAAATCACTGGGATATTTATGATAATACTCCTGCTGGTGCAAGTGATATTGCTGTTTGGGATGATGAGACTTCTAGCAATATAATGACTTTAAATGGTTCTGGAATGGACAATGGATACTCTTTGACTATTAATAATAATCAAAATAAACTTTTAACTTGGAAAATGAATTTTAATGAAGAGTATGTAATCTTTGTTAAATTATCTACTCAAAATGGAGTTCGTTATCTATATTATACTGCGTCAAATGATAGTTATGGTGGTTTAGAGTATATTCATCATGGTTTAGGTGTATCATCTAAAGATGGAACATGGCGAACTTTTACACGTAATATAGAAAAAGATTTAAAAGAGTTTGATAGTGATAATAAATTAATTTCAGTAGACTCTTTTTTGGTACGTGGTAGTGGGAAATTTGATGATATAGAGATGTATAATAGGGTAGAGAGTTCTAATAGTGTATTAATTCTTTATGATACAGTAGGAGCGTTTGGAAATATTGGAAAAGAGAATGCAATGCTCTTAGAGAATCTATTAGGACATTTTAATTTAGATATTATTTCTAAACCAGCTAATGAGTATCAGCCAAATGATATGAGTGGTAAACGAGCAATCTTTTATATAGGTACTAGTTATGATGCAATAAATCAATATGCTATAGGTTCAGCTAGTAGAGTTGCTTATGAAAACTTTTATAGAGATATTGCTACAAAAGATAAAAAAATTATATGGATGAACTATAATCTATTCAATTTAGAGGCTTATTGGCAAGATAATAATCTTCTTAATACAACATTTGCCAATAGATATGGTATCTCATTTTTAGATGTCTCTCAATTAAAATATAATCGTGTCTATTATAAAAATACAGAACTTTATAAAGGAGTTATTCCTTTTGCTACACCTGGAGCTAATACCCAGAATTGTATCTTAGAAGAGGATAAACGTTATGCTTGTTCGTTAGAGTTAAATAGAATTAATATTCTAAATCAAAATCAAGTAGATGTATTTGCTACAGCAACATCTACAATTAATAATGGAAATACTCCAAGCTCTCCATATATTACTAAAGCTGGTAATTTTTGGTTTGTAGGGGATATTCCATTTACTTATATGTCAGAAGAGGATAGATATTTAGCCTTTTCAGATATATTGCATGATATGTTAGAGATTCCTCATCAAGAGACTCATAAAGCAATTATGAGATTAGAAGATGTAGATGCAAGAACGGAACTTAATGATTTAAACTCTATTGCTAATTATATGGGTAGTAAAAACATTATATTCTCCGTTGCAACTATTCCACGTTATGAAGACCCACTTGGAATTGAAAATAATAATGTTTCAACAACAGAGTTACTTTCAAATTCGGTAATAGGTACACGACTAAAAGAGCTTTATGATGCTGGAGCAATTACTATTGTTCAACATGGTACAACGCACCAATATTATAAAAGTTTAGATGATAATGTTTCTGAAATATCAAATCCATATAATGGATTAAGTGGAGATGATTTTGAGTTTATGCGTGTTATTGAACATGCAGACCTATCTTACTCTTATCTATATCCTGTCGAGAATGATTCGGCTGTTTGGGCAAAAGCAAGAATTACAGAGGGTATAAATATATTTAATGATATTGGCATAACAGCTTTTGCTTGGGAAGCACCACACTATATGGCAGGACCAAACCACTATAGAGGAATTAAAGAGTTATATCCTGTACAGTATGCAAGAGTACTATACTTTCCTAATGAAGATAGTAATGATAGTGCTATTAGAAATAAGTTTATAGGACAGTTTTATCCGTATATCATTCAAAAAGATTTATATGGATATACCATTATTCCTGAGAATATTCATAATATAGTAAACGTTCCAAATGAAGGATATCGAAGCCTTCTTCCTGCCGATACTATTCGATTTGCAAAAAAGTTAAAAGTAGTAAGAGATGGTGTTGCTAGTTTCTATTATCATCCTTTTTTAGGTACTGGATATTTACAACAAATTGTTGAGGGCTTAGAGGCAGAAGGATATACTTTTGTTTCTGCACCTTTTTTGGTAGAGTAGTAAGTTTTTGAAAGAAGAGATTAAGACTCTCTTCTTTTCTAGCTTCTAAAATATATTGATATTTCTTCCCATTCTTTCTTATTTTCTACTTATTCATATTAATTTATAGTTATATTTACTAATAAATTGTTATTATTCGCTATTATCTATAAAGATTTAATTTAAATAATAGAGAGCAACAATGAATATAAAAAAAGAAGAGATAGAAAATCGTATTGCACTTTATGCATTAATTTCAAGATTAATGATGACTGAAGTAGATGTAGAATTTTTGAAATCTATTGAAGAAAACAGAGCAATATTAGAGCTATTTCCAAACTATAAAGACTGGGCAAAACGTAAAGAATTCTCGAATACTATTTTAAAAGAGCGTTACTTAGATGTTGATTTTGCCAATCTATTTTTAATGCACCTTGTCCCTTATGAGACTTTTTATACACGTGATGACCAAATGATAGAGAGTGGAGGAGAGAATCCATTGATGAATCTTTATGATGCATTGGATTTTAAAGTAGAATTGAGTAAAGCTAGAGTTATTAGCCCTGACCATATTGGTGTGGAGTTAGAATTTATGTATATGCTTTGTGATGCTTTAAGAAAAGCTTATGAGGCAGATGATGAGGTTGGAGTTGAAGAGCTACTGTTAGTTCAGCAAGGCTTTTTAAAAGACCACCTTTTAAATTGGGCTCCTATGTTTCTAATCAATATGAAAAAAGAGTCAAGAACAGCACTTTATCATGATGCTTCAGAGTTGACTTTGGAGTTTATATTGAGTGATTATGAGTATATTTGTGAACAGCTTGAGGCAATAGCGTAAAATGGCTTTAAATTTTGATGTAAGTTCTTGTGTACGGGCAACGAGTAAGTTTTCTGAATGTACTAAATGTGTTGATATTTGCCCTGTATCAACCATAGAATTTGTAGATAATATTCCTGCGTTTACACCCTCTGCTTGTATTGAGTGTGGTGGTTGTGTTGGGGTTTGTCCTACAGAATCTTTTTCATTAAGTAATTTTTCTGTTATTAACTTCTTTTTTGAGTCAATGGAAAAAAGACAACACAGGTTCTCTTGCAATACAGATATTCCTTGTCTTAGTATGCTAAGTGTAGAAGAGTTAATCTCTTTTGCTCTAGCTTCAAGCTCTCCAATTATTTTAGATATGCAATCATGTAGCTATTGTGGTGGAGACTCTAATAATCTACGCAAAAAATTAGAAGAGAATATTGAAGAGGCAAATTTTGTTCTTTCTTCATTTTCAGATAAAGAGATTAAGGTTAAATCATTTGATGAAGATAAGACATATGAGGTTGAATCAGAAGATTTAGATAGACGCTCATTCTTTTCACTTAAAGGCGTGGTCAAGAGTAAAAAAGAGTTTGATGAAGCTGTTTTAGAAGATGATTTAAAAGAGTTTGCTCTTGATGTTGAGACTATTGCAAGAATTAAAAATAAAAAAATTCCAGATAGACGAAAGTTACTTTTTTCTCTTTTAAAACGTGAAGAGAAAAAAGAGGTTTATGAGATATTAGCAGAAGAAGATATCTCGTTTACATCTCAAAAATTTATAGATGAATCTTGTACTAACTGTCAAATATGTTATCGTATCTGTCCTACTGGAGCATTGAGTTCTGATTTAAAGTTCTCTGTAATTAATTTTGATGCTATGATGTGTGTCAAGTGTCATCTGTGTCATGATGTTTGTGAACCTAATGCTATTCAATTACAAGCAAGCTTTGTGTACAATTATTGGTTATAATGCACAAACAGGAAATAGACGACGATTTTTTAATAAAATTCTTAAAGCAAATGGTATTAATGCCACAGCAATTGCTTTGAATATTAAAGATGAACATTTTCCTATTACAATGGAGAGTCTAGCACAATCTAAAGTAACAAGAATGATGATAGAGCCAGAGTTCCAAGAACAAGCAGTTAATTATTGCGATGAGTTAGATGAGCGTTCAAAAGTTCGTGGTTTGGTTGGTTTTGTAGAGGTTAGAGATGGAAAAATCTATGGCTATAATCTTGATGTGGATATTGATAATTTAGTAGAAAATCCTGAATTTTTTGATGAAAATATGGTCTTAGCAATACGCATGATGCTGTTAGCCCAGCGTTGGTATGATGCAAAAGTAGATATGGATATGATTCCAACGATTATATAAGGAGAGTATATGTTAAATAAAGATATAGCAGATTTAAGAGCAGAAATAGAGGCGTTTAAAAATAACAATGAGTTTTGTAATGATGGTTCATGTAGTTCAGATGAAGAGGTAGATTTAAGGGATTACCCTTCGTATACAGAAGCACTGTATGCTAAATTAGTTGCTCCACATGTAAGTGGAATCTATCTATCTCGTTGGGATATTAAAAATATTGCAGATGATGCAGGAGATTCAATGTCAATTCATCCACGTAAACGGATGTTTGAGTTACTAATGAAGTTTGCAGTAAGCCAAGAGAGAATGCAGTTAGTTCTTGATTCATTAGAAGAACATATGCGTGAAAAAATGGATATTTATCAAGAATTAGCTGATACTTTCCCTCATTCTGCACCAATTTTTGAAGAAAAAATTAATAAAGCAGAGAATACAATTAAGCTATTTCCTCAAATAATGAAAGAGTATTTTTAAGCTAAACTTGCTATCCTTATAAAAAAGGAATAGTTATAAATAAATTTCTAAACATAAGCCTTTTATTAGGCTTGATTATTTTCACAGGTTGTTTGAAGCGACCACATCGGCAAACAACTTCTATTCGACCAATTCCCTCAAATAATCTTATTGTTAGTGAAGCCTATAAACATTTAGGTAAACCATATAAGTATGGAGCAACAGGACCTAATAGTTTTGACTGTTCGGGCTTTGTCTATGCTGTACATAAAAATTTAGGAATTACAATTCCTCGTACTTCTCATGACCAATCACAGATTCAAGGTAGAAAACTCTCTAAAAATGAGCTTAGGGTAGGGGATTTAGTCTTTTTTGATACCTCTTTAAAAGGTCATGTAAATCACGTTGGTATCTATTTGGGTCATGGAAAATTTATACATGCTAGCAGTGGTAAAGCTTTCTCTGTAACTATTTCTGATATAAATGCATGGTATAAAGATAAATTTAAATGGGGCAAACGTATTCATGCAAATCAATGATATTTTATTTAAGATAAAAACAGCACTCTCTCTAAAAAACAGTGATATAGTAAAATTATATTCTTTAGTGAATTATAATATAACAGAAGAGAGAATAGATAACATTCTAAAGCGTCGTCAAGACCAAGGATATGAAGAAGCTACTTATGAAGAGTTGGGTCTTTTTTTGGATGGATTGGTAGTTTTAAAAAGAGGCGAAAATCCTAAAAAATCAGAATCTGATGAGGTTGTAGAGTTAACAAATAATTTAATTCTAAAAAAGCTTAGAGTAGCAATGAACCTAAAAGAGAGTGAATTGGTTATTGTTTTTGCATTAGCAGAAGTTACTTTAAGTAAAAGACAAATAGGCTCACTTTTTAGAAAAGAGGGTGGGAAAAACTTTAAAGTTTGTTCTGATGAATTGCTTATGGCATTTATAGAAGGACTTGATGAGTTTTATTATGATGGAGAAGAGGTTTAATAAGCTTTTATATGTGCAGTCTTTTCAGACTGCTAATTTCTATCCAAACAATTTAAATCAGAAAATGCTTGTTCTAAACGTTTAACTACAGATAGTTCCCCCTCTCGTAGCCATTTACGAGGGTCATAATATTTTTTATTTGGTTTCTCTTCGCCTTCTGGATTACCGATTTGACTTTGTAAATAGTCATAATTTTTGGCAACATACTCCCGAACGCCATTCCAAAATGCCCACTGAGTATCGGTGTCAATATTCATTTTAATAACACCATAGCTAATAGCTTCTCTTATATCTGAAAGCTCTGAACCTGAACCACCATGAAATACAAAATCAACAGGCTTTTGTGCTGTATTAAATTTCTTTTGAATGTATTTTTGAGAATTATCTAAAATTTTTGGTGTTAATACGACATTTCCAGGTTTATATACCCCATGAACATTTCCAAATGAAGCAGCTATAGTAAACATAGGAGAAATTTTCATAAGCTCTTCATAAGCATATGCTACCTCTTCGGGTTGTGTGTATAATAGGGAATTATCTATATTTGTATTATCTACACCATCTTCTTCTCCACCTGTTACACCTAGTTCAATTTCCAAAGTAATACCAATTTTGCTCATACGCTCTAAATAGGCTTTACAAGTAGCGATATTCTTCTCTATTGGTTCTTCTGAAAGGTCAATCATGTGTGATGAAAAAAGAGGTTTTCCAAAAGCTTCAAAATGTTTTTCACTCTCATCAAGAAGAGCATCAATCCAAGGTAAAAGCTTACGTGATGCATGGTCTGTATGTAAAATAACAGGTACTCCATATGCTTTTGCTACAGTATATACATGTTTTGCTCCTGAAATTGTTCCAAGAACAGCTCTTTGGTCAGAAGAGATTCCTTTTCCTGCATAAAAGTCTCCACCACCATTTGAAAATTGAATAATTACAGGAGAGTTGACATTTTTTGCTGATTCTAAAACAGCATTAATAGATGATGTTCCTACAACATTGACAGCAGGGATTGCAAAGCCCTCTTCTTTTGCAATTGCAAAAAGTTTTTGAACTTCATTTCCACTTAAAACACCACATTCTAAATTATCTAATACTTTGTTTCCCATTCTTGTTTATACCTTCGATTTTTTTTTGCTATTTTACAGTAATAATTGCTGTTTTTTTCATTTTTTTACTTAGTCTTTCTAATTTTGCTTTAAATTTAAGACGACGTAATACTTTTATAATATCTGATTTGACCATTTTAAAAGGTATTAATCTTTGCTCTTTTTTATCTTCCAAGTAAATGATGTGATAACCAAATTGTGTTTTTACAGGTTTAGTAGTTATTCTTCCTTTTCGTAAAGAAAATGCAGCTTCTGAAAATTCAGGAACCATCTGTTCTTTAATAAACCAATCTAATTCTCCACCATTCACAGCACTAGGTCCTGTAGATTTCTCTTTTGCTAATAAGATAAAATCTTTTTTTAGATTATTGCTACGTTTTAATCTTTTAATAATATCTCTAGCTTCTGCTTCACTTGCTAATAATATATGTCTAACTTTTACAGAAGCTGGTCTGTTAAACTTTTGAATATTGTCTCTGTAATATATTTTTGCATCTCTATCAGAGATAGCAATCTCTTCTACTTTATCTTTCATCCAAAAGTCTAGCATTAAGTTTTCTTTCTCTTTTTCTAATGCTTTAATAAACTCTGGACGAGAGCTAATGTTCATTTTTTTTGCATCTTCTAAAAAGAGTCTTCTATTAATCATTTGATTAATTACACCCTTTTGTTGTTCATAGGTTAAAGCTGAAAAATTTGCACCAGGAATACTAGAAACAACAAATTCATTAACCTCTTTTTGTGTTATGTCTGAACCATTAACAGTTGCAACAACTTCTGAGGCAATTAGACTTTGGCTTAGGAATAATGTATAGGACATTATAAAAAGTTTTAAAATAATCTTCATTTTTTTACCTTACTTATAAATATATAAAATCTATGAATTATAGCACAAAATAGTAAACAAATACTAAACACTTTCAACTAAAATTAAGACTTCAAGTATATTATACAAAGAAAAGAGTTAAATAATTATGATGACAAAAAAGATAAAAAAAGCAACTAAAAAAGAGATAGAAGATATTAAATCTCTCTTTTTAAAGCATTATCCTAATTCATTAACAGAGCTAAATTATAGGAATCTATATGAGCTGTTGATTGCAGTTATGCTTTCTGCACAATGTACAGATAAACGAGTAAATATTATTTCTCCAGCACTGTTTGAAGCCTATCCAAAGGTTATTGATTTGGCTAATGCAGATATAGATAAAGTTAAATCATACATAAAATCTTGTTCTTTTTACAATAATAAAGCAAAAAATCTTATAAAAATGGCTCAATATGTAGTTGAATATTACAATGGAGAGATTCCATTAGAGCAAAAAGAGCTTATGAAATTAGCAGGTGTTGGACAAAAAACAGCAAATGTAGTTATGATAGAGTA
>FPHN01000222.1_pt1 | contig 15131 bp, 12 predicted proteins | sample 1057391 | NCBI WGS metagenome assembly FPHN01 (sample SAMEA4473311, study PRJEB15554) | hydrothermal vent metagenome | biome: marine basaltic hydrothermal vent biome; feature: marine hydrothermal vent; material: water | place: Pacific Ocean | collected 2011-06-14/2011-07-23 | depth 1155 m | reverse complement strand
TAAACTTTAAAAAAAAATTTAAAAATTAAGTTAAGATATTATTTATTTCATATAAAATTGTAATGTAACAAAAACAAGAATATAAAATAGAAAATGAAAGGATGCTTTTAAAATGAAAATCAGTGTAATGGGAATTGATTATAATCAATTATTAAGTGGAAAAGCTTTAGCAGAGATGGGAAATGAGGTAACGTATATATCACAAGATAATAAACGTGTAAATAACATTAAACGAGGATACTATAATGCTCATGAAGCAAAGGTTATCAAAACTATGGATGCAAAAACTTCAATAGGATTTACTACCGATATCCGAGAAGCTCTTTTAGACAGTAATATGTGTTTTATTGCTGAAGGTTCTTTAGATAGCAGTACAGAAGAGATGATAAAAATATTGAAAACAGCACAAATTGTAGGTGCAAATATGAGTAAAGATATGTTTATTGTTGACCGTTCAGGAATTTTTAATTCAAAAACAGATGCTATTAAAGAGGTTATTCAAGAAGAACTTTCCAAAAGAAATGCACGGTTTTCATTTGAGGTTATTGCTGATTCAAATTTTTTGAGGGCATAATTTTAAGCTCATAAATAGATTATGCACAAATGAAATAAATTTTAAATATTTCATTTAAATTAAAAAATAAACCTCATATTTATCATAACTACTGCATAATTCGTTAAAAAAGTATTTTATGAGCATAAATTTAATTAAAAAGTCACTTCTTCCCCTTTTTGTAGCAACACTTCTACTTTGGGGATTTTTTTGGCAATTTTCTACTATCTATCCCTTTCTTATTGAGAATTTTAGTAATACTAAACTTTCTGTATTATATGCTCATCTTATTATATACACTTTTGTAGTGCTTATATTTTTTACATCTTTTGCTAATCTAGTAAATCATTTTATATTAAAATCTAAACTTTTTATAACTATTACTCTTCTAGTCTCTTTAGTTTTTTATACTCTATTAAATAGTGTAATTAATGATTTATTTCGCTATTTTATTAATTTACCACTATCTGAAAATATGCTTATGGGGCTAGTCCTTTTTATTGTCACAAGTATTGGATATGCTCTATACAGTTTGGCATTATTGTTATTTAACAGGTTTATACCTTTAAGCCATATTGTTATATTTACATTGTTGGGGTTAGGCTATTCAGCATTTTTTATTAATAGCCTATGTTACCCTGTTTCAGAATTTTTTAGTAAATTTTAAATAATCTTTAAGTGATTATTTAAATATCTACTGCTAAACTTAATTATATAGTATAAAAAGGGTAATTTATGAAGAGAATAATTAAAATTTGTATGACTGCAACAGTTGTACTCACTTCACATGCAGTAGCCGAGTTTAACTTTGATAAAGCTCCAACCAAGCTTACAGCTTATTATCTAGCAGGGATACAATCTATAGCTGAGATTAAAGCAAAATTAGCGTTAAATGATTTTAGAGTATTAGCAACAAACACGATTTTAAAAGATAAGACCGTTATTACGATTACAAATAATGAGTTAAAAGCAACCAATTCATATATGGCTACTTTGCATATTCTTGTTAATAAAAAAGATAATGAAGTACGTGTTCAAAATCCATCATATCTTGCTTCAGCCTATATTAAAGGGTATAAATATGGAGATTTCAAAGAGACACTAAACTCTTTAGAAAAAGTTTTAAGCACTATGGTTCCTGTTCTCCAACAAAAAGATATGAAGGAACTTCCTGAATATCATTTTATGTTTGGTATGCCTTATTTAGAGGATACAATTACTGTTGCTAAAGATGTAAGCTCTCCAAATGCATCTAAAATCTCTTATAGTTTAAAACTTCCTAATGGTGCGATTTTAGTTGGTCACAAATTAAGTAAAAAGACAAATAACTTTCTAAATAAAATAAATCAAAGTAAAAATGTTCAACTGCTTCCTTATGAATCAATGATTAAAGATGGAAAAGCTACAATATTAGACCCAAAGTATTACTTGGCACTCTCTTTACCAAATTTAACTATGGGAGAATTTATGAAGATAGCAACTACTCCTGATAGTATAGAAAAAGAGATTGAAAAGTCATATAGATAACAAGGATTTTTATATATGTCTACTCTAAAAACAAAATTATTACTTATTATAGTTCTATCTGCTTATTTGTTTGCAGATAAAATTACCGTAGCTGTCGCAGCTAATGTCTCGTATGCCATTAATGATTTAAAAAAAGAGTTTAATCTACTCTATCCCAATACAAAAGTAAATATTATTTTGGCTGGAACAGGTAAACTTGTGGCTCAAATAAAACATAAAGCACCTTATGATATTTTAATGTCTGCTAATATGATGTATCCTCAATCTCTTTATAAAAGTGGAGAAGCTGTAACAAGACCATTGATATATGCTCAAGGCTCATTAGCTTACCTCTCAAAGAGTAAGATAGATTTTTCAAAAGGTATTAATCTTTTAACAGATAAAAATATTAAAAAAATTGCTATAGCAAATCCAAAAACTGCACCCTATGGACAAGCCTCTATAGAAGCACTTAAAAATGCTCATCTTTATGAAAAAATAAAAAGTAAGTTTGTCTATGCAGAGTCTATTTCTCAAACTCTTACCTATGCAATTAAAGCAACAGATATAGGATTAATTGCGAAATCAGCACTTTTTACTCCTAAGTTGGCTCATCTTAAAAAAGGAGAAAATTGGATAGAGCTTGACCCTAAACTCTATACTCCTATTGACCAAGGAGTTGTTTTATTAAAACACGGAGAAAAAAATGCAGAAGCCTCTGCTTTTTATGCATTTATATTAAGTAAAAAAGCAAAAACTATCTTTGAAAAATTTGGATACATCGTACCGTGAATCACTTAAAAGCAGAAGTTATTCACATAAAAAATGTAGATAGTCTAAATTATCTTACTTTTTCTATAAATCAGCAAATTATTCACATGTTAAGTTTAGAATTAGAGCCAAATCTTAAAATAGGAACAGTGATTAATCTAGCTATAAAAGCTACTCATGTGGCTATTGCTAAAGATTTAAAAGGTCTATTGAGTTTAGAAAATAGACTTAAAGGAACAGTTGTTTCTATAGAAAATGGAGAGATTCTTTCATCAATTTGTTTAGATATAGAGGGGTTTTTAGTTGAAAGTATTATAAGTACAGAATCTACTAAAATGATGAATCTACAAATAGATGATATAATAGTAGTATTAATAAACTCTGCTGATATTTCAATAGAAAATTAAAATAGTAATTAAAGAAGATAAAATGATTTATAAAATATATTTTTACACTCTAATCCTATTTATTTTTACCTCATGTGCTAATGAAACAACAGAGAATAAGAGTTCTGAAGATGTGGCAATTACTTGCCAAAAATACAAAAGCACAACTAGTCAATATAAAGAAGAGTATCAAAAACATATCCAATTTAAAGCACCACAAAATTTAAAACTTCTATTAGCAGATAAAAAAATAGCCAAAAAAGCTTCATTTGATAAGCAAGGTCTATACACTCTTTTTCAAACAGAATATTTTTGGGCAAAAGAGACTAAAAAAAATCTTGATATTAGTCGTTATAGTGAACCACAAAAGCTAATTGATGATTTAAAATATAAGGATGATAGATGGAGTTTTGCTGTAACAAAAAAGCTATATAATGATGCTATTTCACAAAAATCCATAGGTTTTGGTTTTTCTTGTCATGATATGGAGGTAGGGTGTTTAATTACCTATGTTCGCATAGACTCTCCTGCTGATAAAATTGATTTAAGACGTGGAGATATTATTAAAAAAATTAATAATCAAACAGCTACCAAAGAACTTATCTATAAAAAAGGAGAAGAGAAAAAACTGCTGGAGTTTGAACTATTACGTCCTAATAGCAATGAACGCTGTTCGGGAAAACTTAGAGCAAGAGAATATAGTTATAAAGTAGTAAAAAGTAAAACTCTAAAAACTTTAAAAAATGAAAAAGTTGGTTATTTACGTCTAGATTCATTTTTAGGAGATGGTAGAATTTTAGCTCAAATAGATAACTCTTTTGATAATTTTAAAAAAGAGTCTATTAAAAAGTTAGTTATTGACTTAAGATATAATGGAGGAGGCTCTGTATATTTAGCATCTAAACTATTGGATAAACTCGTTATCAATAAAGAGAATCAAACACAATTTACACTAGCATGGAATGAAGCCTATAAAAATAGAAATCAAAAGTATGTTTTTGATTATAGCCCAAATTCTTTAGACTTAAAAGAGATTCTATTTTTAACTACACAAAATACAGCTTCGGCTTCAGAGCTTATTATCTCGGCTATGAAACCATATCTTCCAGAAGAAGATATAGTTATTGTTGGCGATAGAACAGATGGGAAACCTGTAGGTATGAATGGAGAATATGATGGAAATTACTACTACTTTTTAATCAATTTCGTGGTTAAAAACTCTTTAGGTTTTTACGACTATTTTAATGGATTAGAGGTAACTAGTGGATGTAATATAGCAGATGACCCATTTCATGAGATGGGAGACCCAAAAGAGGCTATGTTAAAATCTGCACTGAAATATATTGATAGTGGAAGTTGCCAATAGCAACCCATTACCCCAAACATGGTATAATCTTAAGAAAAAGAGATTTAATGAGAATAAATAAATATATATCCCATAACAGTAAATATTCACGTCGTGAAGCTGATAAGTTAATAGCTGATGGTAAAGTTACTGTTAACCGTAATAAACTAGAAGATTTTGCTTATGATGTTAAAGAAGGAGACAAAGTCTCTATTGGTAGCTTACATGTTACACCTCGTACAGAACTGACGATGATTGTCTTTAACAAGCCAAAAGGAACACTAGTTACTAGAAAAGATGACCGTGGAAGAACCACTATTTTTCATAAACTCCCAGGTAAGTTTAGACACTTTATTCCTATTGGACGGCTTGATTTTGCATCTGAAGGGCTTTTGCTTTTAACAGACTCTCCAAAAGTTGCAGAAGTTATGATGAAGAGCAATTTAAATCGTACCTATAATATTAAAATAGACAAACCATTAAGCCCAGATATGGAAGAAGCAATGCGTGAAGGTCTTGTTTTGGATGATGCACGAGTAGGTGGTCATGAAAAATCTAAAATTTTTTCTATGGAGTTTGCTCCTTTTCTTCACTATGAAATTCGTGGAGTCTCTGCTAACTTTACTAAACTCCGTGTAACTATAGCCGAAGGGCAAAACCGTGAACTTCGTCGTTTTTTTGGACACTTTGACGCTAATATTTTAGACCTTAAGCGTGTAGAATTTGGAGGTATAGAGCTTAATAATTTACCAACAGGTAAAACACGTTATTTTACACGCCGTGAGTATGATGATATACATAAATATCTAAAGATGATAAAACAGATAGAAGCACAAGAGGAAAAAGAGAAACAAGACAGAATTAATGCTGAACGTTTAAAAGAGAAAAAGAGGAATCAAACCCAACACCAAGCACAACGAGAGGCATCAACTAATAAAAAACGACAAAAAGAGATTAATCAAAAGAATTCAAATAGAAATAATCCAAATAAGAAAAATAGAAAATATTAAAAGATTCTCTCTTTAATATTAAAGGAATAGCCTAAAAATCTTAATGAAATCATAAATCAAGAACATCTATTTGGCGAATGGGCTGTTCTTAAAATACTTATAAAAAAATGCTCTTCTTCACTTTTTTTATGGGAAATGACTCTGAGTTAATGCAACACATTAAAAAAATATAATTTTATTTATTTTTTTAACTAATTATTGTTTTTTATTATTTTGTATGATATAATGAGTATGGGAACAATAATACGACAAAGGAAGAATAGATGATTAGAGAGAATTTACGGACAGTTCTATTGGGAATACTGACTATACTCTTGATATATCTCTATTTTTTCTCTTTAACACCAGCACAAAAATATAGACGAAAAAAAGAAATTCCAATCCTTAACACTCAATACGAGGAAGAACAAGCTTTAAATTATTTAAATAAACTACGCCAAGGTGCAGGGCTTATTCCTTTTTCATCAAATACAGTTCTAAATAAAGCAACTAAAAATCATGCATCATATCTTATAAGAAACAGTACTTATGGTCATTATGAAGAAGCTAACAAAAGTGGTTTTACAGGAGAATTTGCAAGTCAAAGAGTAAAATATACAGGTTACAATACAGAACTAATTATAGAAAATGTCTCTTCAAATAATAGAAATTATAAAACTTCTATAGATGGTCTTTTTGCAGCAATTTACCACCGTTTAGCATTTCTTGACTTTCAAGGGGATGAGATAGGTATCTCGGTAAAACAAAATATAAATAATAAAAAAGAAACTGCTTTTGTTTACAATATAGGTTCCTCTGCACTAAATCAACTCTATAAAAATAGTAAAAAACCATCAAAAATAGATTTAAATAATGCACTTAATAAATATAAAGAGTCTAACTCTAAAATAGTAGTTTACCCTTTTAATAAACAAACTGATGTTCCTCCTGTATTTTTCAATGAACTACCAGACCCACTGCCGAATTATGATGTTAGTGGATTTCCTATTAGTATTTCATTTAATCAAGCACTATTTAAAAATATTAAATTTCTTAATTTTGAACTTTTTAATAGTCAAGGGAAACATATAAATAATACTATTGTTTATAATTCCAAAACAGACCCAAACAGACGTTTAAATAAATTTTCATTTGTACTTTTTCCATTAGATAGACTTGAATGGAACAGTTATTATTCTGTTAAATTTTTAGCTATTGTAGATAAAAAACTTGTTGAAAAAAAGTGGTCATTTAAAACACGAAAATATAATATTCCTTTATATAAAATAGAAGATGAGAGTAAAACCATTAGCATAAAGGTCAATGAACCCAATCTTTTTTATTTTCCACCAAAAACAGGGAAAGATTTACTACACAATGTACGATACAACTCAAATTTCAATATGGAATTTATCGATAAAAATACATTGAAACTAACAGCATTAAAAGAATCATTAATAACCAACTATTTAAAAATAGGACAACATGAACTAAAATTAAATATTCAAAAGTAAATTGAAACAGTGAAAAATACTCTTAAACTTATTTTTTTATTAAATTAAAAAATTATTTAAATATTTTATTAAAGATTATGCTTTTGACACAATTATGACACATATTATAGCTATACTTTTGACATGAGAGTCGCAACTATATCTTTTCCCTTAAATCTTAATTCTAGCTAGACTCTCATAATATAGCTTTTATTTCATATATTATTCCTCCCAAACAACCATAAGAAGGTTAAAATAAAAGCTATCTTCTTTACCTAATAATCTATTATTTTATTTAAACTTACAAAAAGATTAAATATATTTTAATTTTAAATACTACTTTAAATATAAAATAAAAATGCTATCTATTATACACAATTACAACACGTATTCCTAATATACTCTAAATATGAGAGTCTTAGCCCTATTTTTTCCTTAATCTTATTTTCTAAGACTCTCATGATTACAAGTACCTGACTATAATAACTCATTTAAGAATTAAACAACCTTGACAAGATAAATATAGACCGTATTAATTGTTAAGGATAAAAGAATTAAAGATAAGTGTTCAGAGGGATTTGATTCGATATAAAATAAATCCATCGCTTTTTTATTGGAAAGAGAATAAGCACTTATCAACATAATAAATATATATAAAATTGATAAAGTAAGAGGAAATATTTCTCCTATCATTATATATCTAACAAGTGGATAAAAAACAAAAGTATATATAGCCAAGAGAGTAAACCAACGTGCTATTTTACAACGAAGTAAAATTCCTGATATTACAAAAAGTCCTGCAATAATAATAGGAATCAACCATAAAAAGCTTATCTTTGTTTGAACAAGAAACTGAACTAGCATAAGCATCATAGCTAAAGCAATAATCCAAATTGCTACAACTGTAAACTTTTTCTTAAAGGAACTTTTAGAGTGGAATTTTGTTAACATAATGTTTTTCCTTGTTTGTTTTTGTTTTATTATAGCATAAGTAACTCTAATATTTACTTATTTACATTAAAATAAATATTTAAAAACTAAATAATAGAGTTTAGGGAAATTAAAAGAAGTATAAATTTATGAAATAAGGCTAAACTTTTGTTTAGTCCTAACATAGAATAATAAAGGGAGGAAGAATAATGAATTCAAGGAGATTCCATTGACAATATAAAGCCACAATACAAGCTATCTAGCATATGTTAATTTTTCTTTCTATGTTAGGCTTAGACGTATTATACTTAAATTCTGTGTACTCTATGTGTATAAAATACTCACATTTAATATTAGGTTAGAATAGTACTATTTTTGAGTTTAATACTTTAGAGATAGATATGAAGTTCGAGAAGCATGGTAATGATTTGGAATAAAGGGTTAGAATTTGGGAGAGTGAGCTTTACGTATAGCTAAATTTTACTTTCGATTACGTTCACCTGCCCCCTTTTACTTTAGGCAAGGCAATTGTTTGCAGAACTAGCCTTAGAGCTAGTTTAGCAAAAAACTATTGACAACCAACACACTCTTGGCTTCTGTCTTCTATATCATTAGAACTCTCAGGAGATTGACTTCGTAAGTAATAAGTAGATTTTAAACCATACTTCCAAGCATTCATATAAATTTCATTTAGGTATTTTCCACTTGCTTTATCTAACGAGATAAATATATTTAATGATTGCCCTTGGTCTATCCACTTTTGACGAATAGCACCTGCTTTAATTAATACATTTTGATTTAACTCATAAGCAGGGGTATAATATGTCCATGTGTCTGCTGTCAAATTTGGTACAACTACAGGAATTAGACCAGACAAGTTCTCTTCAAACCATTTACGTTTATAAACAGGCTCAATTGCTTGTGTTGTTCCTGTTAAAATAGAAATAGATGAAGTTGGAGCAACAGCCATTAAATAACCATTACGCATACCATCTTTCATTACTTTTGCTTTTAAACTTATCCAATCATGTGTATAACCAAAAAGTCCACCACGGTCAACTAGTTTACAAGCCTCTTTATTTGCATTATCAATAGGGAAAATTCCTTTTGACCAATCGGAATTTTCATAATTAGGATATTGACCTTTTTCAACAGCCAAGTCACTTGATGATTTAATGGCATAATAAGAGACCGATTCCATAACCTCATCTATTTTAAAGAAGTGTTCATTTGAACCCCACTCTATTTTAGACTCTGCCAACATTTGGGCTTCGCCCATGACACCCAATCCAATAGCTCTAGTTTTTGCATTTGTCTTTTTAACTTTAGCCAAAGGATAAAAGTTTAAGTCAATTACATTATCAAGCATTCTAATAGCCGTAGGAATTACTCTTTTAAAATCTTCTTTTTTATTTACTTTAGAAAGGTTTATTGATGCTAGGTTACAAACAGCTGTTTCTCCATCGCTCTGTTCTTTGTCAACCATCCAAATCTCTTTACCCTTTAGGCTATCAAGTGCTGTTATTTTTTTAGCAGGTTTTGTCATGCCACTATCAACAGTAACTATTTCATCTTCTTCTAAAACTTTAATTGTCCCATCGTTAAATGTTAATTGTATTTTATAGTGGTTTGGAGAGGTGTTTTGAAAAATTTCAGTACAGTTCCCTGTGACTAATCCATTAAAAATCAAAGAGTGGTTATATAACTGTGTAGTATCATAAACATCCTCTTTTCCAATATAATTAATTTCACTTATCTCTACAACAAACTTTTCACTCTTTCTACTATCTCTTGAGTAACCCAATTCTTCTCTTTTTGATAATATCTCTAAGGCTTTACTCTGCTTTGCTCCAATAAATCCAATTTCATCTACAAATCTAATAGCATTATTACCATTAATATTAAGTCTATAAAGTGCTTGTGAAGCATAAACTCTCTTCTCTCCACCTACAGTAGTATAAGAGAAAGCATTGTTTTGTTCATCTCTCATTTTTGAAATCTTAGAACGAATACCAAAGTTAGAAAGTAAAATTTGTACCTCTTCTAAAAGACTTTTTTTAATAGAGGCTAATTGAATAGCAAAAGTAGGAACAGAATCATTTTTAAGAATATTTACTGTTCCATCTGCAATAAATAGACCTTTAAGATAGCCAATAACTGTCTCTTTTGTTCCTTTAAATATTAGTTCAGGGATTTGATGTTTTGTTTTACCATTAAAGTCAAAGAGTTCATCAAAAACTCTTCCTAATCTAATATTTGAAAATCTTAACTTTTGACTATTTTTAGTATGTTGAATTGGCTTTGGATAAACATTAACAAAATCTTCTTTATGAGAGTTTTCTAATAAAGGATAATACTCTTGAATAATACTATTCACTTGTTTATGAATACCATGCCCAAGATTCATATCTTCATTATATAAATCAATATGAACAATAGAGTGCTGTTTTGACTCTTTATAATAGAATGTACCATCTCCTGCTACCATTCCCATTAAGAAACCTAAATCATAACTACCCTCACAACCAAACTGCCCCTCTTGGGATTGAATCAGAAGTTTATCCCCGACAGATATATCTTTTAGGCTCTTCTTTTTAATTTTATTAGCATTTTCAATATAGTACTCATGCCAAAGTGTTGATTTAATTTTATAACCATCTTTAGTTACAACTTCATATATATCTGCATTCTCTTTTGTCTTAAACATTTTTAGAGCTTCAGCCGTACTTACTCCATGTGCTAAAGCATCTCCATTGGTTCTATGGTCATAAGAGGCAGTAATCTTGCCATAATTCTCTTCTAAATCTTTTGCTTGGACTAAACCAAATTGAGTATGAAGTCGTGTATCTCCTGTAACACATAAATTGGAACTTCTAATAACACCACTATGCTTATTAGGGTTAGATTTATTAGCTGTATCTTTAAAAGTCAAGAAAGGGTTACCCGTTTCAAAGTAGCTTCTTAAAATATCTTTCCATAAACCTTTAGCAGATATAGTCTCACGAGTAATATCTTCTATTCCATTTTCAAGTTCTAAATAACGTTTTTCAAACTCTTTACCATAAAGATTAGTTAATTCACTAACTTCATAAGGGTCAAATAGAGTCCAAGTTGAATCCTCTTGCACTCTTTGCATAAATAGGTCATTTAACCATAAAGCAGGAAAAAGGTCATGAGCTCTTCTTCGCTCTTCTCCAGAGTTTTTCTTTAAATCTAAAAAGTCTCGTATATCTATATGCCATGGTTCAATGTATACGGCTATTGCCCCTTTTCTTGTATTATGTGTCAAATAAAAATTATCGGACTTATCTGTAGATGCAAAGTAGTTATTTGTTCCTTGAACCGTTAAGTCCATATACTCTTGGGAAATTTCAGGATTATTATCTATTGCCAATATTTTATCAGCTTCTCCTTTATGGTTAACTCCAAATTCTCCTACTTCTACCTCATCACTTCTTTTGTAAAAATATCCATTTTCACCTTTTATTGCCATTGGATGCCATTTTGATGTAACAATATATCCATCTTTAAAAGAGATTTTTATTTGATTCTCTTTTTTAACCTCTAGCTCATGTACTGCTTCAACTTTTTTGTATTGAACTTTATTTAACTCTATATTAAAACTCTCTACTAAATCTCCTATTCTAACTTCTGAAATTGGAATGGTTGAAATTTCATCTTTTTTCAATACTCTAACAAAAGAGTTTTTAGCCACACAACCCAACTGGTCAACAGCAATAGCCACATCATTAGCAATCTTTAAAAATGGAACAATCCCACCTGCTGCGTGTTTATGTCCGTCAATATAACTTCCCATTCCACGAACTTGTGACCAATCCCAACCAATTCCTCCACCAAATTTACTTAGCAATGCCATCTCTTTATAGGCATCAAAGATACCCTCTATATTATCGCAAACTGAACCAATATAACAACTGCTAAGCTGGTGACGTGGGGTTCGTGCATTACTCAAAGTAGGAGTAGCAGCCATTACTTCAAATTTTGATAAAATATCATAAAACTTTTTAGCCCATGTTTGACAATCAAACTCATTTTGAGCTAAGAACATTGCAACACCCATAAAGAGGTGTTGAGGTAGTTCTATTGGTTTTCCTTTTGAATCTTTTAATAAATATCTGTCTGAAAGTGTACGAATCCCTAAATAGGTAAACTGTAAATCTCTATTTGGTTCTATATAATCGTTTAAATCATCTAAATCATACTTCTCTTTTAAACCAAGGATTATACGCCCTTCTCTCTCTCCAAATTCAAAATATTTTTTTAAATGGAAATAGGGTTTTCCTTTTATTCCACCAACATTACGCCCTACTTTATGATATAGGTCATAAAGAAAAAGTCTTGATGCTACAAATGTCCAATCTGGTCTATCAACATCAATTTTATCAACAGCTGTTTGAATAAGTGTCTGCTGAATATCAGCAGAACTCATCATATCTTGAAACTGTAAATTAGCATCAACTTCTAGTTCACTTTGACTAACATTGCGTAAGCCCTCTACTGCTTCACATGTATATTTTTGAATTTTTGTAATATCTAGCTTTTCAACCCTACCACTACGTTTTACGATTCTTATCATATACTATCTCCTTATTTATAGTAATATTTAATTTCTAATTAATTTGGATTTTTAGTAATTATTTAAAAACTCTTGCAAAAATTTTATCTACATTTTTAGTGTAATAGTCAAAGTTAAAACACTCTCTTATCTGCTCTTCATTTAAAGACTCTCTAAGCTCATCATCAGCCAACAGATATTGAAGATATAGTGATTCACCTTTATCGTTAGTAGAAGGTTTTCCTTGTTGAATTTCCTCCCAAACTTTCATCGCATTTCTTTGAACAATTCTATAAGCATCTTCACGGCTTACTCCTGCAAGTGGAAGTTCAAGCAGTACTCTTTGTGAAAATACTAGCCCACCTGTAAGATTTAAGTTTTTCATCATATTCTCTGGCATTACTGTTAAATTTGCAATAACACTGTTCATTCTATGCATCATAAAGTCAGTAGTAATAAAGGCATCAGGTAACCAAAAACGCTCTGTTGAAGAGTGGCTAATATCTCTTTCATGCCATAGTGCAACATTCTCCATTGCAGGATTAGCATAAGCTCTTATCATTCGTGCAAGACCTGTAATGTTTTCTGTAAGAATAGGGTTTCTTTTATGAGGCATAGCAGAACTTCCCTTTTGTCCTTTTGCAAAATACTCTTCACACTCATAAACCTCTGTTCTTTGTAGATGTCTAATCTGTACAGCAAACTTTTCAATAGAAGATGCCATTAAAGCCAAAGTAGTTGCTAATCTTGCATATCTATCTCTATGAACTACTTGGTTAGAACAAGGTTCAGACTTTAACCCTAACTCTTCCATTGCATACTCTTCAAGCTCTAGTGGAGCGTGAGCAAAGTTACCCATTGCTCCTGATATTTGACCAACAGCAATAACATCCATTGTTTCATGTAAATTTTTAAGGTGTCTTGCCATCTCATCATACCAAACTGCTAAAGTTAAACCAAAAGTAATTGGCTCTCCATGAATACCGTGGCTTCGTCCTACCATTAGAGTCATTTTATGCTCGTAAGCTCTTTTTTTAATAGACTCCATCAGCATCTCTGCATCTTTTATAATAATTTCTAATGAAGCTTTCATTTGCAAAGCAACACCTGTATCAACAGCATCCGAGCTTGTCATACCATAATGAAACCATCGTGATTCTTCCCCAAGGCTTTCGCTTACAGAAGTATTAAAAGCAATTAAATCATGTCTTGTAATAGCTTCTATCTCTTCGATTCTCTCTACAGAAAAAGAGGCATTTTTAACAATTTTTTCACAATCTTCATCAGGAATAAGACCCAATCTGTTCCATGCTTTTACAACAGCTTTTTCAACCTCTAGCCATGCATCATATCGTGCTTTTTGAGTCCATTTTTCTGCCATTTCTGGTCTTGCGTATCGTTCTACCATTTGAGATTCCTTAGTGAAGAGTATTAGATTTTTATGATAGAATTCTATCTAATTCGACTAAAAAAGAGGTAAAAATATGCCATTTGTTAAACGAGCTTTTCACGTAGAAAAGCCAACTAAAGCTTTTCTGTATATTATGAAAAAGCTAAATTTTACACAAGGAGAAGCACAGCGTTTAATTGCTAAAGGTCGTGTTTTAATTGATGGTAAATCTATTTATAATACAGGTTCAACTATACAAGGAGAGATAGAAATAGTCTATTTTGAACCCAAAAGCAAAGGTTTAAAACCAATATTTGTTGACAAAAATTTTTTAGTATTTGATAAACCTTCAGGGGTTTTAGTACACCCAAATACTATGGCAACAGAGTACTCTATGCTTGATGAAGTACGAACCCACTCAGGGCAAAATGCAAATGGAACACACCGAATTGACATGGAAACTTCTGGGCTTTTTTTGGCAAGTAGACATAAAGATGCTGAACGTTTTTTAAAAGGTTCATTTGAAAGAAAAACAATTAAAAAGAGTTATCTAGCATGGGTTATAGGAGAAATAACTAAAGATTTTACAGTTGAAGAGCCTATTTGTATACGAAAAGATTATAGTGATAATAAACATAAAGTAGAGATTTGTAAAGAGGGGAAATACGCAAAAACAGAGTTCAAAGTTCTGAAATATGATAAAAAATTAGATAGCACACTTCTTGAATGCATCCCAATAACTGGGCGTTTGCACCAAATACGGTTACATATGTTTCACGTGAAACATCCAATTTTAGGAGACCCAATTTATGGAACATCCTTTAAAATATCTAATGATTATTTAGATGGAACTATTAGTAAAAAAGAACGTTTTATCCATACAGGTGCAACACGTCTTTTACTTCATGCTAATGCTCTGCACTTTCCATATGGAGCTAACTATTCTATCTATTCTAAGGTTGATTTTTTGAAAGCTAAAAGTGAGATTTGTCCTAAAGAGGAAAGATTGTTTTTTTTATAAGTGCAATTTTATTGCACTTATAAATATTAATCCTCTTTCAAAGCTCTATAAACCCCAACAGCAGAAACTACAACTACAATTACAATAAAACCTACCATTACCCAATCAAGTGTTTCCATATTTAAACTCCTTTTTCTTCTAATTCGTTGTCTCTTAGTTGTCCACAAGCTG
>FPHN01000092.1_pt1 | contig 15357 bp, 16 predicted proteins | sample 1057391 | NCBI WGS metagenome assembly FPHN01 (sample SAMEA4473311, study PRJEB15554) | hydrothermal vent metagenome | biome: marine basaltic hydrothermal vent biome; feature: marine hydrothermal vent; material: water | place: Pacific Ocean | collected 2011-06-14/2011-07-23 | depth 1155 m | reverse complement strand
CACCACTAAATAGATTACCCATAGAGCCAATAGGTAGAAAATTGGCAAAAACTCTATCAAGAAAGAGAAGACCTAATAGACCAAGCAAAATAAAACCTGCTCCACTTAATGATTCAGCTAGACCTATAATCTTATGATTAAGAGTAAAATCATCATTTTTAGCTAAAAACATCAGAAGAAAGGCACTAGCAATAATCACACCACCTTGAAATCCACCCCCTGGGCTTAGATGTCCATGAATAATAACATAGAAACCAAATAGTATAATCAGAGGGAACAGCACATCAACAGCAATTTTTAATAATTTGTTCTCATAGGCAAAGATATTTAGCTTCTCTCTATATCCCTCTAATCCTAAACTTATACCAAAGATAGACAAAAATAGAATTGTTACCTCTCCTAGTGTATCAAAACCCCTAAAGTAGGTCACAACTGAAGTGACAGCATTTGCACTCTGTGTTGAGACCTCATTAGTTTGAAGTATCTGTGTACCTAGTGAGCTAGATACCAAATCAAAATTTATAAACAGTGAGATAAGCATAATTGTCATAAGTGAAACCATAAGCGATATAACAATGCTCTGGAGTCGAATATCTTTTTTTAGACTCATTTTTTTATCTCCTTGCTTCTTATCTGTAGCAGTGTTACTAAAAAGACAACACCACTAATTCCTGTACCAATAACTGCTTCTGTAAGAGCTACATCAGGGGCAGAGAATAGGAAAAATAAAATAACACTACCTAAGCCAAAGCCCATAAGCATAATTACACTATGTGGTAAATCTTCATTGCTAATAATTAAAACGGCTAAAATTATAAGCGTTATAAAAATAGAGATTACTATTAATCCTATCATTTTTTATCCTTTAAATCATCTATTCCACTCTTATTAAAAAAGCCATGTTTAAGATAGGTACTTCTAGCCAAAATAGAAGAGGAGAGTGGATTGGTAATCAAAATAAAAATAGCCAAAAAAGCGAGTTTAAACCAGAGTGATGGTTCTAAAAATATTGTTCCTACAATAACCCAATGGCACTAATAATTAGAAGCAATATACCTAAAAATATAATAAAAAATCCGATAGTATCAAACATCAATATCCTTTGTTACATTGAATCGTGCAAATATAATTGTGCCTATAAAGCCAATTAGTGCAAAAACAAACGCTACATCAAGATATAGAGTGCTTTTAACTCTAACAGATAGAAGCACTAACAGAGAGACAGCGATAATTCCCATGGTATCAAAAGCAACAACCCTATCAGTTAGATGAGGTCCTTTTATAAACCTGATAAAGGATAGAAATATTGCAAAAAGAGTAAGTAAAATTAATAGATTAATCATGTTATAACCTTGTATTGATATTTGAAGTTTTAGGGCTTCAAATATTGGCGTGATTATATATCATATTTTATATAAATTAGGTTTATATTTAGGGAATTGCAAGAAAGATATATTAATTTACAATAAAAAAAATAAATTAATGTATAAATAAGAATTATAATTAAAAAATCTTACAACTAACAAACCATCCAGTTCTCCATTTTAAAAACATCTTGAGTACAAGGCATACCTTTCCACCCACTAGCATCAAGATACATCATCTTTCCTCCAAAATATCCTACCACATGCATCTCTTTATAAATAGGGTACATTCCTCCTGAAAACATGGCAAAAATATCCTCGTATGAATTTGGATGTTCATAATGCTCAAAGTCCAAGGAGTGCAAAACAATAATTGCATAATGTAACATTTCATTTTTCATCATCTTTGCACTTAGGGCGTAATAAGAAGGATAAGTAACGGAGGGGTCTTCTAATAGTTCTGAAATATAGAGTCTTTCTTTTTTATTTTTGTACATAAATAATTAAAATTCCAATAGTCTTGCTTTTGCTTGTTCTTCTGATATGATACCACCTATATACTCCTCTTCCACACTCTTTAGATGTTCTAGTAACTCTTTTTTAAATAGACCATCATCTTCTATATGATTATCAATAAAATTTTGCATCTCCAAAAAATTAGGAAATAGTTCTAACATATCTTTTTTTAACAGAGAACTATTCCAAAGATTCTTTTTCTCTTGCATTGATAGTTTATCTAGTTGTAAAACCTCTTTACCATTTACATCTACTATATAGTTACTATTATCTCCTGTAACTATTGCTTTTTCATTAAAACCATAACTAACATCTACTTCATCATTAAGCTCATTTACAAAACCTGTTAACCAAGATACAATTAAAAAAATTACTACTCCTGCAAATATCATTGTTTTATTCATATTTAGCTCCTTAATTTTATATATTATACTATTTTATTCAATAAACTTAAATCAATAACTCTATCAGCTTTTTCAATACTTGTTCTTCTATGAGCTATGCTAATAATGGTTTTATCTTTTATATAACTCTCTAATGCCTTTAAAAGCTTATCTTCGGTCTCATCATCTAAAGATGATGTTGATTCATCAAAAATAATTACTTTTGGATTATCTAATAGTACTCTTGCTATAGAGAGCCGTTGTTTTTGACCTCCTGATAGTTTTGTTCCATTTTTACCTACAATAGTATCTAATCTACTCTCTAATCCATTTACAAAATCATAAAGTTGAGCTACTTTTAAGACTTCATATATCTCTTTATCTTTATAATTCTTTCCAAGTGTTAAATTGAAACGAAGAGTATTATTGAACATTAGTGGAGATTGCAACACAAAACCAACATTTTCACGAACTTTTTTATATCCTATCTCTCGGATTTCATGTTCATTATAATAGATATTCCCATCTGATATAGGGTATAAACCTATAAGTATTTGAGCTAAAGTACTCTTTCCACTTCCTGTTTTACCAACAATAGCTACCTTTTCTCCTGCTTTTATCTCTAAATTTATATTTTTTAAAACATCAACTTTTCCATCATAAGAGAAAGAGAGATTTTCTAAACGAATAGATGCTGTTTTCTTGTCTTTAAATGGGTCTATTTTAGCTTCATATTTTGGTTCGGCATGAAGTTTTAATATCTCATTTAATCTTTCAATAGAAGTTTTTGCATTAAAATAGAGATGCGTAAAATTCATAAGTTTATCTACAGGACGCATAATAATCCAAGCATAAGCAAAAATAGCCAACATTTTACCAATAGTTAAAAAGCCCAAAAATACCATTAAAATACCCATAGCTCTAAAAATATCATGAGAATACATAATTAACATACGTGAAAATTCTAATGCTATTTCACTTTTTAATCCAAATTGATAACCTCTATCTCGTATCTCTTTTGCCTTATTATCAATATCATTCAAAAAATACTCTTCACGATTTTGCACACGAATTTGATTGTAAAGCTCTAAACTTTCAGTAAGTGAATTTTGAAAAATTTCTATTGCTCTATTCTCTTTTTTCTTAATTTTTGCTACTTTTCTAAAAACATGCAGATAAAAGCTCATAACCAAAGGGTTAAGCAGTAGAATAACCAAGGCTAACTGCCAATTAAGATATAAAATAACAACGGCAATACTAATCAAGGTTAAAAGCTCTACCACTATTTCACCTACAGAAGAGGCTACAAATTTATCTACAGTATCAACATCTGTAATTACTTTTGCCGAGATAGAACCCGAACCCAACATATCATATTCAGTCATCGAGACTGTTTTAAGATGGTTCAATAACTTTTTACGGATTACATATATTACCTCTTTAGAGATTTTAGTGAAAAGACGGATATGCAAAAGATTTAGAAGTAAAGAGATAGCCTTTAAAAAAAGTGTTACAAGCAAAACAACTAAAATATAATATTCAGGAGAGCCAATTGTTAAATATTGGTCAATAGTTTTAGTAATATCTCCACTTTTTCCCAAAATAAGTTCATCAATTAACAAAGGAATTAAAAGAGGAACAGGAATAACCAAGATTGTAGATAGTATAGCTACTAAATTTGCCAATATTAAGACTTTTTTATGTTTAGAAATTTCATCTAAAATATATTTGATACTTATCATCATAAACTCTTTTTTTAAGCAAACAATAGCATAATTTTATTAACTATTAATTAATTAAAATCTGTTATAATAATATTAAAAAGAGAGTCATTTATGTTAATAAAAACAATAACCAGTATTCTTGTTATTTTCCTAGTTACTTCTTGTTCTTCATCTGAGACAAAAAATGATGGAAATAAATCTATTAAACAATCAACACAAAAAGTGGAAAAAAAAGAGTCTAATACTTCTAAAAAGGAAGTTCAAAAAGTCGAATTAAAAAAAGATATTCTAAGAATAAAAACACTTGATGGTAAAGAGATTCATGTAGATGAAGCTATTGCAGGATTAACCTTTCAAGAGTATAAAAATAAAACTGTTTTTGTTATCTTTTTTGGGTACAGATGTCCACCTTGTATGCAAGAGATGCCTCATCTTATAGCCTTAATGGAAAAAAAACATCCAGACCTAGAGATTATTGCACTTGAAGTTCAAGGTCTTAATAAAGAAAATTTACAGGCTTATAAAGCTAGAAAAGGTCTAAATTATACATTAGCAGTAGGAAGAGAAAATAGTTCATTTATACAATATATTGCTTCAAAAGCACAATGGGGAGGTTCTATTCCTTTCTTTATTGCTTTCGATAAAAAGGGCGAAGTTAAAGTTGTTCATATAGGTGCATTAAATACAGAACAACTTAATGGTGTATATCAAGAACTCAAGTAAACTACCTCTAGCTAATAGCTAGAGACTCCTTAACTGGCAAATTCTAATGAGTCTGAACACGAAAGGCTTTTGGATTTAAGCCTCAATTTAGGAGATAAAATCTCTAATTTTTAAAATTTAAATAAGTACCTAAGCTTCTACTATTCTCTTTGCCATCATAGAGCCAACAGCCATTATAATCATAAAAATATACATTAGAATAAGCATTAAAACATTAGCAATTATTGGTATTCCAATTAAGTTTGTTAAAAGTCCCATTATAAAAGAAGATAAAAAAAGAAGTAAAATACTAATTAAACCAAAACCAGCAATATATTTAAAATATGATGATTGAAAAGCCAAATGCCATAGACGAGTAGAAAAAAGTGTAAACACTGCCTTAAAACCTTCTTGAACACCATTTGACATAATAACATTAGCTTGAACTAAAGGTTGAATATATGATATAAATAGAGCAACAATAACTATTGGAATACCCAATATAACTAGACCATTAAATTCATTAACAATACCAAGGCTACTGGTAATAAGGCTAAAAAAAAACATCAAAACTAATGCTAAGACAAACCATCCTAAATAAGCACCAAATGCTGTTGCTATATGTTCTGTCAAAGTCTTATCGAGACTACTTTCTTTAATCTCTGTTATATAATTTTTAATATCTTTACTCTCATAAAAGATTTTCCCAATATGTATCTGTATGACTAAAGCAAAAATACCCAATAAAACCATAAAAATAAAACTAGCAACAGGAATCATTCCAAAAATATTTAGAACAATAAATATAACCATTGCTGTTAAGGTAAAAGTTTTATTAAGTTTAATAAATTCCAATCCTAAACGAAATGTATTTTTTATAGGTTCAGAAGCGAGTGCCTCATCTATTAGTCGTCTATCTCTGTTTTTAATATTGTTTTTGTACATAAATAATCCAAATTTTAAAATAAGTACATTAAGCTCTAAATCGTAGAGCTTCCATACTATTTCATTACGTTATTTTTTAATAACTCTAATTATAACTTGTTCTTTTAATAATTCTTATGAAATTTGACTAAATAGTAAATAAAAATTCATTATTAGCTATTAATATAGAGCTAAAAACTAAGTGATTTCTATATCTCTATGTTATAATTAAAAAAAACATCATGGGAAGTTAATAATGTCAGATAGAGAAAATGAAATAATAGAGATAGTCAAACGTATAGAAACTCCTCAAAGAGAGAGTGAAGATAATAATGAAAAAGAAGAGACAAATGAGATAAATAAAACAAATGAAATAGAAAAAGCTATCTATATAGATGAAAGTTTCTATACAGAAGAGTATCAAGAAGAAAAGAATGAAAGCTCTAAAAAAGTTTTACCAATTTTATTAGGAATTACAACTATTGGAGTAATGGGCTATTTAGGAGTTAAATATCTAAATCAAAATAATCAAGTAAATCAAACTCCAAATAATATTATTAGTAATCATATAGTAAATAAAGAAGCAGAGAAAATAACTACGTATACTGAAGAACTTGCAATTGAAGAAGATGTTATTGCTGTACTATCTGCTCAAAAAAAACAAGCACAAGCACAAGAAGAAGTTTCTAAACCTATTTCCAAAAAAGAGGAGGAGATTCCTAAAGAAATAGAAAAAGAAGAAGTAGTTGTTCAAAAGCAAGAAATTCTAAAAAAAGAAAAAGTTGTTCAAGAAAAACAAATAGAGGAACAAGAAAAAATTTCTAAACCTATTCCAAAAAGAGAAGAAGAGACTCCCAAAGAAATAGAAAAACAAGAAGTAGTTATTCAAAAGCAAAAAATCGTTAAAAAAGAAAAAGTTATTGCTAAAAAACAGATAAAAGAAAATACATTTATAATAAAATATGAAGCTATAAAACCAAGAGTTATAATTGTAAGACGTGGTGATTCATTAGCATCCATTGCTAAAAGATTTTACGGAAATGATATGGACTTTAAAAGAATCATACGTGCGAATCCACGAATAAAAAATTCAAAAACTCATATTCATCTTGGAGAAAAACTTATAATTCCTAGAAAAGATAATAAAACAAAAAGAAGATATGTTATTGCAAAAAAAGGATATACCCTAGCTTATATTGCTAAAAAAGTTTATGGAAGCCGAGATAAAATCTCAAAAATTGTTAGAGCCAATCAGAAAATAAAGAGTAGAAATTCAACTATTCATCTTGGACAGAAAGTTTATCTGCCATAGTGAACTCCAACGAGTCTGAAGATAAAAGGGCTTTGACCTCCTAACTTTAGGAGGTCAAAAAGGCTAACTCCTAGCCTAAACACCGTTTTAGTTGTAAGTCTACATTACCAGCAGGATACATCTTCAAGTTATTCAATATCTAATACGCAGGGAGTTATGCGTGTCTAAGTATTGTTAAAATTTTAATAAAGGTTATCATCATTCTCTTTTTCTGACTCTTCTATAATTGCATCATAGCCATAAATATCTTTTCGGAAATAGAACAACCCATTTTGTTTAAATACTGTAAAGTATGTTGTTTGAACAGGTAGTTTTTTTGTAAAGTTAATCTGTTTTGTCTCTAGTGTATTTCTGTACTTTTCAATAAGTGCAATATCTCTTGCTTTTAGACGAGATTTTAATACCTCAAGAAGTTGAAAAGGGTGTTCTATACGCATACAACCTGAGCTATATACTAAGTATCTACGCTCAAACAAGGACTTATTATCGGTATCATGTAGATATACAGAGTATTTATTTGGAAACATAAATTTAATTCGTCCAAGGGCATTATCATCGCCAGGATATTGTACAAAACGATATGGGATATGTCCTTTCTTTTCATCTTGATAAGGAAGCAACATATCTGGTGTAAAGTTTTTAATCTCTTTTTTTGTGTTCCATCCTTTGAAGGCATGAATATTGTGTTCTTTTAAATAGTTTGGGTCTTCGGATAGTGCAATAGTCAAATCTCTTCTAACCAAATTTTCAGGAATATTCCATGTAGGATTAAGTACAAGATATCTCATATAAGTTGAAAAAATTGGTGTAGGACGGCTGTCTCTTCCTACAACGGTACTTAGATGAAGAATTGATTTTCCATTTTTCATGTAGTCTGTGGAAAAATCAGCAAGATTAACTCTAATATACTCTTTTGGAAATCTATTTGGAAAAACTCTTAATTTATCAAGGTTTGTAATAATACTTTGTATTTGTAGATTTGTAGGTTTATTCATATAATAGACGGTAATTTTATCAATAAGACCATTTTGTGGTAATTTAAAACGCTCTTTATAGTTGTATAATGCATCTTTTAACTCTTGGTCAAATATATCATTTGTATTATTTCTATTGAACATGTCTCCTGTTCTAATAAGACGCTTCTTTACATCTGAAACATATGGATATTGGTCTCCAAGTTTTAAATCTTTACCATATTTTATACGAGGTAGAGAGCCAATATTTTGATAAAAATTTAAAGCTTCTATTAAATCATTATGTAGTTTAGGTAAAGGAATTAAAGAGTTTAGAAATCCTGTAATATCCTCTTTTTTTAGTGCTGAAAAAAGTTTTGATATAGAAGGAGATTTTTTACGTACCATCTCCCAATTAGCTGTAATATCTTTCTCTTCTTTTAGATTGGCTAATTTAGTTTGAACCATATCCCAATCAATATCGCTTTTTACAATAAAGTCTGTTAGTGCTAGATATGCACGTGTTAAAAGAATATCAAGCTTTACAAGTTCTTGAGTATTCTTATTTAAATCCATTTGATTATGCAGTAGATAACTATATTGTTCTATTTGGCTCTGATAAAAATCTTTATACTTATAGTTAAATTTTGGATTTTGAAGAGCTTCTCTTAAAGCATTTAAATTACGTGCATGTCCAATCCATAAAGCATGATTACTATTCATTTTATAAAGAGAACGTATCCTATCTTGTTCTTTAGGTTTTTGGGCTAATTGATAAGAGGCATTTGTAAGAGTTGAGTTGAGTTGATTATCAAATTCTGTAGAATAGAGCATTGATAACATAAAGCAAAGAAAAAGTACGAGTCGCATAGAGTTTATCTCCCAAAAAAATTTTAAAATATGTATAAAAACTTAATATACATGAAATTTTTAGAGATATCTTAAGTGAATAGATGGAATACTTAACAATATAACAACCTTAGATGGTTGTTATATAATATAAAATCTTAGAATTTGTAACCAGCACCAAGTGTAAGACCCCATTGAGAAGCAGTACCTGATTTTTTCATATAATTAACAACATCTGTAAATACAGAAACTTTATCAGAAATACCATAATCAAGACCAGCACCATAAGAGAATCCTGTTTCTGAACCTACACCAACATTTGTTTTAGATACACCAAGTAAACCATAGAGATTAATTTCATCAGTTATATTATAGTTTGGTTTAAGGTATCCACCAATTTGTTTAAATTTACTTCCGTTATCTTTAGCAATACCATAAGTACCTCTTAATTCAGCACCAAGGTATTTCATGAAATCATAATTATCACTATTAAAGTCATAACCGATTCTACCTGTAAGACCAATTTGTCTATCTTGACCTTTCTCATCTGAAAATAGATTTGCTCTGTCCTTACCATTAATAGCAACATCTGTAAGACCACCAGCAATATATAGACCTAATGGTTTAGCAGGTTTTTCAACTTTAACCTCTTTTGGCTTAGGAACTTCAACTTTAACCTCTTTTTTAGGTGGTGGTGGTGGTGGAGTTACTACAGCTGGAGTTACTACCTCTTCTACTACAGGCTCTACTGGAACTTCTACAACTTCATTCTCATATGCTGGTTCCATAATCATACCACCAGCAAAACTCATGCCACTAAGTGCAACAATTGTTGCAATTGAACTTTTTAATTTCATATCGAAATCTCCTTAAATAATAAAAATATAAAAGATTATAACATAAGTAGGTTAAAATAACTCTTGAATTTTTTATAAAGGTAAATATTAGTTTATTATATGTTTATTTTAGTTTATTATTGTATATTTTTTCTTGAAAAAGATATTGATGTTCACTTGGAATAGAGTTAAAAAGTTTATGTGCTAAAGTTTGAATTTCCCATAACGCTGCTTTATTAGTTCTTAATTCTATAAAATTTTGTAAGCTTCTAGCATTTATTGTCCATGTTAGTTCTGTTTTATAACTTTCTGGTAGACAAAATTTTGCAATATCATTTGCTATCCCTTTTTTTAAAATTTCTTGAAGATTATTAAGTGCTTTAATTGAAGCACTATCAACATAATTATTGCCAGTTAGCACAATAAATTTTTTAGCATTCTCATAGTCATCTTCTTTAAAGGGATTGCTCTGTTTTAACTCTTTTAAAGTATATCGTGTACTCTTTACGCTTAAACTAGCAACTCTATGACGAGCTAATTCTTGAAGTAATGCACGAGAAACACCCTTAATGTAAAAAGTATAAACAAGATGTTCTAATGTTGAAGCATGCTTATACTTATTACCTACTCTATCTATTAAAGCTTTATCTTTTTCTCCCCCTTCATCACTCTTCTCAAAACTTTGCCAACACGTTCTAATAGCATGAGCACAAACCTCCAAAGGGGTGTGATGCATGAGAGTTATTTCCATTTTAAAGCTCCTAAAATATATTAAATTCTTATTACAAAATTATATCAATATATGTAACTAATTACTCTTAATCCTCTCTTAAAAAATGATTAAAGAGCTATATATAATCTCTTTTCGATATAATTCGCGTAATTAAGTACCTGACCATAATAAATGTCATATTTTAACGATAAGAAAAAGGTACAGGTACAAGGCAGATTTTTGCAGGACTAGCCATAGCTAATTCAAGAAAATCTAACGCCGTAGATGTACCTTTTTCTTATCGCCCGTAGGGTGAAATGATTTTGCCTCATCTTTGCACTTAAATAGACTTGAATTAGCTATGGCTAGTCCTTCGTCTATTTAAGCACAAATCTAAGGCAAAATCATTTCATTAAAATATGACATTTATTATGGTCAGGTACTTATTTATAATAACTTTTATTAAACTCAAATTAATACGAAATCCTATTTAATCTTGTTTAAACGCTAATTATACTAAAATTATTCGATAAATTTAGTTTATTATATAGAACTTTAGGAGCAAAAAATGAAAATATTATTAATAAACAGTAATCCAGTGGTCTCTAGGTTGACGGCATTAAGTGCAAGAAAAGAAGAGATACACATAGATGAAGTTCAAGAGATTAATGAAGTAAATAACAGTAAATATGATATTGTGTTTGTGGATTCAGACTCGTGGAGCAAAGAGCTAGATAGTGTCATTTCAAAAAAAATTCAAACACAAAAAAGAGTACTTTTCTATGCACAAGATGATAAAAACAGTAAAGAATTATTTGATATAACTATTTTAAAGCCTTTCTTGCCATCAGAAGTTTCAGCTGTTATTCGTTCTGTTGAAGAAGATTATCTTTTATCGCCAAAGGATACTAAGGAAAATTTTGTAGAAGTTGAAGAAGAGAGCATTTTTAATACTTTAGAGACTTCTAAAGATAAAAAAGAGGAAAAGGAAGAAGATTTTTTAATCTCTTTGGATGATACTATAAATTTAGATGAAAAAGTATCAAAAAGTGTTGATGAGATAGGAAAAAATAGTATTATAAAAGATAAAGAAGAAGATTTATTTGCAGAATTAAAAGATAACAGTACAGATTTTGATAAACAGTTGAATGAAGCTTTTCCATCAAAAAAAGAAGAAGATTTATTTGATTTAGACTTTAGTGATGATGTCTTTGAAAAAGAGTTTGATATATTGGATAAAAAAAGTATCAAAGAAGAAAAAGATGAACTTTTTAATTTTGATTTTGATAATACTGAATTTGATTTAAATCTTGATGTTATGAGCGATAATAAAACAGATGTTGAAAATAAAATTAATAGTACAGATAAAAAAGAAGAGAATATAGATATGCCAAGTATAAATGTAAAAAAGAGTGAACCTAAAGTAGAAACAAAAATTTTAGATGAATCAGAAGTATTAAATATTAAAGATATTCTTGAAAATGATGATAATTCTACTATTGAGTTAGATGAGCTAATGACAACCCCTGCTGTAGAGATGATTCCTAGCTCTGATGATAGTAAGAAAAAAGAGAAAAAGAAAAAAGTTGAAAAAGTAGATGAATCTTCTTCTCTTGAAGCTGATACTCTGATTGAGACTATAAATTCACTTCCTATAAACAACCTAAAAGAGCTTTTAGCTGGGTCAACTATTAAAATTACTATTAAATTTCCAAAAGTTAAATAGATGATAGGAGCTATTTTAGTTCTCTCTGGTCCTTCGGGGGCAGGGAAGAGTACCATTATCAATCATGCCTCTCCTAATATTGGAGATTATTATTTTTCTATCTCAACTACCACTAGAGAGCCACGAGAGGGTGAAAAGCATGGAGTTGATTACTATTTTGTAACTCATGAAGAGTTTGAAGAGGGCATTAAAGCAGGAGATTTTTTAGAGTATGCAACAGTACATGGTAACTATTATGGAACTTCTCTAAAACCTGTAAATAGTGCTTTGGATGAAGGAAAATTGGTTATTTTTGATATAGATGTTCAAGGACATCGTTTGGTACGTGCTAAAATGGGCGATTATGTTACTTCTGCATTTATTACTCCACCTACACTTAGCGAATTAGAGAAGCGTCTTTATGCACGTTGTACTGATAATAAAGATATAATAGAGAGACGTATAGAGAATGCAAAAAAAGAGATAGAGGCTATTAGTGAGTTTGATTTTGTTATTATTAATGATATTATAGAAGTTGCTTCTGCTCAATTTTCAACCATTGCGAATGCGTCGAGATTGAAACAAAGCAGTGAAGAGTTAGCAAAATTAGTTCAAAACTGGAAAAATTAACTAAAATAGAGTATACTTTTGATAAATAATCTCAATACTTTATATTGAGAAAACATATCAAAGGATTAAAATGCCAGGTGGAATAGAATTAGCAGTTATTGTTGGAGTAATAATACTACTTTTTGGAGGTAAAAAAATACCAGAATTAGCAAAAGGTTTGGGAAAAGGTATTAAAGATTTTAAATCAGCTGTAAAAGATGATGAAAAACCAGTAGAAAAAGTAGCAGAAGTAAAAGAGATTAAAGCAGATACAAAAGAGACTACTGTAGAAGCTAAAAATACAACCACAACTACTGCTCCAAAAGCATAAATTAAATAGAATATTCTATCTTTTTTGATAGAATGTCAATGTTAAATTTATAAATAAAAACCCTACAAATCACGGAACTCCTATGAAAATCAAATTAGAACTTAGTAAAATTATTGAAAATGCACTTAAAAATGCAAATATTGAAGCAGATGATATTGTTATCTCTGATGCTACAAAGCCCGAGTTTGGAGACTACCAATTTAATGGAGTTATGAAACTTGCCAAAATCTTAAAACAAAATCCAAGACAAATTGCATCTAATGTTGTAGAACATATTGATACTAGCACTTTAATTTCTAAAGTAGAAGTTGCAGGGCCAGGGTTTATTAATATTTGGCTAAATAATGAATGGCTTTCATCACAAGTAAATTCTATTGTTGATGATGAACGAGTAGGGGTAGGGTATATTGATAATCCTAAAAAAGTAGTAATTGACTACTCTGGTCCAAATATGGCAAAACAGATGCATGTTGGGCATTTGCGTTCTTCTATTATTGGCGATACATTGGCTAATCTATTGGAATTTCTAGGAGATGAGGTTATTCGCCAAAATCATATTGGAGATTGGGGAACACAGTTTGGAATGTTGATTGCTTATCTTGAAGAGCAAAATAGAGATGGAAATAGTACCGAACTAAAAGACCTTGAACAGTTCTATAAAGATGCAAAAGTCAGATTTGACCAAAGTGAAGAGTTTGCCAATAAAGCACGTGAATATGTTGTAAAAATTCAAAGTGGAGACAAACACTGTTTAACTTTATGGAAAAGCTTTATTGATGCTTCTTTGGGTCATTGTGAAGAGGTTTATAGAAAATTAGGTGTAAAATTAACACGTGATGATGTTCGTGCAGAGAGCTTCTATAATCCACAACTGCCACAAGTTATTAAAACCCTTCAAGAGAAAGGTCTATCCCAAAAATCAGATGGTGCAGAGTGTGTTTTTATAGAGGGTTCAGATACCCCTGTAATTGTTCAAAAGGGCGATGGTGGCTATCTATATGCCACAACAGATTTAGCAGGATTAGAGTTTAGAAGCAAAGTATTAAAAGCTAAACGTATCTGTTATGTAGTTGATGCACGTCAAGCAGAACATTTTAAACAAGTTTTTAAAATTGCAAAACAAGCCCAAATGGTAGACAAAGATGTAATCTTAGAACACATTGGTTTTGGAACAATGATGGACAAAGGTGGAAAACCTTTTAAAACTAGAGATGGTGGAGTTATTAAACTAATTGACCTTCTTGATGAAGCAGTAGTAAAAGCAAAAGCTTCTATTAAAGAGCGTAATACACATAGTGAAGAAGAGCTAAATAATATTGCTAATGTTCTTGGAATTGGTGCTGTTAAATATGCAGACCTAAGCATTAGCCGAGAATCAAACTATATATTCTCTTGGGAAAAGATGCTCTCTTTCGAGGGAAACACAGCCCTTTATATGCAATATGCTTATGCCAGAATCCAATCAATTTTACGTAAATATAACAAAGAGATAAAAGGAAATATCATTGTAAAAGATGATACAGAACATCGTTTAGCACTAATGATTCTAAAGTTTGAAGACACCCTAATAAAAGCGTCTATAGATGCAACTCCTCATACTATTACATCATATCTATACGATTTAGTTACAGTATTTATGAAGTTCTATGAGCTAAACCCTATCTTACGAGATGACATTGATGAAGAGACAAAAATAAGCCGTTTACTATTAGCTAAGCTAACAGGAGATGTGATTAAAAAATCTTTGGATATTTTGGGTATTAAAGTGGTAGATAAGATATAAGTTATGAAAATAGTAATTGTTTTAGCCATTTTATTAGCAGTAGCTTTAATTACTCTTTTCTATAAAAAAGAAGAGGATACTTTTAAGATGCTTTTTTCTTTTTTTGTTCTCTTCTATATCATTGGTTTAGCTATTGTAGGTACTGTTATGCGTTCACTTATGCCTCTTTTTTTAGCCCATGTTGTAGCTCTTATTTTTTCTTATGGGGCGTTACTTTATTATATTTTTAGAGATAGAAAACAGTTTATAATATGGTTGTTACCTTTTGGAACTTTAGCTTTATATGTTGTATTGGCTTGGATAGGGAATGAGCATATTATTTGGTTTTCTTAGCTTGTTTGTATTAAATTAAAAGTAATATCCTATTCACAAAAACCTCGTAGGTTAATGCCAATGAATTAAGCTTTTTATATTAAAGAATTGTAGGGTGCGATTGCTATCGCACCATTTTATTATTATGCTAAAGTGGAATTTTTGATTTATGACATATTGGTGCGATAGCAATCGCACCCTACAGATTTTTAAATAATTTAAATTTCTTAATTTCTTGTCATTGTCTAATATTGATATATATCAATAGACTTTTATTGATATTACTCTATAATTTTTTGCAATAATAAAAAGGATTCAATTATGATAATTTCAAGTTATATG
>FPHN01000154.1_pt1 | contig 15731 bp, 23 predicted proteins | sample 1057391 | NCBI WGS metagenome assembly FPHN01 (sample SAMEA4473311, study PRJEB15554) | hydrothermal vent metagenome | biome: marine basaltic hydrothermal vent biome; feature: marine hydrothermal vent; material: water | place: Pacific Ocean | collected 2011-06-14/2011-07-23 | depth 1155 m | reverse complement strand
ATATTAACAATGTTTTTACACATTTTTTTACACATTTTTTACACAAAAACCATTAATGATTATTGTGTAAAGATGTAAAATCCTTGTTTTATGGGATTTACTAGCTGTTAGTGAATCGGTTTGCGGTACCGAAGGTCACAGGTTCGAATCCTGTTGGGTGTACCACTTTCACTATTTTTTTACTAATTTAGCCCCTTTACATTTTATTCTTTACACATTTTTATCACATAAAATATTATTTTCTGTTTTGTACTCTTTAAGCTTTTCTAAAAACTTACAACTAACCTAACCCATCCATATTTCATGTGCAAGTTTTCCCCCAGTGATGGGTTAGTTTAGTTTTAGCAAAAGTTAACACTAGCAACCCAAAAGCTCTCCCCCCCTATTTCCCATAATCCCCTTGACGGTTGTTAGTGTTAGCGTTTGCTATTAAGGATTGATAATGAAAGAGTTTGAGGAGCTGACAAAAAAGATTGAGGTTTTAAGTGAATTAAAGTTATTGAAAAATAAAACTAAAAGAGCTTTTTCATCAGTAGTTAGAAATAGAGGAGAGATGACTGAAGAGTTTGAAAACATCTCTAATGAGCTTTTTAGAGTAAGTGAAGAGTTTAATACTTCTATAGAGCTTGTAGAGAAGATGATTCGGTTAGATTGTAAAAAAGTCGTGTAGTTTATCCATTGCTCTGTTTAGAACATCAGGGTCAACGGTGTGAGCGTAGGCTTTGGCTGTGTAGCCTGTTGGGGTTTTTTCAATCTGAACATCAGTTACAACATAAAGACCTTGCTCGTTTGTGTTGTCTTTGTAGTCGGAATTAATAAGACTGCTTCCTATTGGTGGGATAAAATTAACGGTTTCTGTCTCTATATAGGCAGTTCCATTATCGGAATGATAGATAATAGTTGTTTGCATTGTTAAGTGCCTTTATTTTAATTTTGTTCGGTTGGGAACTTGAAATTATATCTAAAGGCACTTTAGAGTGTTAACAAAAAGAGCCTTGGGTATCTCCCTGCATAGGGTGGCTCTTTTTGTTAGCGTTTTTAAAAATTAATTTTATAGGAGGGAAAAATGAGCAAAATCTTTATAAAAAGATTAAATTTGGTTGTTGAAGCAGATGAATATCTTAACAGTTTAGATGAAAAAACAATGTTTACAGAATTTAAAAAAGAATGCCGTAATGGTGGCGTTGAGTGCTACGAGTGTTCAAACCCTGTTTCTCCTATGAAAAAACATAAATCAGATGGATATGCAATACGTCATCACAGAAATAAAAAAAATGATTGTGAAGCTTTTGGAGAGGCTGTATATACAGTTGGACAAGCTAGGGCTAATATTTATTTTGGGGAAGGAACAAAGCATGAAGAGATTAAAAATCATATAGCTAATCTTTTACCAAAACATGGTTTTGAAGATGTTAAGAGTGAAGCTTATATTTATAATGAGTCTGAAAAATATGAGAATGGAGCTAGAAAAAGAGTAAAACCCGATATTAGTGCAGTAAAAAATGGTTTAAATTATGCTTTTGAAGTACAGCTTAGTTATCAGCTTGATGTTGACTTTATGAGAAAAGAGAGTTTTTATGAAAAAACTAATACTTTTGCAATATGGTTTTTTTATTCTTTAGATAGAGAAGATTTTAAAGAATCTGACAAAATGATTTTTTGGAATAGTGGAGAGAATGCTTTTATTATTACTGATGAGACTATGAAAAAATCAAAAGAAGATGGTGTTTTATCTTTTTGGTGTTATTACAATGAGTATCTTTATGATTTAAAAACAGGAAAGATAAAAACTGTTAATAGAAAAAAGATAATTACTATTGATGCATTAAATCAGAAGATTACGGATTCAAATAATTATAGTTTGCATTTTTTAGACTATCAAAAAGCTATTAATAGAAAAAAAGATTTTATCAATAGTTTTATATCTACTGATGAAGAGCTATATGTTAGAGAATGGACTTTACCCATTAATAGAATTATTAAACAAATAGGTAATTTTCAGATAGAAATAGCTATGGCTAAAAACGGTTATTATTTTTTTACAACTGGTGGAAGTCCGATTGATTTTTTTAAAAGCATGAAAGGTTTATCGTCTTATATTTACGATAATTATATTATTAGCACTGGAGCTATTTAGGCAAATTACTTCTAAAATGAGTTTTCCAAGGAAGATTGATTTTAGAGGTAGAGGGGTCTTTGGATAAAGATACGTATCCCCTCTCCTCGCCGACAAAACATTGATTTTCAGGCATGAAAGGATTTTCTGCTACTTAAAAACTGTTTCGGCAGTAATATAGTAGCATTGTTTCCGTTAAAGTCTGTTTAATAAAATGGTTTAGAAGAGAGAGATAGGAATTGGCTAGTTAAAGGGTTGCTCCTTTAATCTAATTTTGAAATGTGGTGTTTAAAAACTATCGCTCTCTGTCTCTTCTAAGTCGCCCTAAACACCATAAAAGGAAGCTTATGAGCTTACAAACTACAAAACAAAATAAAGTCCAAAGCATTGGCGAACAATCACGCGTTATCGTATCACATATATCAGATTTGGATGGTAGAGTATCAAGAGAGTTATATGTTATGTATGCAGGACTTCCTGCAAATACATCTACTGTGTGGGTAGAGTACGGCAATTTAATTGCAAAAGCACAAAGCAGTATTACCGAGTGGGCTACTGGTAAAGATGTTACTATTTTAGATTTTTCTATCTCTCAAGCTTTTTTAAATGAGGTAGCAGAGGTTGCAGAGACTGTTTTAGTATTTGACCATCATACAGGAACAAGAGCTCTTGTTGCACCAAGCAATGCTACTATTATTTGTAATACAAAAGAAAGCACTGTTTCTTTGCTTCAAAAGTATTATGTTGGGTACGAGACTCTTTTCACGAATGTTTGTAGAGAGATTGATTTGAATCTTATTGACAATATAAAAGCCATTGGGCATAAACTATATTTTGATTCTATCTTTTTTTCTAAAGATAAAAACTTACAAGTTGAGCTTGACAAACTTTTTGATGATTCTACTGTACCTGCTTTTTATGAAGCAAAAGGTAAGGAAGAGATTGAAATTGCTAAATCATTGGCAAACCAAGCTGTTATTGATAGAGCTGATAGAACTGCTACTGTATTCAAGAGCGAAGAGCATAGAGGAATTGAGACAGATATTATTGCTCATTTTATGTTAAAAAACAAAAAGATTGATTTTGCAAGAATTGCTTTTGATTTAGAGAAAGATAATCTTAGAATCTTTTCTGTTAGAAAATTAAAAGAGAATCCTCGCTCATTGGAAGATTACTGTGAAGCTAGAGGTGGAGGTGGTCGTGAGACTGCTGGAGCTTTTAGTGAGATGATTGATGATGAACTTTATTTAGTGCCATGTCAACACGAAACAAGACATATTGACACGAATAGAGATACTAGATGCTCTTTATGTGAAAAGATTTTAGAGTATGAATGGGAGTCTGAATTTCGATATGAAGGTGGGGAGTGCTAAGATGAGTCTACACAACCATAAACAAGTTCAAAAGACTAACAAAGATGAAGCTATTAAAATTATGAAAGAAAATCATTTTCAGCGTTTTAAACTAGATTGGTGGGCTGACTTTATGTTTATTTTTTATGATGGAAAAAATTTTATATCTGGGGGAAATTCTATCATCGATTTGAAATTTCTATTAGATGGAAATTTTATTAGAGCTAAAGATGATGATAGACTACTTGGTGGTCTATTTGATATTGCCTAAGGAATTAAAATGAGCCACCTAAACCCAAATTATGCTAAAATATCTCCAAAAACATCAGGAGATAAGCATGAAAGAAGAGCAAAAGGAAAAGAGCATGGTACAGAAAGTTTGCGAGGAGTTGGGTATCAGCCAATCAGAATTAGCACGAAGATTAGATATTGGTCGCTCTTCAATTTCAAAATGGAGCAATGGAGAAAAAATCCCATCAGTAGCACAAGTAGCATTAGAATTAATGTTAGAAAACAACGAACAAAAACAGAAGCTAAAAATAATAGACGATTTTACAACTTTGTTGGGAATAAGAAACAAAAAATAAATAAAATACCCAAAAAAGAAACATATTTAAGCTATTTGTTTCTTTTTTTAAATTATAATCCAATCAAGCTTAACGGCTTGAAAGGATATAAAATGTTAAAAAATAACATTGATTTACGAAAAACTGCTACAGTTGATGACATTATTAGCTTAGAGAGAAAAATTTTAGGGATAGTAGGCATTATAGACTCTTTTGCCGTTAGCTCTGAAATTACAACAGACAATAGCCCAGAGGCTTTTGAACTTATTCGAGATGCAATCCACAATACAATTATTAATGTAGATATTACTTTGCTTAAAGAGAGAGTTGAGTATATGTTTGAGATTTGTTCTGAAGTGTATCATGGGGAGGTGGCGTGATGGAATTTGAACTTTTTGTAGATTTTAATACAAAAACAAAAAAAGAGAGCTTTATTCTAAATATTGGAGTCGGCGAAAATGGTTTAACAGGGATAAAATTTGATGAATTTATTGGTAGCAATGGATATTATTCTTTGATTAACAGCTTTGGAGAGATGAACTTTGGTACTACTGCAAAGAGATGGAATAAGGCTCTATTAGATGCAAGAATAGCAAAACTAATAACTGTTAGTGCTAAAGAGAGAAAAGCAGTTGAAGCTTTTTATAAAGAGTTTCATTTTGATGTTTATACTACTTTTGAAAGTTTACATATTGATTGGAAATTCGGTAAAAACTTGAATTGGAGAATAGATAAAAAATATGTACAGTATGTAAGTAGGTCTGTATATGTTGGGAAAAATAAGCCTACGAATTTTAATGATGCTTTTTATTTGTGTAGTGGTTATAGACGAGTAGAAGTATTGTGTTAAATGAATAAACTAGCACCTTTTGGGTGCTAGAGTTCAGCCATACAAGCCCTTTCAGGAGGGTTTATATGGCTAGAACCATTTCTTGGATAAGAAAGAAATTTTAGCCTAAAATTACTTAAAAGGATTTTAGTATGAGAGTATTACTAACAAAACACATTTCGGTTGAGGCATCTATTGTTTTAAATGAAGCACAAATTAGAGAGATTTCTGAAAAATGGAATGATGATGTTGAAGCATTTTTGGAAAATTTATGTAGAGAAATGGACAATGATGAGTTTGACGAATTAGCAATGGAAAAAATTGAGGTTAACTGGAGCAATAAAAAATATCTTGAATTGAAAAGCAAAGTAAAAAAAGGCGAAAAAATAGCCACAGAAATACCATCTTATTTTAAATATGCTACTGATGATACTGATGATTGGGATTTTTGTAAAGACTTTTTTGACTTTGAGCAGTTAGACAGACTCTCTAAATTTGCTGATGATGAAAATCCAAAATTTGAAGTAAACTGTGTTGTCTACAAAAATAACTATGCTTATGCAACAAATACAAGAATATTGATTGAGGAAAAAGCGAATATAGCAACTGATGTTCTTGTACCTAAAGTTTTTATTGAGCATATGAAAAACGATAATTGTAAATTCAAGATATGCAATAAAGAGTTATCTATTGCACTTGATGGCGAATACTTTAAGAATGAAGCAGTAAATGCTATTGCGTATGAAGGAATACTGATAGCTAAAGAAGATGTAACAATTCCTTTAGTAGACGTTGAAGTTGAAGGGACACTTTTTGCAGATGAATATAGATTGGTACATGACACTTTTTTTAAGACTATTAAAAAAGAACATTATGATTTAGTTATTGGAGCAAAGATGAAATATTGTTCTGCAAATGAAGATAAAAATATTATTTATTTTTCAAATGATAGTCGTAGAATTGCTGTGTCTTGTATAGTGGATTAGTTGAACTAGCACCTTTTGGGTGCTAGAGTTCAGCCATATAAGCCTTCTAAGGAGGGTTTATATGGCTAGAACATTCCTTGTTAAGTGAGGGAATTCTAGCCTAAAATTTATAATAAAGGCTTTAAAATGAGTAAAGTTACTGCAAATGCACTTTTATCTAATGATGAAGTGATTCTACAAATCAAAAAACTTAAAGATGATTTTGTTTCTGAAATGAGAAAAAAATATGAGAATGCAAAGAATGGAATCGGTCTTGATGACCTACCAGACTTTTTGTTAAAAACTCAATATAAGTATTCTGAAGATTTTACACCTAAGGCTCTTTGGAAAAATAATGACAATATTGATGTGGTTAAACATCATATTGAGATTTTAAATAATTTCCAAAAAAAGATTGATGAGATTAGAGAGAATAGTTATGTAATAAAAGATTCTACTTCTACTAATTATAGTGTTGATATAGATTATGGAGATGAATATGGAGAAATTGAAGAGTATTGTATCTGCTATGAATATGATGTGCTTGTTGCAGATTTTGATGCTGTAGCCGTTGAGAGCCATGCTAAAGAGCATATAAGCAATTATGTTAAAGAAGTGCTATACGAAGGCACAGGAGCTTCATATCGAATGAGTGTGAGCTGTGCTGATATTAATGCTCTATTGGATGGAGAAATTACGATTGATACACTTCGTAAGATAAAATATGAAATTTGTGATGTATCAAAAAATCTTAGTAAAGGAGGAAAAAACGCCTAAAAACTAGAACTGTATTGACCCTTTAAAATCCCTATATTTAGGGGTTTATTGATTTTTGAAAATTAAATAAGGGTTGTGCAGTCTTTTTTTGGGTGTTTTTTGAAGGAAAATTATGAAAAAAATTAACAATACAAGAAAACTACCTTTACCAAACTATTTCCAGTGTCCAAACTTGGTAATAGATGAGCTTATGCCTACGCTATCTACAGGGGCATTTAAACAATATCTTTTTTTAATCAGACACACTGTTGGTATGTTAAACAGAGAATCAACAAAAGGCATTTCACAAGAAAGAGTTATTGCAGGTACAGGAATGAGCAGAACTTCTGTTTATCGTGCCAGTAAAGAGCTAAAAGAATTAGGATTAATTGAGGTTTTAGGAACTAAAAAAAGTGGTTATGAATACGTTGTATTTTTTGAGGTTTCAGCTCATAATTATAACTTCAAAACCTTTCTTATGTTTCAAATTGAAACTTATAAAAAACATGGTCTTATGTTTCAAAATGAAACCTCTTATGTTTCAAATTGGAACATCCTATATATATTAAATACATATTTAAAAGACAATAATAAAAAATATATAAAAAAGAATCCTCTTAAATCTGCTTCTAAAAAGAAAAAATCAGTTAAACAAACAAAATCAAAAACTGACTTTACAACAGTAGAAGTTTTTATCAATTATGATGATTTTAAAAAAATGGTTATGCATTTAGAAGAATTAAATGGTTCTTTAACTGCTACTAGAATTACTAAGAATTTAAATAAATTAAAATTTAACAAAGGTAGAAGCTTTGCTTTTGATGCAGAGGCTTTTAAAAGAGCTGTTGATAAATTTATAACTCAAACTGACTATCTTGGTATTTGGGTTGAAGATGTTAAGAGAGATAAAAAGCAAAAAGAAAAAACAAATGGAGTGGATGATTTAAAACAAGAATCTAAAAATGAAATTTCTGTTGACGAATTAAATGAAGAGTTAGCAAGTTATGGGATTATAGCATGAGACAGATTACAAGCAGTGAAAACATTAGAAGCATAATTGACGCTATTAGAAAGAGTCCTGAAGAGAAAAAACGTTATGAGGAAGCTAGAGCTGAAGAAGCTAGAAAAGAAGCAGAGAGAGCTAAACAAGAGAGAATTGAACTTTTAAATCTTAGATGGAGATTAGCTAACGTACCAAGCAATTATCATCATAGCAGATTAGTTCCTTTTACTTCAGCTCCAAGAAATAATCAAGATAAAATCAATATGCTAAATCAGTTAAAAGTTTTAGAGCAAATTAAAAATATTGATGATGTAACAAAGCACAATATCATTTTTCACGGTGGGTATGGAAAAGGTAAAACACATTTTGCTACATGCTTAGTTAGAAAAGTTTTATGGAACAATCAAACAGCAGGATTTGTAAGAGCTAGAGAGTATTGTGATTTTAAAAATAAAAAGTCTGATAGAGTAGATTTTTTTGAGAACATTAGATTTTTGGTTTTAGATGAAGTTGGAGATTTTGATATGCCACAATGGGAAAAAATGTGGCTTAAAGAGCTTATTATTGCCCGTGATGCAAATGGCTTTAAAACGCTTGTAACTACCAATTTAGACAGTGCAGGTATTAGAGAGTTCTTTAGAGGACGAGCAGAGGATAGACTGCTTAATAGTGCTACTAGGTTTGTTAATTTTGATGTTGTTAATGGGGCTTGTAGTTTGAGAGGTGTTAGATGAGAAAAAGTATTCAGAAATCTTTATTTGATTCCAAAATAACTAAAAAAGAAGAAAAATTATTAAATCTAAATTTCTTTAAAAACTATTTTTTTGAAAAGTTAACAGGTAGATGGGAAATGGATAGTGGGAAAGGGAAAATATTTTATGAATATAAAGGAGAAAGTTATCAAATTAATAAACTTTTTGAAAATAAAAAAATTCCTTCTTGTAAAGATATTATGGATTTAAAAATCTCTGATATTACAAAAGAGAATTTTTGTAATTATGTAGAACTTTTTGGAATGAAGAGTGCTTATAGCTTGGTAGAAGATTTTAAAAAAACTACATGGATATGTGCCAGTAATTCAAATAAGAAATTAACAGATTTGGAACTCTCTAATATTATTGATATTGTTGATAGAGCTATTATTAATGATATTTTTATAATTGAAGAGGTTGAGAATCGCCCAGGTTGTCATGATGGTAATTGTTTAGAAAAAAATATATTAAAAGGAAATATGGCTTTTTCTAGCAGGGAGGTTTGGTAAAATAGACTTATTTGTCTCTCCATATGGCTTGGAGAGCTTTTTTATCTCTTTCAATTTTCCTCTTTTGGTTTATACTCTTCAAATAACTCTCTTATATCATTTTTAAAATTTGGTTGACTCATTATTAATTCTGAAATTAGCTCTCCATTTGAGATACCTTTTTTTTGAGCTACATAATCTATCCAATACTGAATATACATCGGAAGATACAAGCCTTTTGTATCTTTTTTTCTAAACATTTGTGGTATTTGTTCGTAAATTTTACTCATTTTAACCTCTTATTTTTTTTTTACTCTTATTTAAAAAAAACTCTTTCTTAATTTATTTCTTAAATTTATATATTATAGCTTATATAATTTATAAAAATAAGGATTCTTATGCTAGATGAGACAATAAAGAGTATTGCTGACACTAAAATATCTGCAAGTGGCATACTTTTAACAGGGAGCAGTGCAACATTAACATACGGTGTTATGACTGTTTCTTATCAAGATTTAATTTTGGGGTTTGCTGGTTTCTTGCTCTCTGTCTTTTCTTTCTATTATGCTTATACGCATGAAACTGAAGAGAAAAACAGACACCAAATTTTATCAGAAATGTTTAGACATTTGATTTTTGGTACTTTTGCTTTTCCTGCTATGTATAGTTTTATGGTTCTAAAATTTAATCTATCTTTTTCAATCAATATTTTTATAGCTGTTGTTATCTCTTATTCTATTATGAGATTTGTAGATGTTGGGCTTAGTGGAGCTTTGGCATTTTTGAAAGCATGGCTAAAGGATAAATAATGGCATTAATGTTTTTCAAGATGATATTAGCTTTGTTGTTTGCAATGTCTTTATTCCAAAAAATGTTTTTTCGTAGTGTTAGTACTTTTTTAACATTTTTTTTGGGGTTTGCTTGGGTTTTTCTGGACTCTTTGGATAAAGGAGATATAGGATTGTGGATTGTAAGTACGGGGTTAATTTTTATGTATTGGAGGGCAATGCAGAAACCTCCAGCAGATACTTTGATTTAAAAGGAGTTATATGTTTGCAGGTTTAAATGTTTTGGGTTTTATTTTTAATAGTAGAAAGTATTTGTTAGCTTTTGGAATTATGGCTGTTCTTTGGGGGGTAGCTTTGGAAATTATAGACTTTTATCATGAATGGCATACTAAACCTATGTTTGAGTTAAAAAGTGATTTAAAAGCTATTAAAGAAGAGTTGAGAATTTGCAAAAACTCCAAGGCTGTTGAGGTTTTTGTGACAGAAAATAGAAGTGTTTTTAATAGTTACAGAGAAAGAATAGAGGAGTTGAATAGTGAAGAGTTTAATGTTACCAATGTTGATAATAATAGCTATGAATGGATGTACGAATAAATGTAAACCGTCTGTAGAGTTTATAGAACAGAAATATCCTGTAATGGAAACTGTGGATATTAATAAAACTATTGAGATTCCTAGTTATAGGATTCCTCGTGCTGATATTGCTATTGATGATTCTAATGTGACAATGAGTATTGATACTTTTAGGAAAATAAAAGATGGAGATGCTTTGAAAGTTAGATATTTGATGAATAGATTAAAGGTGTGGATGTTTGGTGTGGAGGTTTTGAATGAGCAGGTTCGGAGATTTAATAGGGAGTTTGTAGATGGAAAGAAGTGAAGCAATTAGAATTATAACTTTAAAGTGTAGAGAAATGGGTATACATAAAGTTGAACAGATTCAATACGTGATTGCTACTGTTGAGCATGAGACAGCAGGAACTTTTAAACCAGTTGAAGAGGCTTATTATATTCCTAATGCAGAGGCTTATAGAAGACGAAAATTAAAATATTATCCATATTACGGTAGAGGCTTTGTTCAATTAACTCATAAATATAATTATGAAAAGTTTTCTAAAATAATGAATATTGATTTAGTTGGTAATCCTGCTTTGGCTCTTGAATTTGATAACTCTTTGTTTATTTTGATTTATGGAATGATAAAAGGAACTTTTACAGGTAAAAAGCTTGATGACTATTTTAATAAAGCTGGGTCAAATTTTGTGAAAGCTCGTAAGATTATCAATGGCACAGATAAAGCTAAGAAGATAGCTATTTTGGCTCAAAATATTAGAGTGGATTATTTTGATGAAGTTTTATAGTGATGTAGTTATTTCTCCTTTACCTAGCCATAGGTATATGCTCTTGGAAGAATACAGATATAAAGATGTAGTTGTTCCTGTTGGCTTTGTTACAAATGGGGCTGATATTCCAAGAGTTTTTTGGTCTTTTTATCCTCCGAATAGAAGTGACTATTTACCTGCTGTGATTGTGCATGATTATCTTTGTTGGATGGCGAAGAAAACAGATGATGATACTCTCTATGAAAAAGCTGATGAGTATTTTAAAGAGATATTGGAAGCTCTAGGGATTAGTGAATTTGATGTGTTTGTTTTACATGGTGGGGTTAGATTTTATTCTGTTTGCGTGAGACCTTTTGTAAAAAAATGGTGTAGGGGTAAAATAGGGGGAAAAAGTGTTTTTTAAGAATGGGTTTGAAGCCCTAAGGTGTGGGGTTTGTTGTGCATTATTAAAGAAAAGTAAGAGTTTTCTATATCGACCCCATGCAATGCCCTATTTTGTGGGGTTTGCTCGGTTTTTACCTATTTTTGCTAGGGGGGAAAAATGGGGGTAAAAAAGGGCTTTGTTAATTCTAAAAGATATGGGGCAAAAGTTAAGCTTTATTATCCTGTTGACCATGCTAAAAGCAAAGATATTATTTACTATGTCACTTATAAGAAATCTAATGGTAAAAAAGCAACTCCTGCCGTTGGCAAAAAGTCAAACGGTTGGACTGAAAAGAGAGCGTTTGAACAGAGAGCTAAACTTATCGATGAAGACAAATTTGGAGTCGGTATTCATGGTAACATGATTACTCTTGGAGATTTGGCAAATAAATATTTTGATTTTTCAAAACTTCATAATCGTTCCTGGTTAAAAACAGAACAGAAATATAATAAACATCTCTCTTATCTGAATGATAGAAGTGTTATGAGTTTGACAGAAGATGATGTTGTTTCTTTACAAAAAGTTTTGAAAGATAAAGATTATTTTGATAGATACAATAATGATATTGTAACTATTCTTATTACTATTGTTAATTTTGGAGTTAAAAGAGGGATTATTAAATATTCTCCAATAAGAAATATTCAAAAGATTAAAGTGGACAATACAAATAATAGATTTTTAAAAGTAGAAGAGGTTAATAAATTACTTGAAGCTTCAAAAAAAAATAAGCTTTTTGTGAATTTTATAATGATAGCCATAAACACAGGTGCAAGAGCCAAAGCTATATTGCTTTTAAAGAAATCTGATATTAATTTTGATGAGATGATGCTAAGACTTAGGAATACAAAGACAAATAAATCTTATAATGTTCCTATTAATAAAATGTTTTATGACCATTTTGTTGATGCAGAGGATGGATATTTGGTCGGAGGTTCAAAGAAATATACATATAGTGCATTTCAACCTAAAATCAAAAAGTTTTTAGATGAAATGTTTAACAAAGGCATGAAGCCAAAACAGAATGGACGAGTGAAATTGCATACACTTAGACACTCTTTCGCAACAATATTGTCTATCAATAATATTAACACTTTACAATTAAAGGAGTTATTAAATCATGGCGATATAAAAATGACAGAAAGATATACCCATTTAAATGTTGAATCAAATAGAAGTGCTATTGATGGGCTTGGGGATATTCTTAATGCTAAGAAATTATATAGTGAAAGTGAGTAGCAATTATGAAATTTAAAAGATTAAAAGCTCCATTTGGTTGGCTTGGTGGTAAAAGCCAGTTGGCAAATGACATTGTGAAGCTGATGCCTGAACACAAGATGTATGTAGAGGTGTTTGGTGGTGGGCTGAATGTGTTGTATGCAAAAGAGAAGATTCGGCTTGAAGTTGTTAATGATATTAATGGAGAGCTGATTAATTTGCATAGACATATTAGAAAGAGTCCTAAAAGTTTGAGTTTTTATCTCAAGCAATTTCTGATTAGTCGTGAGCTGTTCTATGATATGAAGTTTAAGAGATTTAAGCCTCGTAATGATATTGAAAGAGCAGCCGTTTATTATTATCTTATTTCTCAAAGTTTTGGGTGTAAGTGTGATAACTTTGCAATGAGTACTAAGAGCTTTAGGAAGCCTAATGATATTTATAAGAGTTTTCATAAGTGGTCCAATCGATTAAAACATACGACTATTGAAAATATGAGTTTTGAGAAGCTTATTAAAACTTATGATAAAGAGGGTGCGTTCTTTTATTGTGACCCACCTTATTATAAGACTGAGAAGTATTATAAAAATATTGGAGAGTTTGGAGAGAGGGAGCATAGGCTTTTGGCTGATGTGCTTCGTGGCTCTAAGGGTAAGTGGTTGGTAAGTTATAACGATTGTGAGTTTATTCGTGAGCTGTACCGTGGGTTTAATATTTTAGAGAGTAAGGAGATTGAGTATTTGTTGGGTAAAAATGTGCATGGTAAGAGGAAAGTGGTTAGGGTGATAGTTATTATTAATGAAAATAAAGTTTTTATAGATACGGATAGTGTTTTATCAGCTAACTGCTCTATTGAGCATAATCCATCTACAGGAGATAGGGAATTGATGCTTAGGATTATTCATAAATATGGTGGCTTTACTCTTCTTGAAGTGTCAAACAAAGAGGAGGGTAATCAGATTGTAGAGTCTATATCAAATGAAAAAAACAAGACCAGTATTGCTATTGAGAAAAAGCAATATGAGTTATTTAAAGATGGTTGCGAATATGCTTTAAATCTTTTGCCAAAGGTAGAATAGTGACCTTTAACGCTTCCCTAGATGGTGCTGAAGATAATATTAAAAGTGCTGATGTTAAAAGTAAGGTAAAAGTTCGTAAAGCTTCAGGAGATGATAATAGTTTTAAATTAACTATTACATCGCACCGATTGAGTTTAGCAAAATTTATCTCTTCTATTACGACAAAGAGAGTATCTGTAAACAGAAAAGGGAAGAGATATAAGGGTAAGAGAAAGATAGTAAAAGTAAAAGTTCGAAGAGGTAAGGCTAAAGAGTTGCATGGTGGGTTCTATGCCTCTAAGCAACTATTTAAACGAGAGGGTAAGAGTAGGCTTCCTATTAAGAAACTTTCTACTATCTCTGTAATCGATATGTTTACAGAAGAGATAGTTGATAGAGGGTTTAAAAAAGTTGAGGAGAATTATCCTAAAACTTTGGAGAGAAATTTTAATTTCTATATAGGAAAATAAAAAAGGTACTTCCGAGAGGTCTAAACGCCTACGGTTCGGAGAATCCCGTTTTTTACCTAGATATACCCTGAAAAACCGTGTTACACAGTTACAGGTTAGCTGTGTAACATCGCTCTAGCAGTTCCCATGTTTTTGGTATCCAAAGACAATAAAAGGATTGTAGGGCTTGTAACATAATAAAGGAGTTTACGTAACATGGAATGGAGTTCTACAGATTTTGGAAATATTGTCGGCAAGAGTAGAATGCAGATTAATAGATACCGTAAAGAGGGTATGCCTTCTATTCAAAAAGGTAAGAATTATTATTTTAATTATGATTCTATTCGATGGCTTTTTAATACAGGGGTGGAGCAGATAGAGAGAACTGATGAGTCTGATGATGTAGAGTCTTTACCAGCTCGTGAGCGAAAAGATTTAGCTGATGCTAAAAATAAAGAGTTTGACCTTGCTGTCAAACAGGGTAAATTTATTCCGAATGATGTTGCTCGTGCAAATGGTGCTAATGCAGGGGTATTTGTAAGAGAAACTATATCAAGTATGCCTGACAGGCTTATTCCTAGATTAGAGATTGATGATATAGAAATAAAGCACTATCTTAGATTAGAATTAAAAAAGGAAATATATGAGTCATTATTGAAAATAAGCAATTTTGCAAAAGGATAAGAGTGTTTGAAGATTTGGTAATACATTTTGGTGCTATTGATGATTTAACCTTTAATAATGCATCTAAACCATTACCAAATATTTTAATATCTGAATGGGCTGATAAATATAGAGAACTTCCAAGAGGTGGAACTGAACCTGGTAGGTGGAGAACAGCAAGAACACCTTATTTAAAAAAGATTATGGATGAATTGAGTCCACAGTCCATAACTCAAAAAGTTGTAGTTATTAAAGGTACTCAACTTGGTTTCACTGAAGTTGGAAACAATCTTATAGGATATTATATCCATATAGACCCTAGAAATATTGGTATGTGGCTTCCATCAGATGCACTAGCAGAACGACACGCCAAAAAAAAACTTTGGAAGATGATAGAGACTACACCTTCTTTAAAAGAGCTAGTTTATCCAAGAAACAAGGGTACAGGCGAGAACTCAACTATTACTCAACTTATGTTTTTGGGTGGTACTACATCACTTTATGGTTCAGGTTCATCAGCTTCTTATCGTTCAGATTCTATCTCTATAGCAATCAAAGATGATGTTGATGGATTTGTTGATGATGTAGAGGGCGAGGGTTCTCCGATTAGGTTAATTGATAACCGTACAGATTCTTATGCAAATAGAAAAATCTATACTAACTCTACACCAACAGTAGATGGAATGAGCCATATTCAATTAGAATTTGAAGAGTCAACACAAGCCGAATACTATATGCCATGTCCAGAGTGTACGCCAACAGACCCAAAACTTCAAAGTAAGCTAAATATGGTCAAATTTGACCTTGAACATTTTAAATACACACATGAAAACTACAAACTTACTTCTAGTGTAGAGTTCTGCTGTGAGCATTGTGGTTCACTTATCAAAGAGCATAAGAAAACTTGGATGATGAGCCGTGATAGTGGTGCAAAGTATATTGAGAAGAAAGAGCATAAAACAAA
>FPHN01000178.1_pt1 | contig 16143 bp, 15 predicted proteins | sample 1057391 | NCBI WGS metagenome assembly FPHN01 (sample SAMEA4473311, study PRJEB15554) | hydrothermal vent metagenome | biome: marine basaltic hydrothermal vent biome; feature: marine hydrothermal vent; material: water | place: Pacific Ocean | collected 2011-06-14/2011-07-23 | depth 1155 m | reverse complement strand
TAAACCTGTCGCCAACCATTGATTCTCTATCAATGACTAAGTTACAAAAGTTATATTTATGGACTTTATCACTTAGTTTTTTATTGTTCCACATTATTTGGTTTTCATAATGTGGTTATGGCATTTTATTTTATATTTTCTTTGATTTTTCTATTATTTTAACAAATTTTTTGATTAAATACATATGAATCTTTTATAATTTTTCATATATTATATTATACTATATGTTTATTAACAGTTACTAACCCTCTGCTCTAATTATCTCAACAGCTTTGACCATATTTTTTAAACTAGGTTTTACCTCTTCCCATTTTCGTGTTTTCAAACCACAATCAGGATTAATCCAAAGTTGTTCTTTTGGTAATACGTCTAAAAGAAGTCTAATTTGAGTAACTATCTCTTCTACGCTTGGAACTCTTGGAGAGTGAATATCGTAAACTCCTGGTCCTACTTCTTGTTTGTAGCCAACCTCTTTAAATATTTTCAATAGCTCATTCCCACTTCTTGCTGTCTCTATTGAGATGACATCAGCATCCATAGCTTCAATGGTTCTTATAATATCGTTAAATTCAGAATAACACATATGTGTATGAATTTGTGTCTTCTCCCAAGCAGAACTTACAGCAATTTTAAAGTCACGAACAGACCAATCTTCATAATGTTTAATCTTTTCATCTCTTAGTGGATAACCCTCTTTAAAGGCAGCCTCATCTACTTGAATAATTTTAATTCCTGCTTTTTGTAAATCATCTATCTCATCAGATAGGGCTACAGCAATCTGTTTTGAAACCTCATCTCTAGGCTTATCATCACGAACAAAAGACCAGTTTAAAATGGTTACAGGACCCGTTAGCATACCTTTCATTATTTTATCTGTTTTGCTTTGAGCATAGGTAATCCAATCAACTGTCATAGCTTTTGGTCGGCTAATGTCTCCATAGATAAATGGTGGTTTTACACAACGGCTTCCATAACTTTGAACCCATCCATTTTCAGAAAATCCATAACCTTTAAGTTGCTCTCCAAAGTACTCAACCATATCATTTCGTTCAGGCTCTCCATGAACTAAAACTTCAATCCCACACTCTTCTTGAAAATTAACACAATCATCAATATAAGCTTTCATCTGCTTTTCATAATCTTCTTGTGATAGTTCACTCTTTTTAAAATCTCTTCTTGCTTTTCTAACTTCTGGAGTTTGTGGGAAAGAACCAATGGTTGTTGTTGCTAAATCTTTATATCCCAATAGCTCTTTTTGGATTTTAATTCTATCTTCAAAAGCTCCATCACGCTCAAATTTATTAATAGACTCAACACGATTCTGAACAGCTTTATCATGAATAAGTTCCGAGTTTGCTCTGCTCTCATTAGCTTCTACATTCTCTTTTAAAGCTATTTTCTCATCATCACTTAAAACATCCTCTCCTTCAAAAAATATCTTAGAGATTAAAGCCACCTCATCTAATTTTTCAACAGCATAAGAGAGCCAATTTTTAATCTCTTTATCCATTTTCTCTTCATATTTTAAAGCAAATGGAGTATGAAGCAGAGAAGAAGATGTACTTATAATAATATTCTCTTTTTTTACTGACTTAGCTAATTCTTCTAAAAGTGAAAGAGTTTTAGATATATTGTTTTTCCAAATATTACGACCATCGACTACACCAGCAATTAAAACTTTATTTGAATTTGCAATAAGCTCTAAACTCTCTTTGTTCTCTTCTCCATATAAAAAGTCAAGCCCTAAAGCCCAAATAGGAGTATGAACCAATACTTTTGTTGCTTCATTTGAGTGTTCAAAATAGCTTGTAACCACAATTTTAATATTGTCACTAACTTTTGCCAATTTATCGTAAGTTGGTTTTATAAGACTTAAAACAGCCATTTGATGGTCTTTAACAAAAATTGGCTCATCTATTTGAACAACAATCTCATCATCAAGTTTTGAAATCTCTGTTAAAAGCTCCTCATAAATAGGTAAAATTTTAGAGAACAGCTCATATGTATCTCCTCTATCTACTCTTTTTGAGAGTCCTAAAAATGTAATTGGTCCAATAATATTTATTTTGGTTTTAATACCTAAAGCTTTTGCCTCTTTATATTCATTAATAATCTTAGAAGCATTAAGTTTGTACTCATCTGCCAAAGAGAGTTCTGGAACAATATAGTGATAGTTTGTATTAAACCATTTTGTCATCTCCATTGCTACAGATGATTTATTTCCTCTTGCCATAGCAAAATAGAGTGTTTCATTTGTTAAATCTTTAAATCGTTTAGGAATGGCATTTAACATAATTGCTGTATCAAGCATATTATCATAAAGTGAAAAATCGTTTGAGCTAATAAAATCAACTCCTGCCTCTTTTTGATAATTCCAATGACGAGCTTTTAAATCTGATGCTACATTTTCTACTTCTGAAAATTCTGTTTTTCCTGACCAAAAAGCCTCTAATGCTTTTTTTAGTTCTCTTTGTTCTCCAATTCTTGGAAATCCTACTACGTAATTTTTTGACATGGGTATATCCTTTGATATTTTATAAATGTTTAAATAGCTATTTTTGATTGTTTATTTTATAAAATGTAAAAAAGGAGGATGCACACCAGTACGCCGAAATGCAAAATAGGTTGTATAGTATGGACAACGAGGAATATAGTGATGGATATGTAACATGATATGAGCTAAATGATTAAAATAACAATTGCAAAGGCAGGGTTTAAAATCGTTATGAAAAGTATGAAGCTCTAAAATTTCAGTTGGTGGGTCATCTTCTTCAACCTCATCTTCATGAGAAAAACGACAAGTAATCAAAGCTGTAACAGCCGAAATTTGAGCATTCATAGTACGTGCGACACTGTAGGCTAAAATAGATGATAAAGAGAAATATGTTTTACCAAAGCCTTTTGGTCTTTTCACGCTGTTTATGTCCTAATATTTTTTTAAATAGCATTTTATCTGAAATATGATTATCTTTGTATTAAAAAAGTAATATATGTTAACACAATGAAATAGTTTAAACTACTATTTTAAGGGCTTTAATAGTATATTGTCATCCAAGTAAAAAATAAAAGGATAGCCTATGGGAGAACTCTTTTCAGAAGATTGGATTAACCTTCTTAAAGATTTATGGAATGCAAGTGAAGATATATCGGGGAAATTAGCAGAAATTAACTTCTGCTCAACAATCACTTGTGGATTTAAAAATGAAGAATTTCCCAAATGTATATTTATAGTACAAAATGGAATAGCAATATCAGCAGGATTGTATCAAGGAGAAAAATCAGATTGGGATATGAGAGCAAAAAAAGATAGTTGGAACAAGTGGAGTAAAAAATCACTAGGTATGACAGGTATGAGTATAGCTGTGGCTACAGGACAACTTCAGTTCAAAAAAGGAGATTTTAAAACTATGTTTAAAAATCCATCTATGACAGGACCATTTATCAAAAGTTTTGCATTAATGACCCAAATTTAATATTTTCTCTTCTCATCATAGTATATGAAAAGAGAACAATATTTATTATTGATTTTTCCCACCCTTAGCAGATTGAATCGAATGAATATAAGAGTAATCTATCTTAATTTCTAACTCTTTTGGTAAATTATTAACTAAACGTTCTAACATTCCCTCAAAATCTTCAAATAGATAGTTTGCCATTGAACCAGGGATTGGATTAATCTCGTTTAATAAAACCTCTCCATCAACTACAAAGAAATCACAACGAATAATTGAACCCTCAAAAATATCTGCATAGACCTTTTTAAAAGAGTTCTGAATATCATTTTTTAGTTCTGCTGTAATTGATGCATCTTCTACTTTTCCATCTCGTGAAAAATCAAGATATTTTTTCTCGAAATCTAAAAACTCCTCTTTGTTTGGCTCTTCTATGATTGAGAGTTCAAAATCAGAAGTTTTACACCCTGCTTGATTATACTCTAAAACTCCCTCTATAAATGGTTCAATCAATACTTGATTATCAAATTCAAAAGCGACATCTAAAGCATAATCTAACTCATCAGCACTTTTAACAATGCTTACACCAATACTACTTCCTAAACGAACAGGCTTAATAATTACAGGATATTCAACTTCAATATCACGATTATCAGAGCTATTTAGCACCGAATACGGAACAACTTTAACACCTAAACTCTCTGCATATAATTTTGTATAAAGCTTGTTATACGACAATACAGAGGCATCAACTCTTGGCGAAATATAAGGGATATTATTAAACTCTAAAAGAGAAGCTATTTTTCCATCTTCTCCATCACGTCCATGAATCAAATTTAAAACTGTCCCTAAATTTTGCTCTTTTAGTCCAAATAATCCCTCTATGCAAAAAGAGTCTTTTTTTAAGACAAGCTTTTTATCTTTTTTATACGCCCCATCAGAAAAATGGTTTGACTTCATATTTTTAGAATCAACTAAATAAAACTCTCTATTACTATCAACAAAAATAAAAGAGAGATTTGATTTTTTTAAAACTTTTTTAACTGTAATCGCTGAAACGATAGAAATTTCATGCTCAAAGCTAGAGCCACCAAATAGTATTGCTATATTCATATTATTACCTTAATAAATTAATAGAGGTATTTTATCGTATTTGGCTTATAAGCGTTGCAATTTTTTTAATCCATGCTTAACCAAAGCAGAGACATCTCCTGTAGCTCCTATAAGTGCTTTTCGTATATGCTCTTTTTTAAATCCTAAACTCTCTAATGCCAATATTGCATCAGACATTCCATTATCCACAGAAGTATCTGCATTGCCATCTACAATAAAATCTGCTAACTCTACTAAAATGCGACTCGCAGCTTTTGGACCAATCCCTGGAACACGTTTGAGCAGTGTTACATCTTTGTCTGCTACCACACGTGAAAAAGTAGCAGGAACAAAGGTTGAACATGTAGCCATTGCCACTTTTGGACCTACTCCATTTATTTTAATGAGCGTATCAAACATTTTTTTCTCGTTCATCTCCATAAAACCAAATAGCAAATTGGCATCTTCACGAATAATTTGTGTTACCAAAAGCTTTACCCTACTTTGAGTAATAGAATGTGAAGTATTTACTGAAATATTGACTTCATAAATAATTCCATTTACATTTAAGTGTATGAAAGTTGGGTCTTTTTTTTCTATTGTGCCTTCTATTCCGACTATCATTTTTTTTCCTAATAAATTATTAACTGAAGTATAGCAACTATTTTTAAGAAAGAGAGATGATTCTTATAATTTTACTCTTTTTTTTTGTTAAAAAGTGTTCTTTAATTAAAAAAGGGGGATAATTTGATTTTTAAATTATATATAGGAATATTATTTTATGCGTAAAACAAAAATAGTTATAACAGTAGGACCTGCAACATCATCATTAAAGATGATTACAAACTTAATCAAAAAAGGAGTCAATGTTTTTAGACTCAATTTTTCACATGGCGACTATAAAACACATAAAGAGAGTATTAAAACCATTCGCCAAGCCTCAAAATTACTTAAAAAAGAGGTTGCTATTCTTCAAGATATTTCAGGACCAAAGGTTCGTATTGGCGAGATAGATGGAGTACTTTTACTTAAAAAAGGAGAAACATTTAAACTAACAAAAGAAGAAGATAAAACTAACCCAAGAAGTTTGGCACTTAGCTATCCAAAAATTATTGACATGGTAAATATAGGCGAAGAGGTATTTTTTGCTGATGGGACAATACAAACCGTAGTAATTGATAAAAGTGCTAACCATTTAGAGTTAAAACTTTTAAATAGTGGCGAATTGACCTCTAAAAAAGGGGTAAACTTTCCAAAAACAAAGCTAAAAATTTCTGCAATTACCAAAAAAGATGAAGAAGATTTGGCATTTGGAGCAAAAAGTGATATTGATATTGTAGCTCTCTCCTTTGTTCAGAGTGCCAAAGATATTTTAAAAGCAAAAGAGATTATGCACCAACATGATTTTGACCCATTTATTGTTGGCAAAATTGAAACAGGCGAAGCCATAGAAAATTTGGATGAAATATTAGAACTTTGTGATGGCGTTATGGTAGCACGTGGAGATTTGGGTGCAGAGTTTGGAGTAACAAAACTGCCAAGAATGCAAAAAAAGATAATATCTATTGCAAATGATATGAATAAACCTTGTATTACAGCTACTCAAATGTTAACAAGTATGAAAGATAATCCGTTCCCAACCCGAGCCGAAGTAAGCGACATTGCCAATGCTGTTTATGATGGAACGGACGCTGTAATGCTTAGTGATGAGACAACTATTGGTAGTTTCCCACTAGAAGCCGTTCAAGTTTTGCATGATACAATTAAAGATGTTGAGTATGACTATCCTTATTTTAAATCATGCAAAAGTGATAACTCTGCTGATGCTGTATCTAAATCAGCTGTAGAGTTGGCAAAAAATCTGGACAAAGAGGCTCTTGTAGCCTTTACTATGTCTGGCATGTCAGCTCAAACTCTCTCTAAATATCGCCCAAAACAGAGTATTTATGCTATTAGCCATAGCCTAAAAACACATCGAAGACTAAGCTTGGTTTGGGGAGTTAATCCTCTGTTTATGATGGATAAAGTCCTTAATCCTACTCGACTTATTTATGACTTTGTTCACAAAATTTTAGAAGAAGAGTATGCTACTATAGAGAGTAGATTTATCATTACCATGGGTGCAACTACAGGAAAAAGTGGCTCAACAAACTTTATACGACTTCTAAATAAAGAGGGTATGGAGGCTGTTTTAGCTTCGGAGTTTTAAACTATTTAGATAAAATTACACCCAATAGTTTGGGTGTAAGTACCTAACCATACTATATTCCAAAACGGAGACCTATCATCAGACTAAAATCAATCTTTACAAACAGCTTCGGTATTCTATTTTCTCGTGTTACAGGTTTAGGGCGTGATGTTCTTATGGCATCGGCTCTTGGAGCATCTGGATATTCAGATATTTTCTTTGTTGTATTTAAACTTCCTAATCTTTTTAGGCGTATTTTTGCAGAGGGTGCATTTACCCAAGCTTTTATGCCTTCATTTATAGCTTCCAAACAAAAAGGAGTCTTTGCTACAGCTATATTTTTACGTTTTATGCTTATTTTGGTATTAATGTCTATCTTTGTAAGCTTCTTTCCAGAACTGCTCACAAAAGCCATTGCCCTTGGATGGAGTGACGAAAAAATAGCCTCTTCAGCCCCTTTGACAGCCATTAACTTTTGGTATTTAGATTTAGTTTTCATAGTTACTTTTTTAGCAACCCTACTTCAATATAAAGAGCATTTTGCTACTACAGCAATGTCAACAGCACTACTAAATCTCTCTATGATTTCTGCTCTGTTACTCTATATGAAAGAAGAGCCACAAATAATTATATATGCTCTCTCTATTGCTGTTTTAATTGGGGGACTTCTGCAAGTAACGGCTCATATTATTGCTATTAAAAAGTTAAAAATGCATCGTATTCTACTGGGTGGATGGAAATATAGAAACAAAAAGAGTAAACAGAAAGATTTAAAAGAGGAGACTAGCCTATTTAACCGTCTATTTTTTCCTTCTGTGTGGGGAAATTCTATGCCTCAACTCTCCTCTTTTATAGATACTGTCTTAGCCTCTTTCCTTATTTCAGGCTCTATATCTTATCTTTTTTATGCAAATCGTGTATTTCAATTACCTCTTGCCATTATTGCTATTGCTGCATCTATGGCACTTTTTCCTGCTATCTCAAAAGCCCTTAAACATGGTAATGAAACTTTGGCTTACAAACATCTGAATCGTGTATTTTGGATTTTATTAGCCTTGCTAGGTTTTGCAACACTTACAGGAATAATCCTTTCTGAACCAATTGTATGGCTACTTTTTGAAAGAGGTGCATTTAATCCTGAAATGACTACTAAGACAGCCCAAGTACTTAGTATGTATATGCTAGGGCTTATTCCTTATGGTTTAGCAAAACTCTTTTCACTATTTCTATATGCCAACAAAGAGCATAGCAAAGCAGCCAAAATTGCAACTATTACACTTCTTATAAACGTTAGTATCTCATTTATTCTTATGAGTTATATGGGAGCAATGGGACTAGCACTATCAGGAAGTATTGGAGGATTTATCTTTTTTATATTAACATTAAAAGGTGTCGGTTTTGAAAAGTTTTGGAATATTATGAATGCTAAAAAGCTTATTTATCTTATAGTTGGATTGTTAAGTTCTGCATTTATTTTACTATATGTTAATAGTTTATTAATGGAATGGATACGCTAAAAAGCCATAACCAAACTAGCATAAAGACCTAAAGAATCATTCTTGATTTTTTTTAGGTCTTCAATATCATCCGAATTTAGATGCATTATTTTATAACCAGTTTCCAATCCAAAACCTGACTCAAAGGTATAACGAACACCTGCTTTAGCATTATAAATTTTTTTACCATACTCTGTAGTACAAGAGCTATCAATTTCTAAACTTAGTTTTCTTCTAGGAACATTAGTAGATTCATTACTTTTTAAAAGCTTTATTTTCTCATATTCTAAGCTACTTATTAGAAGAGACGGAAAACCCAAAATACTATTATTTGATTCAGAAACAACTTTCACATTTTTACCAAACCAACTATTTAATAACTTTGTATAAAGAGTTAATTCTTTAGTAGAAAGTGTTTTTTCTAAAGCAATATTAGTTTCTTGAGCAACAGAAAAAACAGATATAAAAAACAATAGGCTCATAAATTTATTCATACAATCTTCCCCTTTTAAAACTTTAACTCTTTTTATTAGTTATAGTTTATCTGAAAAATTGTGTTAAATAATGTAATTTTTTTAAATCTCTACAAAATTAAAAATATTTAACTAGAGTACTATTAAGCTTTTTTAAATTCTAAAATCATCTTAAGCATTTCATCTTTTAAAAGAAGTTTCTCTTTTTTCATCTTTTCTATACTCATATCACTCATACCAACTCTACCATGCTCGGCATCTTTTACATCTTGGTCGAGTTTGTTATGTTTTTCAAAAATTCTTTCAAAATGTTTGTTATTTTGTTTTAACTCTGTAATTTCGTTTCTATATTCTGCTAACATTTATATTCATCCTTATATGTTTTAAAATCTTTTTTATATTAGTCAAGTGGGAGAATACAATAATTTGATTTAATTGTAACTTATATTGAGTAGTTGAAAACTGTGATATATTAATATAATATAATATTTTTTATTAAGATATTAGCATATCTTTTTGTAGTGTAATAGAGCTTATTTAATAAGTAGCATAAAGATTTATAGCTACTTATAGTAAGTAATATTTATTACTTCAAAAGCTCTATTTGCTGTAGAAAAGGTTTAATGTCTAAAGATTTTTCTGAATATTTAGCAATTAATGTGTCAAGAGAACCATTCTCTGGCACCCATTCTTTTAAGTGAGAGAGACCAAAATTCTTTTCTGATTTTGTAAGTCCTGAATAGTTTTTAATCTCGGTTTCAAGAATTTCTATAGTATTTGTCATAAGTAAGCCTTTTTTATTTTTTTGGTATTTTAATCCATTTGTTTAATTTTAGCAAATAAATACTATGGAAAAAATATTTTTTAGAAGTTAATATTTATGTTTAAAATTATTTTTAAATATAAAAAAACTATATAAAACACAATATGTTAGTAGTTGTTTTTTTAGTAAATTTTTAAATTATTACTATTTTAGGAAAAAAAAATTACTAAAAAACTTATTTACACAATTTTTTTGCTATTATTAGCTAGTAGACTTAATGCAAAATTTTCTTAAATAGGAATGATTTATAAAATTTTGCAAGAAGCCTAATATTCAAAGGAGTCCTTATGGCATTATTCTCAGACAATAAAAACAATTCAAAAAAGACATCTTCTTCCTCGCGTACTTTTATATCAAAAGAGATGGAAGTAACAGGAAATTTCAAAGGAAAAGGTGCAGTTCAAGTAGAAGGTATACTTCATGGTAATATTAGCGTTGATTCTGTAGTTATAGGAGAGCAAGGTGTAGTTAATGGTATTATTAAAGCAACAAGTGTAATTATAAATGGAAAACTTAAGGGTAGTATTGAATGTACATCACTAGAAGTTATGGGTAATGGTATTATAAGTAATAACGTAACAAGTAAAAACCTTAAAGTCTTAGGAAAAGTTGATGGAAAAGTTACGGTATCAGAACTATTAGATATTCGTGCCTCAGGTTCAATTAATGGGGATATAACCATTGGACGAATTAAAATAGAAGATGGTGCAAAAATTATTGGTTCTATCAAAGAGTATATTTCAAAAAAATAAAACAGACCCCAAAACAATTTAAATATCTACTCCATCCCAAAACTCATTATAGCTAAGGTTTGTAGCATTCTGCTCTTTAGCTTTGAGTTTTTCTGCTTCCTCTATGAAATAAGCTTCAAGAGCCTCATCTAGCATTGTATTAATATCTTTATTGAGTAATTTTGCATAGAGTTTTAAACTCTTTAACTTATCTAATTTTAATTCTATTTTTATATTTTCACTCATTATCTCTCCTTATCCTAACAGATATATCAAATTAGGAAATAATACTATAATTAAGAGTGCCAATAGCTGTAAAACGATAAAAGGAAGAACACCTTTATAAATTTGTCCTGTTGTTACCAAATCTCCAGCAGAACCTTTGAGATAAAATAGAGCAAAACCAAAAGGTGGAGTCAAAAAAGAGGCTTGTAGATTTAATGCTATAAGTATAGCGAACCAAATTGGGTCTATTCCAAAAGAGTGAGCAATAGGTACAAGAATAGGTACAACAACAAAGGCTATTTCGATAAAATCTATAAAAAAGCCAAGCATAAAAATAACCAACATGGAAATTAAAACAAACGTCCACTTGTCCCCTACTTCATATTTAAAGAAATTCATTGCCATTACATCGCCACCAAGTTCATTAAAAACCAAAGAAAAAGCTGTTGCTCCAATTAAAATCATAAATATCATCGAAGTCAACTTAACAGACTCCAATGAAGCATAACGTAAAAGCTCAAAAGAAAAACGTTGTTTAAACAAAGCCAACAACAATGCCCCAATAACCCCAATAGCAGCTGATTCGGTAGGCGATGCAATCCCTGCAAAAATAGACCCCAAAACAGCAATAATTAATAACATTGGTGGAGTAATTACTTTTAATGCCTCTTTTAGAATCTTTTTATAAGGCTCATTATTAGGAATAGCAGGTGCAACCTCTTTGTTGAAATAGGCATAAATAAGTATATATAATATATAAAGAGCAATAAGTAAAAGCCCTGGAATAACAGCTGCTTTAAACAAATCTCCTACGCTTAAGTGCATTTGGTCACCTAAAACAATCAAGACAATAGAAGGGGGAATAATCTGTCCAAGCGTACCAGAACTTGCAATTGCCCCTGTTGCCAATTCTGGAGAATAGTTGTGTTTTAGCATCAATGGCAAAGCAATCAAAGACATCATAACTACTGAAGCTCCAACAATCCCTGTACTTGCTGCAAGAATTGCCCCAACAACTACCACAGAGATTGCCAAACCACCACGAATCCCTCCAAAAAGTTTCCCCATAGATAAGAGTAAATCTTCTGCCACTTTAGATTTTTCTAATATTAATCCCATCAAAATAAACAGTGGTACAGACATTAAGGTAGTATTCCCCATAATCCCATAAACACGATAAGGTAACATATCTAAAACATTCAAACCCAACTCATCAGAGATAAGAGCAAAAAATAACGCCACCCCAGCAAAAACAAATGCTACTTGAAAACCACTTAAGAGTAAAAAGAGAGTTAAAATAAACATCAACCATAAAGGGTTAATCCAAAAAGCTAAATCTAAAGTAGAGAAAGCTAACAAAGCCCCGATAACAATTAATGCTATAATAAAATTTCGTTTAGATTCTAATTTTGAAAATGCTTTGATAATTTCAGAGATAGCTTGTAAAATTAATAGAACAAAAGCAATAAAGAGAACACCTTTTATAATAAAACGATGTGTTAATCCACCAGGGTCAGAAGAGACCTCATTTTGAAGATAAGATTGAATAGTCATATCAAATGCTCCATTTAAAAAAAAGAGAGAAAATGGAATAAGTAAGAATAGCATAGAAAATATCTGAATAATTGCTTTTGTTTGAGCAGAGTAGTTAACAAATAAAATATCTACTCGAACATGTTTATCATGCTTCAAAGCATAGGAAAGTCCAAAAAGAAAAACAATGTCAAAAATATGCCACTCTACCTCTTGCAAGGCAATAGACCCTGCTGAAAATAGATAACGCATCATTGCATCGTAGCCTATAAGTAGAGCTAAGATTAGGGCTAAGATGGCTGTTAAAAAGCCTATTTTTTTGGTTAGTGTGTCTATATAGTAGCTCATTGGGCTTTTGTTCTTTTGCTGTTAAATAGGTCGGTTAATTTAGTTATGTAATTAAATAAGGTCATTGATTCTCTTTTTTGCGTATTAAAGCATATTTTTGATTATGTTTTGTTTTTTCCGTAGTTTTCACTACTCTTGGTTATTAAAAATTAATGATGCTAAAGTGGAGATTTCACTACGTGGGTATAAAGTTAAAGTTAACTTTAATAATAAATATAATTAATTATGTATATTGTTAAGTACTTTTTTTCTATAATTCGTTTCGAGTTTGCTTAAGAGCTAAATTCAAATTAAAAAAAAGGAGATTCAGTGGAACAGTATGTTTTTGATACACCAATGTTATTATCAGCTATTATTATGACATTAACATTTCTAGGTATTTTCACTGAAGGATTGCATGGTTTTCATCGTACCAAATTTGCGATGTTAGGTGCAGCGTCTATGATTATTGTAGGACAAATTTATGGCTTCTACACACCAAAACAGGCAATTGATTCTATAGATTGGAATGTTGTATTTCTCTTGGGGGCAATGATGACGATAGTCTCTATTATGCTTCCCACAGGAGGGTTTGAGGCTATTGCATACAAAATAGCTCGTTTTAGTAAAGGTAAACTATTTCTATTATTGACAATGCTGGGAACAGCTGTGGCAGTGATTTCATTATTGCTTGATAATGTGACAACTGTTGTTATTTTTGGACCAATTATTGTACTGATTGCAAGTGCATTAAAAGTTAATCCTATTCCCTATCTACTCGCAGCTGCTCTTCTATCAGATACTGGAGGGGTGGCAACACTAGTTGGTGACCCACCAAACCTAATGATTGGTTCAGCTAAAGGTATAGATTTTAATACATTTTTTATTCATATGAGTGGAATTGTATTTGCAGCCTATCTTGGGACTATCTTCTCTTTGAAATTTCTATTTAAAAAAGAGTTATCAGTCGTACCTGAAATTGTAGAATTTGAAAAAGAAGATTATATCAAAGATAAGATGACATGGAATGCTTCTTTGGCAGTAGTTGGGATTATGGTCATATTTTTTATATTTCATCACGCTTTGGGTTGGGATGCTTGGATGGTGGCAACATTTGGTCTAACACTTCTTCTATTTCTTGCTCCTAATACCGATATGGATGGTGCATTTGGTAAGATAGAGATTACACTACTTAGCTTTTTTATGTCACTTTTTGTGATTATCGGTGGAGTCGAACAGACCCATTTCTTGGAGTATTTAGGTAGTAGTATTGAACCCTTTGTTCGTTCTGACCTTTTGATGGCAAGTCTTATCTTGATGTGGGGTTCTGCCGCTCTATCAGCCATGATTGACAACATTCCTTTTACTGCAGCAATGGTTCCTATCTTACTAAGTTTTGAATCACAAGGTATACAAATTATGCCACTTTGGTGGGCATTGGCTATTGGAGTAGGTATGGGAGGAAACGGTTCACACCTTGGCTCTACAGCTAATGTATTTATTGTAACACTTTCCGAACGACTAGCCAAAGAAAAAAATGACCCATCACTAGCCATTACACCAGGTTTATGGTTCAGAAAAGGTACTCCTGCGATGATTGTTACGTTGATTCTTTCATCACTATTATTTTGGATATTTTTTGATTTTTTTTCTGAAGCTATTTAGGTAGAGAATCTTTATAGAGTTCATAAGTAGGTGGTGTGACGATAAGCCGTGTTCTGTCGTGGGTAGTTATTTATCTAGGCGTATTGTTGCCAATACGCTCAAGCGAAGCAGTTTTGTCAATTCAATGACTTAATGAGATTTAATACCATTGCTTCTTGCTACGAACAGGGTTTACCTAGCTACCTATGTTACCATAAGTACTGGTGCGCTCTTACCGCACCCTTTCACCTTGACCATCTACCTATAGGGAAATAGGGGGAGGGGGAAGAAGATGAATCTTCTAAAATAGGTAAATGGCTGTCTACTCTCTGTTGCACTTGCCCTCAGATTACTCTGGCCATCCGTTAGATGGAGTTCTATCTCATGTGTAGCACGGACTTTCCTCTCGTGACTCATTATAAGCCACCAGCAACTACCTGTCACACCAATTGAAAGTATATCATAAAATTTTAAAAGAGGTAGTTCATCTCGAAACGAATCTCTTTATAAGATGGGTCTTGTTTGTAGGTATTATCAAGATTTAAAACTTTATGGTCTTGATATACAAAGGCTGTACGGAGTTTTGCTATAAAATTTGGATACTGGGTAAATCGTTTAACTAAATCAACGGTTAAGACATTAACATCAGCAGAGACACCTGCTTTTTTATCATCAAAATCCTCTTGTGCATAACGCATCATAAAACGTCCACCATCAATAATTTTTGCTTTGTTTAAATCATAATCGGCTCTTATCATAAATGTTTCTGTATTTGCATACCAATTGGTTTGACCCATGGCTCGTGAGTAGCCAGAGGTTGGGAATCCACGCCAAGGAGCAACAAGGTCTGCTTGGTCAGCTATTTTTGAATATCCTAAACGTAAACTTCCTGCACCTTTAATAAAGTCAACTCTTCCTGCAACAAGGGCAGATGATAAACTGTTGGGATTTTTATATCCTGTTGTATTGTTACGAAGGTTTGCACCCCCAATAGCTCCTGCTCCATTATCAAACTGTTTTAGATAACGTACCGAGGGTTTTATTTTTGCAAAATCTGTTTTTATTGTGTATGTGGCTTCAATAATGGCTGTTGATAGTAGGTCAGGAACGGTTAATAAATCTGCTTTTAAAGTGGTGTTTTTGATACTTCTATTTTTGAGATTAAAAATAATTAGTTTGTCATCAATACCTTTATCTTTTAATTTTTCTAGCGTTAACCCTCGGTGCATTGCTCCGTCATCATTTTCACGCCATGAGGCATAGGGGTCATTTGAACTATCATAAGCTAAAACATGATGAAATGAGTCATGGTCACGTAATTTTTGTTTTGTAATATATGCCATTTTTACTTTTGTTTTTGCAAAAGGGCTTAATTGTGTATAGATACCTTGAAAAGTATTTGGAATCATCTTTGTATCATTAGATTTTGCCAAGCTGGTTTCCATAGTAAATTGACCTAGTTTTAGATTATTTTTACCTTTTGTGTACTCTATATAGTTTTGAGCAAAAACAGTATTTCCATAACTACCTGAAGTTGCAAGATTGTATCGGTTTAGTGTGTCTTTTCCTGAACGATAAGATGAGGCTGGAATATTGTCATGCCATGGATTTTGAGAGGTATATATGCCTGATGTAATTGAAAAGCCTTTGTATAAAGCACTTTTATATATTAAACTCCCACCAATGCCAAGAGCATAGTGGTCAACACCTTTACTTTTGGTATCAAAGTTAAAATAATTAAAACGTAAACGACCATAAAATATTCCTTCGCTCAAAAACTCTTTAAATGTATCTACCTCTTCTGGCAAGACCATATATTGTAGCGTCATATTACATTTTATTTTCTGTTTGACAATAGGTTTAGAATCATTTATATTTTTTTTATCTGCGTAAGTTAATGATGTGATACTCAAAAGTAGAATGAGTAAACGTCTCATTTAATTCCTTCTGTAATTTTTAGTGATAGTGTATCTTTATAATCTATTATATCTTTCTCTTTTTGTGAAATATTGAAATTTTTATGGAAATATTGCTTATAGAGGTAACAAGCTTTAATTACGGAATTTAGGATATGGTTAATCAATTTAAAATTGCGTTATAATACGCACATTAATTTGAGAAGGTTCATCAATGCAATCAAACTTTTCCACTTTAGACTG